>Ga0164310_10000881_pt1 | contig 16572 bp, 16 predicted proteins | sample GuaBasSedimGuay1_FD_121795 | JGI IMG/M metagenome (GOLD analysis project Ga0164310, IMG submission 121795) | Subseafloor sediment microbial communities from Guaymas Basin, Gulf of California, Mexico - Guay1, Core 4569-9, 0-3 cm | ecosystem: Environmental > Aquatic > Marine > Hydrothermal vents... | reverse complement strand
CAATATATACTGGCTCTGGAACAAATACCTCTACAAAACTTTATTGGGGGCGGAACAGAGCAGTGTGGAATAATGATGGAGATACTGCATATCTCTACGACTCAAATGGGAACCTCATTGACATCTATAGTTGGTAACTTCAAAAATTCCTTTAACAATAACTATTGTAACAGAGTATTTCCTCTAGCTTCTTCCTCTCCTTAGGAGGTCTCCAAACATCTATCTCCCTCGGATATCCCAAAGGCGTTAATGCTACTACCTCTACCCCTGGTGGAATCTTCAACAGTCTCTTCACACCCTCATTATCGAATGCTCCAATCCAGCATGTTCCCAATCCTTCAGCCCTCGCTGCGAGAAGAAGCTGGGTAAATGCTATACTCACATCTACAAGCATACTGAGTTCACCCATATATCCTCCTCTGTTATATGTGGATCGGAATCCACATGCAACTACGACAACCGGAGCCTCAGCTATAAACTCCTGATGGAAACATAAAGGAACGAGACTTCTCTTTATCTTCTCATCATCTATTACAATAAACTTCCAGGGTTGTAGATTTCTGCCAGAAGGAGCAACACGTGCCGCATCTAAAACTTTCTCAAGAACCTCCCTCGGTATCGGTTTGTCACTATAGCTTCTCACACTCCTCCTAGTATATATCACCTCATAAAACTCCATAATTTTTAATTTTCATCATCTATCTTTAAATCTTCGCATAGGGAATTTATCATAGGTGAGTGGTATGGCCCTAAAGGAAGTATCCGCAAAGGCATTATTCACCAGAATTGGTATGCACAGCCACATCAAGGGCTTAGGTCTAGATGAAAATGGAAAGGCTGTCAAAGTTAAGGATGGTATGGTGGGTCAGGAGAAGGCCAGAGAGGCTGCAGGCCTGGTTGTACAGATGATAAAGGAAGGTAAGATGGCCGGTAAAATGGTTATCCTCGCAGGCCCACCTGGAACAGGCAAGACAGCGATAGCAATGGCCATCTCAAAGGAACTCGGTCCAAATGTTCCCTTCATCCAAATAAGTGGTAGTGAAGTATATAGCTCTGAGAGGCGAAAAACTGATGTATTATATGAAGCCCTCAGGAAGGCTATAGGTGTAGAGATACATGAATTTAGAAAGATCTATGAGGGTGAGATAACTGAACTCAATATTCGTACAGCTCCACATCCTTACAATCCATACCAGAAGATACCTGAAAGTGTCAAGATCACCTTAAAAACCACAGATGAGGAGAAGACCCTGGAGGGAGGAAGCTCAATAGCACAGCAGATAGCCCAGATGGGTATAACTGAAGGTATGGTGATTAATATAGATGCAGAAAGTGGAAGAGTCACCCCTCTAGGTATCTCCATGGACAGTGACATCTCAAAGAAGTATGAGATAGACACCAGGAGGAAGGTTCCCAGACCTAAGGGCCCTGTCTTGAAGGAGAAGGAGTTTGTATATCATGTCACCCTCGCAGATATGGATGAAATGTACGCTAAACAGAGAGGTGGTGGAAGTCTTTTCAGCCTCTTCTTTGGAGGCCCCACCTCAAAGGAGATTGATACCGAGATACGCCTGACAGTAGACAAAGAGGTAAAGCGAATGGTTGATGAGGGTGTCGCCAAGATTCATCCCGGCGTTCTCTTCATAGATGACAGCCACCTCCTCGATTTAGAGGCATTCAGCTTTCTGGGTAGGGCAATGGAGAGTGATCTTGCTCCCATCATCATAATGGCTACAAATCGTGGTATTACGCGTATAAGAGGAACGGATGTGGAGAGTCCACTCGGCTTCCCCCTCGACCTCATCGATCGCTCAGTCATAATTGGGACCTCCGAATATGATGCCGCATCGATAAGAGAAATTCTCAAAATAAGATCTGTAGAAGAGAAGGTCAAACTAAGTGATGAAGCCCTCGAACTCCTAACTTCCATAGGTGCCAACTCATCCCTCAGGTATGCTGTCCAACTTCTCAGCCTAGCTGCTACAAACGCCAAGAGAAGAGACAGAGAGCAAGTGGAGAAAGAAGATGTGAAGTATGTGGATAAGCTCTTCATGGATGTATCTCAAGCCATCAAACACCTGAAGAAGTACGAGGAGAAGCTTCTACGACACTAATTATCTCAAACTATTTATAGCTGTGAAGATTGTCTAAAAGCCAGCTTTGAGAATACAGCCTGAATGCCTAATATGTATGTTCACAGCTAGGGCTAGAGAGGTATTTCAAACAATTGAAGAGAGGGAAAGACAGGTAGAGGTAGTGTTCAAACTTATGAAGAAAATGATCGATGGCGTGAGGATGAATATGCTTGGACCTAAGCTCGGTGGAATCTTATTTAAGATAGTGAGAACGGAGAGTGGTGTCGATGACCCATACTATAACTTCAAGATAGAGTCAAATAAGCTGGCTGAAAGAACTCTGGCCCGTATGCTCCGAGAAGATACCACTGTTCACCGCCTTCTGACTTGGGTTACTGTGGCTAATACTATAGACCCTGGACCCATTGAGCATAAGGAGAATGTTATAAAATGGTCCTCCATAATCGACTCGACTCCTCTAAAGGGGGACGTTGAATATGCGCTATCTCTTATAGAGAAGAGTAGGAAAATACTCTATCTCTGTGACAATTCAGGGGAATTCATTTTCGATGCATACTTTATTTTACAGTTGATGAAGAGTGGAAAGGAGATTATATGTGCCGTCAAGGCTGAACCTTTTCAAAACGATGTCACAATAAGGGATGTTGAGAGCATCAAAATTGCAGAAAACCTAAAAATTATATCAACAGGAAATAGTTACGCTGGAGTCATTTTAGAGGAATCCTCCTCTCCTTTACTTAAAGCCCTCACGGAGTCTGACTTGGTTATAGCGAAGGGTATGGGAAACTTTGAGAGTATAACTGAATATATAAATAATGGCTTATGGAATCATACAACTATATTCCTCCTGGTCGTGAAATGTACTCCTATCTCTAAATATGTTGGATATCCTGTCGGCTCGGCTATATGTAAAGTGTTTCCCTAAAACGCTAACTTAATTAATTACACCCTCTCAATTTCCCCCATGAGCACTAAACAACCGAAAATAATAGTCTCAAAGGATCAAAACTATCAGACAATCAATCTAGGAGGGGCGATAGGAGGATATAGGCCCGGCTTCTTTGAAATGATAATATACTCCGAGGAATTAGAGCCCGAAGAAACGATGAAGACTGGCTCACCCACGATAAAGAGAGTTTTCAAATGCAGGATAGTTGCAGACCCCATACAGGCAAAGATATTCTACACTTGGTTAAAGAACCAGATAGAAGGCTATGAAAAAACCTTCGGTGAAATCAAGGTACCGAAAGGAGCTAAACCTCCCTCCCCCACAAGTATGTTGGTCTAATCGTCAAATGTCGAATTATAGCATCCCAATTCTTTCATATTCCTTTTAAACATATCTATCCTATGGGAAAAAAATAATATCCATCTCTGAATTTTTATTTTCTGAGTGAGAAGATGTCTGTATCCCCTAAACTTATTGGAATAATTATCGTTGTATTGGTCATTGGTGTAGCAGTTGGATACCTTATCCCCTCACTTACTGCACCGCCTCCAGAAAAACCCGTCTTAAGGGTTTGGCTCATGCCCTTCATCGACGAACCTGAAAAAGTTCTGGCTCCAATAGTTGAGAAATTTGAGGAGAAGTATGATTGTGTAGTTGAGTTAACGACAGTCAGCTATGCAGAAGCTGTGAGTAAAATACAGGCCGCAATAGCCGCAGGTGAGGCCCCTGACGTAGTCTATCAAACTCAGGGTCGTTTCATACCTATTGCAGAATTCGGAGAGGCAGCTCTAGTAGTAGATGATCTAGTCGAAGAATTCAGAGATCAGTTCCTCTATCCAGACATCCTATTGGAGTCAGTTAAGTGGAAAGGTCATTTCTACGGTGTGCCATTCAACTTCTGGACCTATCTATGGGCTGTAAATGTAGACATTCTTAAGGAGGCTGGATATAGTGATGAATTTATCAATTCTCTTGCAGACTATGATAATCCGAACTGGAACTGGGATACCCTCCACGAGATTCTTCAGAGGTGTACAATGGATCGAGATGGCGATGGAGAAATTGACACCTGGGGTATGGCCTATCCAGGTGGCGAAAATTGGTTGCATCCATTCCTCTTGTGGTTATGGCTTTGTGGTGGCGAGCCCTTCACTGAGAATTATGAACCTAACTTCAACACTCCTGAAGTTGTTTGTGCGCTTAGCTGGCTGAAGCAGGTAATGGAAGAGGGATTGATGCCACCTGGTTCTGAGAATCTCAAGGCAGGAGAAGCCATTGACTACTTCAAAACAGGTAAAGTTGCTGTGCTCTGGGGCTCTGGAGGGTGGCCAAGCAATCTCTGTGAAACATTCAAAAGAGACAACCCTGACCTCAATTATAAAGTAATATATCCACCTCTAGGTAAGGCAGGTAGAAGAGATACATATCTTGGTGTGGCACTCTGGCAGATCTTGAAGCAGTCAAAGAATATTGAGCTTGCGAAGAACTGGATTAGGTTCTGGTTGACGGATCCTGATGCACAGAAATTCCAAGAGGATTACCTATACTTCTTCCCCGTGCTAGAGAATGCAGCGAAGGGAAAACTTAGCGAAACATAACCTGACATCGCTGCAATGTACATAAAGTCATTAGAGGCTGCACATGGTGAACCAATCCATCCAAAGATGGCTGAAATAAAGCTGATGTACAACACAATAACTCAAAGAGTTCTTCTCGGCGAATTAACTCCAGAAGAAGCTGCAGAAGAAATGCAGAGAGAAGCTGAAGAGATAGTAAGTGGGTAAAGGGGGTTCACTTGGAGAAAAGCAAGCTCGTCTTCCTTTCCCCCTTCCTTTTTTTATTAATTTTTTCCATTCTTCCGGGTCTATTTCTATTTGTTATGAGTTTTTATGAATGGTCTATAATGACTCCAGTGCCGGAGTTCATAGGGTTAGAGAACTATCTCTATATGTTTGCTGACGAGAAGTTTCTTCAGAGTTTATTTAATTCTCTATACTACACCTTCTTTATGGTCGTCTTAATTACACCTCTCTCCATAATTGCTGCGTTAATTTTCTTCTATCTAGGTAAGTTAAGGAACTTCTTTATGGCGTTCTTCTTCTTTCCGATGCTTGTTTCTCTAATAGTATTAGGTACTGTATGGAGTGTCATGTATTTCCCCTTCGGTCCGATTAATAACATACTCAATATGGCTGGCTTACCCCGAATAAATTTCTATGCAAAAGATATTGTTAAATTGGCAATAATAGCTGTGTATGTATGGCGAGATACAGGTTATTTTGGCCTTATGATTCTTGGCGGCTTATTGTCTATTCCGCCAAGCATTTTTGACTCTGCGAAGATAGATGGTGCCTCATTTACTCAAACCCTCTTCAAGGTCACCTTACCCATCTTAAAACCGATCATATTTCTAGTTGTAATACTTCTCACTGTTGGAGGCTTCTCTGTATTTTCTATCCCCTATATAATGACATATGGAGGTCCTGGTTACGCATCCATGCCTCTCATTCTCTATATATATTTCTCAGGCTGGCACTTCTATAAAATGGGATATGCCTCAGCCCAAGCATCCATCCTTCTATTAATTATCCTTGCTATATATGCGGTTCAGAAAAAGTATTTGGGAGGTACCTAAAATATGAGACTATATGAAGCACTTCTTTTAATAATCGGTTTCTTAGGGGTTATACTGGTTATTTTTCCATTCATCCAAGCTATTAGAGTCTCTCTTACTCCTGCAACTACTTCTTATATTGTGGATTTTTTCGCTCCAATAAGTTTTGAGAATTATGTCCATGTACTAGGATACACTCTCTTCCCAAGATGGGTTGTGAACACTCTTATTGTAGCAGTTGCAGTATCCTTGACAAATATGTTCTTCTGTCTCTTAGCTGGTTATGTACTAGCGAGAGGGCGTATGCCATTCACTAACGCTCTGACTTCTCTCACCATAGTCTCAATGTCTATCCCCCAATTTGCTATAATAGTACCCATATATTTCATTATGGCGAATTTAAAGTTAACAAACAATTTGTTTGGTTTAATTCTCCCCCTTGCAGTAGATCCTATGGGAATATTTATAATGTCTCAATATATCAAAACTCTACCTGTAAGTTATGAAGAAGCTGCTATGCTTGACGGATATAGTGAGCTTGATATAATATGGAAGATCATCCTTCCACTTTCTAAGCCAGCTTTAGTTGTACTTTTCGCTACAGAATTTATCAACGCATGGAATAATTTCATTTATCCCCTCATCCTCATAAATAATGAGCAGCTTTTGACTGTAACTGTCGGTATCTCTAACTTCCGTTTCGCTGTGTTGAATGTAAACTGGGGTGCAACTATGGCTGCTTCCCTGATCTCTGCACTTCCTCCTGTAATATTTCTCATACTTCTAAGTAACCGCCTGATTAAGGGATTCATGTTAGGTGGACTTAAAGGAACCTAACATTTTACTTATAATATGACCCCCCCTTTCTTAGAGAACCAATGAGCTTTACTTAAGTCAAAAGATATGTAGACACTTTCATCTATCTTAAAGTCCATTTTTCTTGTACTGACGGATTTATAGATGTCTCCATCTACCTTTACATGGATAATCATCTCCTCGCCTAGTGGTTCAATAATATATATCTTCGCTGGTATAGCCCATTTGCTTGGTTTTCTTGAAACTATTAAATTAGATGGACGTACCCCTACTATCACCCTATTTCCATATTTGATCAGTTCTCCATAAACTTCTTTATCTATAGGAATCTTATGATTGTATGCTATTGCGCATTCTTCACCATCCTCCTTTGCTAACTCCAGCTCTATGAAATTCATAGGTGGTGTCCCAATGAAACCAGCTACAAATATATTGGCTGGCTTGTTATAAATCTCCTCAGGCATTCCATATTGTTGAAGTTTCCCCTCATTTATGACTGCAATTCTATCTGCTATACTCATAGCCTCAACTTGATCATGGGTAACATGTATTGTTGTAATCTTCAGATTTTTTTGAAGTTTTTTAATCTCTCCTCTCATGAGAACTCTAAGCTTAGCATCCAAATTACTCAGAGGCTCATCCAATAGTAGAACCTGCGGCTCCTTTACAAGAGCCCTTCCTAAAGCTACTCTCTGTTGCTGTCCCCCAGAAAGCTGTGTAGGTTTTCTATCCAATAACTCACTTATTTTAAGAAGCTCCGCAATTCCTTTTACTCTTTCATCTATCTCCTCCTTACTTAGCTTTTTAATTTTAAGTGGAAAGGCAATATTATCATAAACCCTCATGTGAGGATAAAGCGCGTAGTCTTGAAAAACCATCGCAACATTCCTCTTCTGAGGAGGTTTATCATTTACTACTTCCTCGTCAAAGTAAATCTTCCCCTCTGTTGGTGTTTCCAGTCCTGCAATCATTCTCATCGTAGTTGTTTTTCCACATCCACTTGGCCCCAAAAGGACTATTAGCTCGCTATCCTTAATTTCTAGACTCAGATGATCTACTGCCCTAACATCACCAAAATACTTAGTTAAATTCTCAAGGGTTACTTTGACCATATTTCTTCATTATAATGAAATAATATCTCTTAAATTTATTTCCCCCTTTAGCATCATAGTATCTCTCTTAAGTACTTACCTAAGCTTCTCCAATCTTCCTCAATAACTGCTCTCAGAGGTGGTTTATAGAGTATTGTAGCAGGATGGTACATGGGTATAATCTGTAATGTCCCCCTCAGAGTTCTCCTTATGAATATCTTCCCATGTATCCTGCCTATGCTTTCAACCTCAATTTTGTATATGTTAAAAATGTTCTGTAGAGCTATGTTCCCCAAAGTGACTATAATATGTGGCTTAATTATATCCATCTCTCGTAGGAGATATCCTATGCAGGCCTCTATCTCTTGAGGCCTTGGCTCCCTATTGTTAGGCGGTCTACATTTAACTACATTCGTTATATACACCTCACCTCTGTCCAATCCAGCCAGCTCCAGAAGTTTATCCAGCTCCCTTCCAGCCCTCCCAACAAATGGCCGTCCCTCCAGATCCTCATAATAGCCTGGGGCCTCCCCTACCAGCATGATCTCTGAAGGCACTGGTCCCTCGCCTACAACAGGGTTCTTCCTTCTCAGATATAATTCACATCTCCTACAGCTCTCTATCTCTCTTCTAAGGATCTCCAAGCTCAATCTATGCAGATATGTTATCTTCCACGATTCTATTTAAACTCATGTTTCCAACTTATTTCTGAGTTGAGACGTAAGAAATATCGTGAGAAACCTCATCAAGGTCGCATATACCTTGTTGGGAATAGTCACATCGATCTCTCTTGGCTGTGGCCTCTTGAGGAGACAATAACACAAGTAATTCCTGAAACCTATTCTCGGGTTGTAAACATGATGGAGATCCATTCTAAATTTAAATTTGCCGGGAGCTCTGCACTCATATTCCTATGGCTGAGAGATTACTTTCCTGAAATCTTTGAGAAGGTTTCAAAGTATGTTAAAGAAGGCCGAATAGAGATTGTGGGAGGTTCGCTTAATGAGCATAATGCAAACCTTCCCTGCGGAGAGGCCCTCTTGCGAAACTATCTATATGGCAAACGCCTATTCAAGGAGCTCTTTAATGTAGATGTAAAGATTGGATGGCTGCCTGACACCTTCGGCTTCGCATGGACCCTTCCACAGATACTGAGGAAATGTGGAATAAACTACTTCGTCACAGCTAAACTGAGGTGGCAGATAGAGAGAAATAAGCCCCCAATACCCTTCCCATATAATATCTTTCTGTGGATCGCACCAGATGGCTCCACCATTCTCTCATATCAAACCGTAGGGGGATACAGCACTCCCCTAAATAAATACCAGTTACTTGAACTGTGGAACAGCTTCCTAGATAGGCATAGATGCTCTTCTGTAATGATCCTCTACGGTAAGGGAGATCATGGTGGGGGTGTAGTGAAAGAGATGCTCAACTCGATAGATATGTTCTCTCATGACCCTCAGATGCCTGAGATCATCTACTCTACTCCATCAGAATTCTTCAATGAGATAGAGTCCTCCAACATCACGATCCCTCGTTACATGGATGAGTTATATGTGAAGACTCACAGGGGAACCTACACTACTGAAGCATTCGTCAAGAAATATAATAGGTATCTGGAAACTCTGCTCCTGCTTACAGAAAGGACAGCCACACTCGCCTGGATCTACGGTATGCCTAATCCTAGAGATGAACTAAGGGACTTATGGTATGAGCTTCTGTTGACACATGTTCATGATAATCTCGATGGCACAAGCATAGAAGAAGTATATCAAGATACATACATAAGATACCGCAACTTGGAATATGATGCACTTGATCTCCTCACTCTCTCCCTCAACCATCTCGTGGAGTTGACAGATACCTCAGATTTTTCATCTCCATTAGTGGTGTACAACCCCCTTCCATGGGAACGAGACGGATTCATCTTACTTAAAAATCATGATGGCTCATTAGAAGACCACAAGGGGAATGTCCTTCCATCTCAGAGGATAGGAGAGAACAGCCTGGTTTATGTGAGAAATCTACCTCCACTTGGTCTACGTACCTACGGGCTTGTAGATAGGCATGGGAGGGCAGTCGACCAACTTAAAGTAGGCAAGTACTTTCTTGAAAATAAATTCGTAAAGGTCTCCCTAAACCCCGAAACTGGTACCCTAACTATTTATGACAAGAAGTCTGGAAGAGCTCTGGGGAAGAAAGGTGGGTTAGCAGAGCTTGAGTGCTATGTGGATATGCCTGATGATGCCCCAAGCGGGGAACCAGCTTGGAACATCAATCTAAAGGACAGGGTTCCAATTGTTCTCAAAGAGATCAAGGTCGGGGACAGGGGTCCCCTTAAGGCCTCAATTTACCTCAAATATCTGTTGGCCTCCTCTGTGATAGAGGAGGAAGTTATCCTCAATCCGTGGCTTAGGGGTGTTGAAATAAGTATTAGAGTCTCATGGAGGGAGCATTACAAATTCCTCAAGATCGCATTTCCAACAGATTTTAAGTGTCTATGGGCAACATATGAAATTCCATTTGGTGCTATTCAACGTTTCGACTCAGGTCTAAAGAAGGATCCTGAAGTAATGCTTCAGCTTCCGACGCGGAGATGGGAGCCTGCAGACATGCTTAAGACAGAAGTTCCTGCACTTAGGTGGGTGGACGTCTCATCTCTCGGTGGTGAGATAGGTTTCTCCATAGTTAACGACTCAAAGTATGGTTACTCTCTCCAAGACGGTGTACTTAGGATAAGTCTGCTGAGAGCTGCGAGAAGAGGATACCCCTCCACACCTGAATCATGGACTGATCAATCTGAGAAATATTATATAGGTGAACATGAGATGTCCCTCATTATCTTTGTACATGATGGTGATTGGAGGAAGAGAAACATACCTAGAGAGGCTGAAGAATTTACTATGCAGCCTGTCGCTATATACACTTCTCCTCATAAGGGATGTTTTCCACCAGAGTTTTCCTTCCTCAAAATAGAGCCAGAGAACATCCTCCTAGCTGGGTTCAAGCCCTGTGAAGATAACGACACGCTGGTAATGAGAATATATGACTCACACCTCAAGGGAGACGTGGAATGCCTGATAGAAACATCTCTCCCAATATCCTCAGGTGTTGAAACCGACATGATGGAATGGGGTCTATATGTAGATCCTAAAAAGATAGAGGTAGATGAGAATCTGATAACAGTGAAAATGAAGAAAGCAGAGATTAAAACAATGAAGTTTCAAATTCAAAGGAACAATAAATAAAACTTATACATTCATACCGAGATTATTTCAGTTATGAGCTATGCAGTAGCCTACTCCTCAATGGCTGAATCAAGTGGCAAAATAAAGCCTATAGATGAAAATTTGGAGAAAGTTCTGATAATCACACATGTAGAGAGCGTGAGAAAGAAGGGCGGTTTCCTAGATCGAACAGTTGAGAATTACTCCTTCATATTGAAGGTGAATTGGCCCTTCATCTTCCTGAAGAAGACAGCTGAAAACCTGTATATGCCTTTCGACTCACTCGGCATATTCTCCTACCAATTCCAGAGAAATATACCGTATAACCCATTAGAGGCGGAGAAGAAGATTGGGAAACTCTCCCCTCAAAAGGATAAAGTGAATAAGTATATCGAGCTCCTCAGTCAGCTGGTTGAGCATTATAATCAATTCCATCAGACAAAAACCATAACCTTTCAAGGATTAATAGTGGATCCTCATCTCCCAGCAGAGATACTCACCAATGTAATTGAGTATAAACCTGAAGAACCTATTCTGAAGATGCGTGTACCTCTGGATAAGAGCTCTACCGCACTCAAAAACTTCCTGAAACTTCAGAAGGAGATAGAGAAGGAGCTTCAGCAGCTTCAGAAACTCATAAAGACTATTTCCACTAAAACACAATCATGGATTAAAGCACTGAATAAAGATCTAGAAAAAGAGAGGAAGTCTTTTAACCTTCGGTATAAAAAACTGGAGCGAAGCGTGGAGAAGGAGATCAAACAACTGGAGAAAATGCAGGGTAATGAGCTGGAGTCCATAAACAAAAGCTATGAAAACATTATAGGACGCTTAAATGAATGGTTCAAAATTTGGGACAAAGAATCCTCCAGATATACTTATCTTGGAGACAAGTTTAAGGGTCTCGCCTCCGAATCGATGAAACTACGTGATGAACTAAATAATAGAATTGCCTCCATACATCATGAGAGAGAGGAAATTCTCCAAAATCTCAAGGAATATTATTCTAACGCTATATCAAGGAAAAGAAATGAGTTGAGGTCTGCAAATACAGAGTTCACATTTAAGGAAGCTGAGCTCAATATGTGGATATCTCGACTTAATACCTTGACAGAGGAGCTGAGCATAAAGATTTCCTCTTTACAGGAGAGCAATAGCTCTATATCTAAGTGGATGGACAACTTCGGCTTTAAGCTTCCAGCAAAGAAATTCGAAGGTGCTCTACCCAAAAAGATAGTGCTCAACATTCCTATATATGTCTGTAAACTTGAATCTCCTAAAGGTGCTAGGTTCCTTGTTTATCCCCCAATTACTATAGATGTCTCTTCTCCTCCATCTCCGACATTTGAGAAGACAAAGATTCCTCTAAGATTCCTCAGCCCCACCTTTGAGCTGCTTAAGTCCCAGCTGGAAGCCTCTCTGACGCGGGATGAAGCTCTCCAAAATGAACTGTCGAACCTTGCGGCCTCCAAATCCATCTTCAAGGACCCTGAAAATAAGGAGAAAATTAGAGCTGGATTGATGGAGATGATTTCAAGGGGATGGATCAAGCCCAAACAAGCTGATGAACTACAGAGGGTAATAATTCCTCTCTTTAGCACTCCCTGAGAATCTTCTGCAGACTCTCTAAATATGGAGGATAAGCGATTCCCCTATCCGTAATTATGCCGGTTATGAGACTATTATCTGTTACGTCGAAAGCTGGGTTCAGAGCTCTACATCCCTCAGGAGCAGTCCTGACACCCATACACTCCAGAACCTCTATTTCATCTCTGAATTCTATAGGTATCTCACTTGACTTAGGATCAATGGTGGACACAGGGGCAGCAACATAGAATGGCACACCATATCTCTGTGCAACAATCGCTATTGTAAGTGTCCCAATCTTATTGGCCACATCACCGTTCAGCAATATCCTATCTGCCCCCACAATTACCTTATCTACTAACCCCTCCTTCATTACATATCCAACCATCGAATCTGTTATAAGTCTGAATGGTATGCCCTCCTTCTTTAGCTCCCAAGCAGTCAATCTTGCACCCTGCAACTTAGGGCGAGTCTCAGTGGCAATCACCTCTATATCTAGCCCCCTCCTCCATGCCGTCCTTATAACTCCCAATGCGGTTCCATAATCCACAGTTCCCAATCCAGTATTACAATGTGTAAGTATAACCTCCTCCTCATTAACTATCTCAATTCCATACTCACCTATCCTCCTGTTGCACTCAACATCTTCCTCCATTATTCTCACTGCGGTATCCTCTAACCTCTCCCTATATTCCTCGATGCTTTCCGAATCATCTGCACTTCTCAGAACTCTGTCTAAACTCCAGAAGAGATTTCTCCCAGTCGGCCTAGTATTCTTTAACTCTTCCACTGCCCTAAGTACTGTCTTCCTCAGCTCTTCTAGCCTGTTTCCTTCATATTGTTTACTCGCCAAGACCACACCGAATGCTGCTACTACGCCAATGAGAGGTGCTCCCCTTATTTTCATATCTCTAATAATTTTCACAACCTCTTGGTAGCTCCTCAGCTTAATCCACTTCTCCTCATAGGGAAGTCTGCTCTGATCTAAAACCTCAAGATACTCTCCTCTCCAGAAAACTGTCCGAACCATAAAGATTCTATTCTGTTTCCACTATTTAGGTGTACTTCACTTTCTCTTTTCCCCTCTTAGATAGAATTTCTATCCATGGATTATCCTTCATGAAGTCAGCGGTTTCGATTATCTTTGTGGTAGGTTTAATGGTGGGTTTAACCTCATGCTTCACAGCTTCTTTCTCAACTCCCTCCTCCCTCCTAGTCCTCGTAGGCTGAATAGGTCTCCCACGCTCTATCTGCCGAAGAGTCGTCTCAAGTGTATCAATTTTCTCCTCCAATTTCTTTATCGCCTCTAAGAGTCTACCCTCACTCCTCTCCCTCTCGAGTTGTATAACTGTTCCCATCAATTCCTCCCTGATCTCCTCAATCTTCCCCCGAGGCTTCACAGCTTCTATAACCTCCTCCCCAAGGACCAGAAGACCTATTCCTCTATCCCAGAGAAGCTTTCCATCCACATGTCTTGCAACACTCCTAGGGAGTGCTATATACACTATTTCTCCACTTCCACTCAGGGATATTGCCTTAAGCACTGCCTTCAGGATCCCTCCACTCCAAGCTTCCTCCACCTTCAGTTCTATAACAAAGACACGAAAGCTATCCTCATATATCTGAATTCCATCTTCATCTCCAACGTACCTGAACCCTCTATTTATGAAGAACTCTCCCACTGTTCTAACCATGGTTATGTCCCTATCTTCATCCACCCCTCCATTATTTCCCAACTCCACTCATAATCTGCTGGCACAGCATAGCCGTAGAGAACACATCCTCTCCACACAGAGAACTGAGGCGAACTACTCATGAATACTTGGATTCCCTCTATCCCGAACTCTGACAACTGGATACTCATTTTCTCCACAGCGTCTACAGCATATGGTTTTAGCCCTTCAGGCGCCTTCCAACTAAAGTTTCCACCTGAAAGAAGTATGTTCTTATATAAATTCGGCTGAATTTCCACAGGACATCTCTCTATAGACTCTGCAACAGCATCTCCGAGACTCTTCATTCCCTCAAAGGTTACGTTCCCAATCCGGAGATTCCTCGGTCTACTCATTCCTCTCCTAAAATAGCTCTCAAAGATCTCGTGATTTGGGTTGAAGATATATTCTCCAGGTAGAAACCTAGTCCAAGCCTCTTCCTCCAGAACTATCCTTATCCTCGTATCCGGTATCTTAACTTCTGCCCTCACCTTCTCTGGATTGCCCTTTGCGAATTCTATTGCCTCATCCAAATTTCTGGGTATGAGTCCCACCTCCTCCTTCACTCTCCTCACCAAATTCTCCTCTTGGGCCAGATCACCATACCCTGCATCCTTCAATATCTCAGCCATCAAACTATTTGCATCAGAGCCACCTCTATTCAGGGCGAATATCGCCCCCCTTATGGGATATCTGGAAATAGGGCATATCTGAGTATTTCCATGCCCCGACTCTATAACGGTGCACGTCGGTATCTTGTGAGATATCGCGACAGCTAAGGGTTGTGGTATAATTGTAGCGGAGTGGATCCATCCCCCATCTATCTTCCTGAAGATATCAAAAATCCGCTCGTACATATAGCGGGGTGAAACCGCTGATATGGATGCTACCAGAAAATATCCCATCTCATCCTCAGGAAGGGGAAAATTCTGAAGACCATACCTCGTTATCTCTTCCACCACTCTCCATGCTCTCACATCACCTCTCTCAACTACACCATTCTTCATCGGATAAATCAATTTAGAGAGATCCTCCTTCGATTCCAGGTATGTAGGCAGCTCCTCCCCCACCACTATATCTCTATCAACCCCCATCAGCCTGTATACTATCGACTTCCTATCTATGAAGTATCCCCTATTCTCAACAATCTCTGGATATTCTCCGAGAGTTATAGGTCCATATTTGAACATGCTTGTTCCATAATCCATTCCGAAAATGTGGCTCCTCTTATACTCCTCAATATTCATCCTTCTACTCCCTACTTATTCAGAAAACCTAATATCTATTAACTTTATTTCCACCCCATAATCTCCTTCACGAGCTCAGAGGGCTTTCTGCTCCACTTAGAGAAGCTTATTGAAAGCTTCACTCTCCCTCTAAATGCATCTACCCTGACCCAACATCCCCCCAGAGAGAAGATGCTCAAGAACCCGGATCCAGTATCCTTATACTCTCCCTTCTTTGCTATTTCTCGAAGATGTGATGAAGCCTCATACCCGAAGGTAAGCTTAAGTATCATGCCATCAGAACATCCCTGCTCCACAGGCCTCATGAGCAAATCGAGCGCGTTTAGCTCTATCTTTTCGAAGCGGAAGGCAACAGGTTTTGCTCCCTCCTCAAACTCTATGACAGGATAGAGAACTATCTTATCTTCAACTTGATACCTGAAAGGTTCCCTTCGATGGTTCTTGAAACATCTTATTATTTCCTCCTCTAATCCATTTTGAGGATAGTAAATTACTCTTCCTGCCTCCACAAGATGCAGTTTTCTCAATAATGTATTGACAATAACAAGTTTTTAATATTCATCTTTTGGATGTTGAGACTATGTCTGTGAAGATTGGTTTCATAGGGTGTGGCGGTATTGCAAGATCACATCTCAGCTGCTTATCAAAAATGCCTGAAGTGTCCCTATCCCTCTTTTATGATATTAATCCCTCAATCTCAAAGGAGGTTTCCAAGCTTTATGGTGGTAACACCGTTGAGTCAATCAACTCCTTTCTCTCGTCAAATATAGATGCTGTCTACATATGTGTACCTCCCTTCGCCCACGGTTTTGAGAAAAAACTGGCAGAGAAGGAAATACCTATGTTCATCGAAAAACCAGTATCAAATGATATTGCCCTTGCCAGAGAAATCCTAAAATCTATAGAATCGAAGGATATTATCACATCAATCGGATACCTCTCCCGATACCTTAAAATCACCGACGAATTGAAAGATATGTTGAAAGAAATGGGAAGAGAATTCATACAAGGATATGGTCATCACGCCACCGATATGCGGGGGTATAATAAATCCTGGCTCTTCAAACAGAACTTGAGTGGGGGTATCCTCGTGGAGTTCGCCACCCACATATTAGATATAGTCAGATATCTCGTTGGAGACCCTGAAGAAGTATATGCTAAGACCTCCGACCTATCTATGAAGGGTATACCTGAGAAAGAGGGTGTATTGAGTGATGCATCTGTAATTCT
>Ga0164310_10000879_pt1 | contig 16593 bp, 22 predicted proteins | sample GuaBasSedimGuay1_FD_121795 | JGI IMG/M metagenome (GOLD analysis project Ga0164310, IMG submission 121795) | Subseafloor sediment microbial communities from Guaymas Basin, Gulf of California, Mexico - Guay1, Core 4569-9, 0-3 cm | ecosystem: Environmental > Aquatic > Marine > Hydrothermal vents... | reverse complement strand
GATAAAGGGTATCTTTTTGGTGGCGGCGATGGTGGAGGAAATGCATTACGAGATACAGACGAATACAACCCAGACACGTGGACTTCTAAAACAGATATGCCAAGTCCTGCCAGAAATGCCTTGGCAGCATCAACAATATAGAAAAAATAACTTGACAAGTAGAAAATAGTGCTTATTATTTGTCACAACTTAATAGGTGCTATTTTTTTATGTATTTAGAAAAAAAAATGAAAAAATTCCTTGACAAATCAAAAATATGTATTATGTTTATAATTAAAGGAAAAAGACTAGAAAGGAATTAACTAACCTGTTTATAAGTATAGACTATAAACAAAGAAAGGATTAGAGTTATGGATTTTCGGATTGAGACCAAGGAACTACAGAAAGTTGTAGGTTTGCTTGGTGTAACTGCTAAGGTCAATGCCCACGATTTTGGTGGACAAGTTTTAATGGAGGCAAATGATGATAATACTGTTAAATTTATCTCCAATAATAATTCTACTGCAATTTCAATACTTTCCTCAGAAGGAATCGTTGTAAATTCACCTGGTTCGTCTGTAATTTACTATGGAAAACTGAAACCGTTTGTTAATTCTTTTGTGCCGTGGAATGAAAAGTTTGGCACAAAGGATATTCATTTGGTAAAAAAAGGAGACAAGGTAAAAGTTTTTGTTGATACAGTTTATGAGACAGGCGAAAGTTCTAAAGGTGATACCAAGCTTGATTCATTGAATGATGCATATTTCAAAATGCCCAAACCTTTTGGTGAATCACAGTTTATATTAAATTCAAATATGTTTAAGAAGGCCGCTAGTAAAGTTATTTATGCTATGGATACTAGTGGTAATATGGCGTTTGCCAGAGGCCTACATGGAATGAATCTTTCATTTCGTGATGAAGGCCTATTTTTTTGTGGTACAAACGGCCGTGTTCTTTCTGAGTATAAAGTAGAAAACAGTAGTGGTTTGAAAGATGTTGACTATCTTATACAATATGATTTTGTGATGGGTTTAAAAAGAGCTGTTGGTGAAGAAACGCAGGTATTTATTGAGATTGATGGTACTGATATTAGAGCAAAATTTGATAATGTTAATTTTTCAGGTCGTTTGGTAATAGGAGATACGTTTCCAAATTATAAACCAGTTTTAAACGTATTTGAAAAAACAATGGTTGTTAGTAAAGATGCAATAATGGGTATAATAATACCGTTTTTGGACCTGCTTGACAATGAAGACCATAATAGGTTGACGTTTAAAATTAAAGATAATAAGATAAAACTTAGTAGTGATAATACTGAATTTGAGTGTGATTTTGGGATTGAATCTTCTGATGGATTTGTTATAGATATTAATGGCAAACTTTTATATCAAACTATAGAAGCTATAGATGATGATAAAATATTGATAAAGTTTACAGACGATAATGGAGTTTTTATCTTTGATTCTGGTAATTTTAAAAATCAAAAAGCTTTGATTACACCAATTAGGAGACGATAGTGTCTGTAAGTGATCTTGAAAAATTTTTAAAGAATATACATAACGGTTGGTTGGAAACACAACAAGTACAACTTTTTGGCGATGCCAACACATCGTTTGAAATGCTAACTGATGCATGCGTTGACTACTTAAGGTATAATGGATTTAAAGTTGTAGAGCCTAGGAAAAATAAGTATAATATAAAAAAGCTTGATGATTTACGGACGCTTTTTTATGGTTTTTCAGATAGTAAGCATCCAGAACTTGTTAATAGTTATAGAAATTTACAAAAAGATAGAGCTATTACGAGTAGGTTTGTTAAATCAAGAATGGAAGCTACTGGGTATAGCAAAGAAAAGTCTATGAATGAGTGTGCTGAAATAATAGAAACTATTTTTGAACATGAAGAAGAGTTTAAACTTAAAATACCCATTTCGCTTGGTATTTTAGGTCAAAATAATTGTGGTTGGATTACTGATAAAGCGATTCAAATAATTAATAAGAAACGCTTACAAGAAGATGAAGAAAGGAGGCAAAAACGTATTAAGAAAATGGATGAGAAGTATGAGTCAGAGTCAGAGGGTTTTGGGAATTTAGATGAGTTTTTAAAAAATTAAAGGTGGAAGGAGGATTTTAGTATGGAAGCAAATCTTAAGGAAAAAGAACATGAAAATTTACTTTATCCTACAGTTAGAGTAAGAACGGAAAAGGCAGGCGGTTCCGGAACAGTTATTTATAGTAAACCAGTTCCAGAAGATAGCAAAGAAGAAGGATATGAAACATATATTCTTACTAATTGCCATGTTATCAATGATAACATCCGTGTAGAAAAGAAGTGGAGTACTCTTCTGAAGCGAGAAGTCAAGACTGATGTGTTGGCGGATTGTACAGTAGAGCTTTTTAATTTTGAGTATGGATCTTGGGAAAGTGGTCATAGTGCATACAAAGCAGAAATTATGTGTTATGATAAGGATATGGATTTAGCACTTCTTAGGGTTAGATCTTCTAAAGAATTTGAGTATGTAGCAAGTGTGTTCCCTAAGGATGAACACAAGCAGCGACTGAGAATGTTCATGGATGTTTATGCTGTAGGTTGTGGTATGGGTCATCCACCACTCGCATCTCAGGGTAATTTGACTGGTTTTACGGATATCATTGATAATTATCCGTATTGGCTTTCCACAGCACCTACTATTTATGGTAATTCAGGTGGGTCTCTTTATCTAGCTGATACATATGAGTTTATTGGTATTCCTAGTAGGATTGCTGTAAATATGGGTGGTTTTTCAGCCGACGCTATTACACATCTTTCTTATTTTATTCCGATCACTTCGATTTATAATTTCTTGGAAGAGCAGGTTTTCTCATTCTTATATGATGATAGTACTTCTGTAGAGTGTGCTAATATTAGAAAGAGTAGAAGAGATAGAGACGAGAAGACTATGGCAGTTGATATTTCTCGTGATGAAGCAGGAAGTGGTTCCAAACAATAAAGGAGTTTATATAGATGTCTGCTAAGAAAAATAAAAAGACAGAGCCCTGTAAAAAGGGCTCTGCCCAACAAAAAACTACTAAGGTTTCCAGTTTTGATATAGCTAAGAAAGCTATTCAGAAGAAGTATGGTAATGTTATTAGTTATCTTGGTGATCATGGCGACATGACTATTCCTACAATTTCTAGTGGTAGTTTAGGACTAGATATTGCTTTGGGAAGAGGTGGTTTTGGAAGAGGGAGGATTTATGAGATTTATGGTAGTCCATCTGGCGGTAAGACTACCTTGGCTTTAAGCGTTTTAATTCAAGCGCAGAAGAGAAATCTAACTGTAGCAATTGTTGATGCAGAGCATGCTGTTGATCCTAGTTTGGTGAAAAACATGGGTGCTAATATTAATGATATTTTGATAGTGCAAGGTTTTTCTGGTGAGGAGAATCTAGATGCTGCAGAAACTTTAATTAGAACTGGAGATGTTGATTTAATGATAATAGATTCAGTTAGTGCTCTTATTCCAAAGAATGAAGCAGCAGCTGGAATTAATGATGATTTTATAGCTCTTCATGCGCGTTTAATGAGTAAAGCACTAAGACGAATGACTCCTATAGCCAACGAAACTAATACACTTGTAATTTTTATTAACCAAATTCGACATAAAATTGGAGGTTTTGGTAATCCAGAAACACCAACCGGTGGAGAAGCACTTCCCTTTTTTGCAACCGGCAGAATATGTGTTAAAGGTGCTGAATATAAATCTAATAGAATTGTAGATGATATTTCTGGTGAGCCTATTGGTCATCACTGTAAGATGGAAGTAGTTAAAAATAAGTTAGCTCCACCTTATAGGACAGCACAACTTCCTTTGATTTATGGAAAGGGGTTTGATGTTTATTGGGAAGTACTTACTCTAGCTACTAGTCTTGGTATTATTGATAAGAACGGAGCTTGGTTTAGTTATGAAGGTGAAAATATAGGTCAAGGCGAGCATAAAGTCCGAAACTTATTGAAAGAAGAAACAGATCTATACAACGAAGTGAGGAAAAAGATAATTTCTTATACTAACTTAGAAGGATTTTATGAGTTTAATAAGTAATAATATATATAAGTTGATTAAGGAGATTTTTCCTCTTAATACGGTAGTAAAAGAACATTATGTTCAATTTAAAGGGGTTAAGTTATTTTTTGATTTTTTTATAAAAGATCTTGGTATTCTAATAGAGGTCCAAGGTGAGCAGCATACTCGATTTGTTAAGCATTTTCATGGTGATAAGCGTAAATTTATGGCGCAGAAAACACGTGATAATCTTAAAATTGAGTATGCAAACGAAGAAGGTATTTCATTTGTTAGATTTAATTTTGATGAAGATGCTACAAAAGAGTTAATTTTGTCAAAGATTATGAAGTCTTTAGAGGAGGGTTTTTGTGAGTAATATACTTATTCCTGTAGATAGAGATCCAATTAAACGTGGTAAAGATTGTCAGGACTGGTGCCCTCTGCAAGATGGGACTAAGTCTGGCGATCCAGTATATTGTGATTTTTCGTTAAAGTGTAGACAAACAGATGAAAATAGAAAAGGTTTTGTTTCTAATTGGTATAAGTTTAGAGATATTGATACTAACGAACAAAATTTTGATTATTTTTGTACTGGTATATACCCGGAAAATTTTAAAAACTTAGATTCTAATGATGAGGAGGTTTCATAATGGATGATGGTGTTTACATATTTAAAAAAGTAAAACCAAACCTTGATTTTATAAATGAAATTCTTACCTTTGATGTTAGAAATCTAGATGCAAAAGAAGGGCCAGTTATTAGTAAGTATGCTACGGCCTTATCACAGTACTTGATATATTTTAAGGCTGAAGTGAACAGAACAAGAGTAAGTATTCATCAAAAACAAAGGATTTTAGATTCTGAAGTTAATAAAATTTTGGTGGAAGATAAGAAAGTTATGAAAGTTTGTAAAACTAAGACATCCGCAGTTGATTATATTGTACAAACATCAGATGTTTTAAAAGCAATAAGTGAAAGTATATATGAAATGAGAGATGAATTAATGATTGTAGAAGGTGTGGATAAAATGATTTCCGATTTAATATCCACTCTAAAAAGAGAGCTTACTAGAAGAGAAAATGAACTTTATTCTGTGAGAAAAGAAAGGTATTCTAATTAAAAATGTCTGTTGATGCTAAAGAAATGTTTTGTAAGCCTGGTGATGAACGTTCGCTGTTGAGTTATTCACTAAAGAGAGCTGATGATTTTTATTCCATCTGTTCTAAGGTAGATGAAACAGATTTTCTTTCTTCTGACCATAGAACTATCTATGTGATAATGAAAACACTTGTGGAAAGAGGTGGTCTCGATAAATTTGATGTGTCAATGATAGTTAATGAGGCCAAGAATAATGGTGTATCAGATAATATAGGTGGGTATGACTATATAGAAAGTATTAGGCAGATGCCTTTGGAACGCAAGAATCTTGATTATTATGTTAAAAATGTTATAGAAGCCAGTACTAAATATAGAATATATAATGATTTGTCAAATAATATTCGCGTAGTAGAAGATAATTGTAAAGATGGAAAAAATAGTGAGGATTTGTTAGGTATGATAGAGGCTAAAGTTATGGATCTATCTACTAAAACTAAAGCTATCAGTGAGCCTCGTGATATATCTGTAGGGTTAATGGATTATATAAATGAAAAAAAAGACAGTAGTGCAGAGATGAGTGGTATTTCTACTGGTTATAATATTCTGGATACACAGATAGATGGTTTAGTTCCAGGTACTTTAAATATTATATCCGCACGTAAAAAAATGGGCAAAAGTACTTTTCTAACAAATGTGGCAGCTAATGCTGCATTTCGTTTAAAGATTCCTGTTTTGTATATTGATACAGAGATGACATTCGAAGAGTGGCGTGATAGGGTAATAGCAATGCTAAGTGGGATTCCTGAGAGAGTTATAAAGCACGGTGGTTACACAAAAGAGCAGTATGACACTATTGTAAGCAAGTGTGTAAAAATTATGGAGAGAAATAAACTCTTTCATGAAAGAATGCCAGCTTACTCTGTAGACAAGGTCAGTGCAATTTATAAAAAATATAAGATAAAAGAAAATATTGGTTTGGCTATATTTGATTATCTAAAAGAACCTGATAGTTCTAGTACAAACAAACAAAGAAAAGAATGGCAGATTTTAGGCGATGTGGCTACTCGTTTAAAGGATTTAGCAGGATCATTGGGTATTCCATTTTTATCGGCAGTACAGTTGAATAGAGATAATGATGTTGCCGGTAGTGATAGAATATCATGGTTTGCTGATGTTGTGATGGAGTGGCGAGAAAGAACAAAAGATGAAATGCAAATAGCGCCAGAAGATGGTGGGTACATGAAGCTTATTGTTAGGGACACACGAAGAGGTGGTCAAACACCTGAAGAGGGCATAAGTTATATATTTAAAAAGACAAGACTTTTGATAAATGAAGCATTACCACATAACCAATTAATTGAGTATGGGAAAGGTTTAGTAAAAAATCATGGCAGTGATGATGAAAAAAAGCTCAAATAATGATAGAGAAGAATTCAGACTAGTGTTAGAGCGTGCTAAAGAGTCTGTTGAGCCTCGTTATCTTCTAGATTCTCTTGGTTTTAAGATATCTCGTGAGACTAGTAAAGAGATTAGAGGTGCTTGTGTGATACATGGTGGTGATAATATGACGTCTTTTAGGTTTAACAAGGAAACAAAGACGTGGGTTTGTTTTTCTCATAGATGTCATGAAATTTTTGGTAATGATGTGGTAGGGTTAATAAAAGGCGTGTCTGGTGTAGGGTTTATGGATGCTGTTGATAAACTTAAAAATATGGTTGGCGATTTAAGTGGTTCTAGTTATGCTGATTTTAAAAGAAAGAAAGAAAGACAAGCTTTTATTAGGTCGCATAAGAAGATGAGACCAAAATCATCTATAGTCACAGAGGATTGTCTAAGACAATTCAAACCATTTAGATCTCAGTTTTTTAACCATCAAGGGTTTTCAAATGATACGCTTGATTTTTTTGAAGTTGCAGGCGGCTATACTGATGGTTATGGGTATATACGTGATGTTATTCCTATAAGAGATGTAAAAGGTGAGCTTGTTGCCTACAGCATGCGTGACGTAAGAGAAAATATTTCTTATGATTTTAAATATGTACATACAGAAGGTTTTGATAAAGATAAGGTAATATACAATCTTAATAATGCTAAGGAATATATAAAAGATAAACCTTTAATAGTTGTTGAGGGTTTTAAATCAGTTTGGCGTTTACATCAAATGGGTATAAAAAACGTGGCTGCTGTTATGGGTGCTCATATTACACAAGGGCAAAAGAATTTATTATATTCTTATGCTAGTAATGGCGTAGTTTTATTTTTTGATTGTGACACGCCAGGTGCTCACGGCATAATTAAGGCAATGGAGAATTTTGGAAGCAAAATAGATGTAACACCGATTTTTATTACTGAAGATGGAAAGGACCCAGCAGATTTAGATGAGAGTAGTCTTCTTGATTATTTGGCTGATTATATCGATGTGGAGGTGCGTGAATGAAAGGTGTTAATTTTGTTGAATTAGTTGGTAAAATAGTTTATCCAAGTTTTAGAACAGTCGGTGATAGGGGAAGTAAGTTGTTTAAAGCTAAGTTAGCTATTCCATTATCTGATAAAGTCGGTAAGTTTCAGTATTTGAAAATAGCAGGATGGAATGCTACAGCAGAAGGTTTGAATGACGTGTCTAATGATTCTTATATTAAGATTAATGGGCATATAGAAGAAAGTTCTTACGATGGTAAGTGTAAAACCTGTGATAGAGTAGAAAAAAAGTATTGGACAGAAGTAGTAGTAGATTATTTCAAAATTGTAAATGAAGAGGAGGACTACAATAATGGGTAGAAAAAAGAAAATAAGTGATGATAGGGAAGTTCAGGTAGCTTTAGATAATTGGGTTTCTGATGATGTGCATACAGGTACACCTAGTATGGCTCTTTTGCCGGCGGCTAATTATATGTTTAAAGCACATAAGAAACAATATAAAATAACGATCCCACGTTCTGGGGAGTATAATAAGCTTTGTCCAGAGTTGTTTAAAGAGTCGGATGGCAAGTTTTCTCTTTATGATGTTAAGAATAAAGTTATGTATATTCCAGCAATTTCAAAAGTTTTATTTGCTGCCAATAAATATCCAAAATTAGAGCAAAATCAGTTATTTGCTCCAATAGCACTGGTTTTTAGGAAAAATGAAGTTGATATAATAGGTCAGGTTATAGAAATGCTGGAACCAGATGATGTTGGTACTACGGTTGGTGATTGAGAGGAGAATTATGAATATTAAATGTATTAGTTGTGGAAAGGAAGATGATGTTAGAACTCTTTTTGTAGAAGAATTACCATGTAAGCATTGTGGTGGTTCTATAGATGTGTCTTATAATATTTGTATGGATTGTGGAATGGCATGGAGAAGTGTAGATGGGAAACCGATATTAGATACAACTGTTTTTGATATGAATGAATTAGATGATGTTTTTGAAGATATAGATGACCTACCTAATATAGCAATAAATATGACACATAAGTCTGTTGAATCTTGTATGAGTGATTATGTTCATAAGTGTTTAAGGTGTGGTGCTGTGTGTTATCAATCTTCTGATAATAGTTTTGAATGTACTGATTGTGGTTTCAGTTGGGAGATTATAAAAGCTGATGGTTAAAGATTATTATAAAATATTGGGTTTAGATAGGAGTGCTTCTAAAGAGGAAATAAAGAAAGCTTATAGAAAATTATCTAAAAAGTATCATCCAGATATGAATAATGGTGATAAGGTGTTGGAGGAGAAGTTTAAAGAAGTAAATGAAGCTTATTCTGCTTTGGCCAAACCGACTAATCAAGGTATAGATGGTGAGGCTATGTTTTCTAGAATGGGTTTTGATTTTTTTAATAAGATGCACGGTAGATATAATAAACCTGATAGAAATGCGCCAGTTAAGGGTAATGATATGAAATTTGTTAAAGATGTTCCTATGGTGTATTTTATAATAGGTGGAGAAGTTAGTTTTGATTTGGTTATTACAGACCTTTGTAATAGTTGTAGTGGAACAGGTAATAGTGAGTGGAAAATATGTCCTAATTGTAATGGTGCTGGATCGAGAACGGAATCTGGTAGAAGAGGTAATATGATGTTTTCACAAACTGTAAATTGCAATGCTTGTAGGGGTCTTGGTGAAGTTGGTGTTAAGAAATGTAATGTTTGTGATGGCAGTGGAAAAAAAGATATAAAGAGAAATTTTATTGTTCATATACCTAAAAATTCTAGAGATGGGTTTATAGATAAACAATTAAACAAAGGATTTACGGGTAGAAATGGCGGCGAAAATGGAAATCTTTATATAAAAATTAGAATGGAGCTACCTAATGTGGATGATCTAACAGAAGAACAAATAAATTTACTCAAGGAAATCTCATGCAACAAAGAAAGTTTGGAATTTTAAGTTTAGATGTATCTGCAGCTTCAACTGGTTGGTGTTTTTTAGTTAGAACCAATATGCATGATTATGGAATTATAAAAACGAGTCCAAAAAAAGGTAGAGCTGAACGGTTATTTAAGTTTAAAAAAGAAATAACAAAACTTCTTGAGAAATATAACCCATCTTTTGTAGTGATAGAGAATGGTTATTTTGGAAGGAATGTAAAAACATTAAAAGTGTTATGTGAGTTCGCTGGTGTGGCAAAAGTATGTTGTATGGAGGTCTCAGGTATAGAACCGTTTGTAATGAATGTAAATACACCTAAATCTTATTTTAAAGCTAAAACAAAAGAAGATGTTTTTAATTGTATGGTGGGTTTGTACGGGTTAGATGGGTTTGAATTTAAAAAGGATAATGATGTAACGGATTCGCTTTGTCAAGCAGTTTGTTTTTATGAGACAGAGGTTAAGAAAGGAAAAGACAAATGATAATACTAAAAAATTCAGTAAAGTGTAACAAATGTAAGACGATATTAGTATCTAAAACAGTCAGAGCTTTTTTAACATGCAAATGCGGTAGAGTTTGTATAGCTGGTGGCAATAAAAGTCTTGACAGATATGCAAAAGATGGTAGTTACGCAGAAAAATCTATAATTGAAATTGATGGAAAGAAGGTGTAGAAAATGGCAAAAGAATTAAAACTAAGTGCTACACGAATAAATATGTTTTTGGAGTGTAAACAAAGGTATTGGTTTAATTATGTAGATCATTTACCAAAGATGGCTAATCCTGCTTTTAAGTTAGGTTTGTCTTGTCATGAGGCATTAGAATTTGCCGGCAGAGTATGGAAAGAAAAAGGAAAGTTTGATAAAGAAGATATTGAAAAAATACTAAGTGTTTATGATGAAATGTCTGTTAAAGAGGGTTTGAATGATTATGGTTTACATTTGTTAGGTAAAGAACTCACTGAGAGAAAATTAATAAATTTTAAAGAAAGTGCAGGGAATAATATTATAGGTCTAGAAGAAACATTTGGTATGCGTACAGATAATGCTGTTTATACAGCAGAGGGTGTTTCTTTGATAGGCGCTTTGGATTTAGTAACAGAAATAAATGATGAAACGTTGATGATTGTTGATTATAAAACATCTTCAACTAGACCAACACCTGACAAACTTAAACACGATATGCAGTTATCAATATATAATTTGGTTGCCAATATAAAGTGGCCTCAATATAAACGTGTTATTCTTAGACTTGATTTTTTAAAATCAGTACCTATGGATACTTACAGAACACCTTGGGAAATGGAAGAGTTTTCTAGGTATCTAAAAATAATGCATGATGAAATGAAGTCTTTGACTAAGAGGGATGCAACTCCAAGTTTGAATATGTTCTGTCCATGGTGTGATTTTAAGGATTATTGTACAACATATAAAAAGGCGTATGAGAAGGATAATTATAGCTTTGAGAAAGCAGAGAAATATGATAACGAAGATCTTATAAATGATTGGTCTAGAATTAGACACACTAAAAAAATATTGGAACAAAGAGAAAAAGAATTAACTATGCTGGCTATGGAACGCATAAAGAAAACAGGAAAAAACATTGATAACGGTGCAGAACAAATGTATATAAGACAGAATTCTAGAGTGACTTATAATGCTAAGACTGTTTTTGAAAATGTTCCGAATAAAGAATTTGTAAAAATGGTGACTGTCAATAAGAAGAAGGTTGAGGATTATATTAATAAGAAACCTAGTATAAGAGATGCTGTAGAAAATACAGCAAATCATAATGTTACATCGCCTTTTTTGGCGACTAAGAAATTACCTAAGAAGAAGGTTAAGTAAGGAGGATTGGTATAATGGCAAAGGGAAAAAAACGATTTAAGAAAAAAACATTTAATAGGCCCGTTGCGAATATGGGTGGTGTTCCGAATCAAGAAAAGAAAATAAAAGTACTAGCATATTGCGATACACCAAGTTGTGCTACTGGTTTTGGAACAGTTTCTAGGAATATTTTCGAGGGTTTATATAAATCCGGAAGATATGAGGTTGATATTTTGGGTATTAATTATTGGGGTGTTCCACATCCTTATCCTTATAAAATATGGCCCACTGGTACTAATCCACAAAATGATCCGTATGGCCGGAAAAAGATCTGTCATATGATTCCACAGATGAAATATGATTTACTTTTCTTTTTGCAAGATACTTTTATTTTGGACTTTTTGCCTGAATTGATTGGGCAATTAAAAGCACATAATAGAAAGTTTAAATCAATTTGTTATTACCCAATTGACGGAGAACCTAAGGAACAGTGGATTAAAAATATAAGTGCTGTTGATCATCCTGTTGCTTATTGTGAATTTGGTAAAAGGATGTCAGAGAAGATGTATTCAGATGTTCCGGAGCTTAAGGTTATACCTCATGGTGTTAATACACGTGAATATCATCCAATATCACCGGATGAAGTTAAGGCTTTTAGAGAAAAATATTTCAGACAACATGCTGATAAATTTGTATTTACAAATTTGAATAGAAATCAACAGCGAAAAGATATTCCTAGAACAATTACAGCGTTTAAAGAATTTAGAAAGCAAGTTCCTGAGTCAATTCTTTATTTACATATGGCTAAGAAAGATCAAGGTTGGGATCTAGTTGATGTTTGTAAAACACATGGCTTAAGTCTTAGAGATGATGTTATTTTTCCGGAAAATTTTGGTCCGAACCAAGGGTATCCGAGAGAAGTTGTTAATATGATTTATAATATCAGTGATTGTGTTATTAGCACCTGTTTAGGCGAGGGTTTTGGGTTGAGTTGGATAGAAGGGATGGCTACAAAAACACCTATTATTATGCCAGATAACACAGCTATGTCAGAGTTTATTACAGAGGACAGGGGTTATTTGGTTAAGAGTGGTGGAAATCCTAGTTTATATACAATACTAGGACACGACAATGAAGTTATCCGTCCGTTGGTAGATGTAGATGACATGGTTAAGAAGATGTTGCATGTTTATAATAATTATGACGAAGCCAAAGAGAAGGCAGAGAATGCTTATCGTTGGGTTAATATGTCAATGGATTGGCAGAGAGCTATTGCGCCCCAATGGTTGAAAGTTTTTGATAATGCTTATGAAGAGCTTCAGGAAGAACTAAAACCTAAGACTGAAGAAGAAAAATCTAATGACACAGGAACAATAGATACAGAGGAGATTTAATGTTGGAGCTTTTTAGTTACACTGCTACAGATATAAATGATGCTTGGTTTGCTCTTTTGTATAATGTTTTCGATAGCAAATATTCAAGAAAATATATTATTGATAAAGGATCTTACGAGGGGCAAACCAGGTTAGAATATTTTTGGTCTATTGTCAGAATAAAGTACCCTTCTAATAGGCCGTTTTTGTCTATGCCAGAAGGATCTAATCTTGCTGTTCCGACAGATGATGCAACTGTAGAGGAGTATTTTGCTAACTATCTTTTGGATGATAAATTAGAAAAAAACGAGTTATATAGATATTCAAGTAGTATAAAACCACAATTAGGTGAGGTGATTAAAATGTTATCATCATCACCAAATACAAACCAAGCTTGTATGTCTATAGGTTCTCCGGACAGTATAAATTTAAAGGACCCTGAATGTTTAAGGACTTTGGATTGGAGAGTTATAGATGGTGTTTTGCATGTATATGTGTATTTCAGATCCAATGATCTATATAACGCGTGGGTGACAAATATTGGTGGTATACAGCTATTGAAAGAATTTATATGTGAGATGACAGGATTAAATGATGGAGAGATACTTTATTCAAGTAAGGGGTTGCATTTATATGGTTTTTCAGAAGAGTTGGCAGAAATAAGGACGGGTGCCATGGAGGAAAAAAATGAAAATAAAGGGAATTAAATATGTTAGTCCTGCTTTGGACGGATCAGGTTATGGTGAAGCATCAAGAGGCTACATATTAGCTCTGCATCAGATGGGGGTGCCTATCACGGTATCACCTATAAGCTTTGAAGAGATTAGACCGGTGAATGAGAAGTATGGAAAAACATTGGAGAGTCTGATTAACAAGGAAATAGATTATAATGTGGTTATTGTTCACGCCACGCCCCATCATTTTAGTAAGTATAGTGAGCAAGGAAAAACCAATATTGGTTACACGGTATGGGAAACTACAAAACTTCCAGCAGACTGGGTAGAAATGATGAACAAGATGGACATGATTCTAACTTGTTGTGATTGGAATACGGAAGTGTATAAGTCAAGCGGAATTACTGTTCCTGTTGGTGTTGTACCACATGGAATTAATACTGAAGAATTTGAAGGTATTAAACCATACAATATTAGGGGAGTAAACAAAGATACTTTTGTTTTCTATGATATTTTTCAGTTTATGGAAAGGAAGAACCCAACAGCATTGGTTAGGGCGTATTGGCATGCTTTTCAGGGTGGAGAGGATGTTGCGTTGGTTTTAAAAACATATAGGACTAATTATTCTGATAATGATAAAGGTAAAGTTAAAGAAACTCTGAAACGTTTGAAACAACTGACTCCTTTACCAGGAAAACACGCACCTGTATATCTAATACTTGATCTTCTCACCAGAAATGAAATTCTGGGTTTGCATGCTAGAGGTGATTGTTTTATAACACTAGATCGTGGAGAAGGTTTTGGGTTGAGTGGTTTTACTGCCGGAGCTTTTGGTAATCCTCTAATATCTACAAACTTTGGTGGTGTAAAAGAATACGCCAATGAGGATAATAGTTATTTGGTTGACTATACATTGGGACCAGTTTTTGGTATGGTATGGGGCCCTTGGTATACTGCGGATCAGCTTTGGGCGTCAGCAGATGTATTAGATGCTGCTGAAACTATGGAGTATGTTTACAAACATAGAGACGTAGCTAAGGAAAAGGGTAATATGTTGAGTGAAAATATAAAAACAAATTTTACTTGGCCGGTAGTTAGTGGTAAGATGGTAGCGGAGATTTCAAAAATATGAAATTAACACTAAATTTAGGTTGTGGTGACAGAACATATGATAGATATCCTGTTGGACATAAATGTATTAATGTGGATTTTCGCCGGAGCTTAAAAAATGTAGACCTTGTATTAGATTTAAGCAAACCTCTGCCTTTTAAAGATGAGAGTGTGGATTATATTTTAGCCAGTGACATAATAGAACACTTTCCTTTTTCTAAAACCAAGACACTGATGAAAGAATGGAGAAGGTTGTTGAAGAAGGACGGTATTATTGAGTTTAGACTACCAAACCTGGCTTATATATGTAAACAATATATGAACGGAAGAGATGCTAAGGTTATTTCTTGGCTTCTTTACGGAGCGCAAGACTATCCAGGGAATTTTCATTATGTTGGTTTTGATAGAAAATGGTTTTCCTCGGTATGTAAAAGATGTGGTTTGAAAGAGGTTGATTATAAAGAATCAGGCAGCAATTTTGAAATGAAAGTGAGGAAGAAATGAAGTATCTAAGAATAAAAGTTGGTATGTTTGTGAGAAAACTTGGAAGAAAGATTCAACCTGATTACTGGAAGTGTTTCCATTGCGGCATAATGACTTTCAAAGAAGAAGAAGTTATATGTTGGGGATGTGGTATAGGTGATATGATTTATAAGGGAGACTAATTATGAGTAAACAAGTTATACTAAGACCTGTATACAACAGGCCAGAGATGTTACATCTATCAATAGAATACGAAATGCTGGCGAGAGAATATCACTCGTTAGATAATTTCAAAACACTATTTTTAGTAGAGGCTGGAACGCCACAAGAAGTATTAGATATTATACAAAAATATCCTGGCGAATGTGAATACGCATTCAGAGAGAAAAGGCACGGATTAACTGTTACGATTCTTGAGGGGATGAAGCAAGCTTTCAAAATGACAGATGATTACGTTGTTTATATAGAGGATGATATATTGGTACATGAGACGTACTTTAAATTCATGGATGTGTTACTTAATATGCCAGAGATTCAAGGTAAGTATAGTGTTCTTTCTCCGTTCTGTAAGAAGGATGATGGAAATATAAATCACGTATTCAAGAGACATCATTATGCTGCTTTGGCTCCTCTAATACCTAAACAATTTCATACTGATTATATACTACCGCATTCTACTGTGGAATACTATCAGAATGAGCCTGGTTTTATTAACGCCATGGACAAACATTTTTGTGGAAAGGGGTATAGAGAAAAAGGCTATAAATATAAGGATGATACTCCGATCCACTGGCAACAAGCGGGGCTCCACAACCGCTGCGTGGATCTTGCCATGATAGAGGAAGGAAAATATGTTATAAATCCGTGTATTAACCGACAAGAACATGTCGGGTTTGTGGGAATAAACAGGCCAGGTGGTGTTATCCCAGGTAATGATTTTGATGAACGTGTTGAGAACCTTAGAGAAATAATTAAGACACCAGAAGCGTTGTACGATGCTACTGGTTCAAAACAATATAATGACTATACTGCTTTCAAACCAGAGTTAGATGGTTGGGATGGCACACTGGAGTTGATAGATGAAGAATAAATATAAACCAAACATTTATGAGGTTTTTTACAGACGATTAAATGAAGAACTGCCTTATGATAGTTTGGCAAGGTACGGTTTATCTAAAATAGATATAGAAGAGAGAGTAAAGCGCGCTGTTAATCTGTACTCTCACAAATACTGCTGCAATCCAGATCGGTTGTTGACAAACGATATGTGGTCCTCTTTGACAGAGTTGTTTGTTATGCAGTTTTTACATGATTCTAAAGAATATGAACTATTAGAGATTGAACCTAATTTATTTGGTTTGACACCTGATTTTTTGATTAAAAATAAAAAATCTAATACTAAGTTTATAGTGGAGGTATGTAGTTGTAGTTTAAATATGCCAGATAAAAATTTGCAGCATAATATTAACGTGATTGAGACTGTGTTTAATAAATGTAATATAACTGGGTGTTATACTTTGTCTCTAATATCAGAGAATGTTGGTAATATTAGCCGCTGTGAAGTGTCAAAGAATATTGAAAGATTGAAAGATAAAAATAAAGTTTATTTGTGTGGTGGTTTATACAAATTAAAATATTGGTTTAATAACGATAAGAT
>Ga0164310_10000878_pt1 | contig 16595 bp, 15 predicted proteins | sample GuaBasSedimGuay1_FD_121795 | JGI IMG/M metagenome (GOLD analysis project Ga0164310, IMG submission 121795) | Subseafloor sediment microbial communities from Guaymas Basin, Gulf of California, Mexico - Guay1, Core 4569-9, 0-3 cm | ecosystem: Environmental > Aquatic > Marine > Hydrothermal vents... | reverse complement strand
TATTTTTTCCTCTGGCGAGAGTCAACTTTTTGCTCGTGAAGAATAGCCTGAGCTTGCTTAGTTGTCAGTCGTTCATCCCAGAGAACAACAGGTTTTGCAAAAGTTTTTTCCAGCCACCGGGCAAATTCTTTAGTTTTTTCAGTTCGGGGATTAAATTGTCCATTCATGCTTAAAGGAAAACCAATAACCACCTCTTTTATTTTAAAACGAACAAAAAGACTCTGGAAATAAGAGAGGTCCTCTTGAGTTGATCCACGGGTGTATTTCCCTAAATATTGAGCTGTTAAACCAAGAGGATCGCTGATAGCTAAACCGATATGTTTATCCCCAAAATCAAGGCCCAGGATTCTCTTCGGTTTTGAGGAGTTGGGGTGGCTTTTTTGGGGGGTCGATTTCATTTTTTTTGGCCAATTAAGATTAATTTGCTCGCCGGAGAAGTGTCTTTAGAGGAAGAAATCAAGGTGAATCGATGTTGGAACTGGGCCAAGCCGAGATGGATCAGCTTTTCCAAAAGTTGAGGATAGGGAAGCCCCGAAACTTCCCACAGCTTGGGGTACATACTAATGGCTGTAAAACCAGGGATGGTGTTTATTTCATTCAGGTAAATTTGATCGCTTTCATGTTCTAAAAAAAAGTCGACTCGAGCTAAACCGCGGGCATCAATTGTTTGAAAAGCTTTGATGGCTAAATCTTGGATCTGCTTAATTTTTTTTGGCGGCAAATTAGCTGGAGCAATGAGTTGGGCTTTATTCTCTAGGTATTTATCTTGATAATCATAAAATTCACGAGAGGGGATTATTTCTCCAGGGAGGGAGGCTTGGGGATTTTCATTCCCTAAAACGCTACACTCGATCTCCCGAGCAGTAATTGCCTTTTCGATCAAAATTTTAGAATCGAATTGAAAAGCTTGGCTAATTGCCTTAGCTAAATGGTCTTTTTCCTTGACTTTGGTTATTCCCACACTTGATCCTAAATTAGCGGGTTTTACGAACACCGGAAAGGAGAACTGCTGGTTAATATTTCCTAAAGTTGCCTGGGGATTGGCGTTCCATTGAGTGATTGTAAGGGGAAAATAAGGGACAACGGGTAAGTTGTGGGCTTGCCAGACAGCTTTGCACATAATTTTGTCCATACCTAAAGCCGAAGCAAGGACTCCGGACCCCACATAGGGAACACCGGCCAGTTCCAACAGTCCTTGAATTGTTCCATCCTCTCCCCCAGGACCATGAAGCACAGGAAAATAAATATCGGCCTGGAAGCCTTTTGTTCCTGAAGATAAACTCCAGGGTAAAAAAGGAAAGAACTGGCCTTGATTGAGATCTTCCAGCGATTCTAAGGGAGACTCAACTGGACGCCAGAACCCTTGGCGGTTAATATAGAGACAAACAACCTCAAATTTCTCTCGGTCCAGATGGCGATAGATGGAAGTAGCTGAGATTAAGGATACCTCGTGTTCATCGGAGCGTCCTCCGAAAAGGAGGGCAACTTTGATTCGCTCTTTGCCAGGCACCTCTTTATTGTAGCAAAAAAACTTAGGAGAAACTATTTCTTGCGGGAAGTAAGCTCTAAGTGAAGGAGCAAATCTAGAGATAAATACAAAATTGCTCCTTACCGATGAAGCTTAAGAGGAGGGAAACCGTTATTATTCCTTTTTAAAGGGAATTTTCCAGTTGTTGGCTGGGATTGAATTTTACTTTTCTTTTAGCGGAGATCTTAATTATTTTACCTGTTTTTGGATTGCGCCCCATTCTTTCTTGGCGGAGCTTGATTTCGAAACTTCCAAAGCCAGAAAGAGTTACTCTTTCCCCCCTTTGCAAAGCAGTGCTGACCCCTTGAATTAAGGCGGCAAGAGCTTTTTTGGCTTGATCAAGGGTAATGCCAGCATCCTTTGACATTTTACTGATGATATCCCTTTTGTTCACCCAAAGCCTCCTTCAGCAAATTATAGATGGTTTTGATTTTATGTTATTGTTGCAAAAAAAAGATGTCAAGGATATATATAATTATTACTTAAATTTAGTCGGATTTTTAAAAATAAATTTAATTTTCAGACTAAATAATTGGCCAGGTAATTATTTTAATAATTAGATGAATTGCCGAATGAGCTCCGGGAAATTTTAAGAAATGACAAGGCTGTGTCCGGGAAATTTAAGAAGGTGTTCAGCGAAGAAAAGAATTAAGTTAATTTATTTAACAATTGACACTTAATTTTTTGCTGAATATAATGAATTCAATAAGTTTAAAAGCAAGAGGTGATATCGTGAAGATGAAATCTATTCTTTGGCAGAGGGAATTTGCCTTGGGGGGAATATTGGGAATCTTTATTTTATTAACGGTGGGGAATTTGATTTTGGCTCAGACAGAACAACAGAGTGAGATCAAGAAAGCTATAATTTACCAGGATATGTATCCTTTGGTTTCGGAATCTGACCTTTATTGCTCATTCTTAATATGGGAAGAGACATTACCCCAATTAAAAATAATTGGAGCGGAAAGAGAATATGAGCGAGTTTTGTTTAACAACGATGATATTGTCTACTTGAATCAGGGGAAGAAAGAGGGACTTCAACCGGGACAATTATTTTTAATTTTAGAATTTGAAAGGGAAATTGGGAATTATGGTTATCTAGTTCATAAAAGAGGTCGAGCGAGGGTGATTCACTTAAGCGATCATGGAGCTACGGCTCGAATAGAAAAAGCCTGTGGACAGATAACTCTGGGCAATTATTTAGTTCCTTTCGAAGAGAAGGAAGGATTTGCGGGCCAAGATCTTGGGTTCAATATTCCTCCTTATAAGACCGAAGGCCCCAAGGGTGAAATTATTTATTTGACGATTGATTTTAATCAAATTGGCCGGGGACATTGGGCTTTGATTAATTTAGGAAAAAGCGAAGGAGTTAAAGTTGGCGATCAATTGATAGTTTATCGGGAACCAGTAAAAGAGGCCCCTCTTCAGGTTATTGGTAATGTTTTGGTCATTGATGCCCAAGAGCATACTTCTACTGTTAAAGTTTTATCTTGTCGAGATGCACTCCGGATTGGCGATCTAATTCAATTTCGGCCTCAACCAGGTAAGTAACATTTCTTGAACCTTATCCGTGGGGAGGGCCTTCTTGATTTTTCTTGACTGAAATCTTCCGAGTTGGATTCTTGGAGCCACTTTAGATTAGATAAAAAGAAAAAACTTCCTCCCTCGAAGGGAAGATAGATATTAATATTTGATCTCCTCAAGCAATATCTACTTTGAGTTTAAAAGAAAGATTTTTTATTATTTCCCTGTTCTTACCAGTTAGAGCCGGCGATCCCGAGGAGTTGACTCCCGTTGACATCTTCAACAGATTTTGGTAGCTTAATTCTGGTCAATGAGCGGGCGTAGTTCAGTGGTAGAACGTCTGCTTGCCAAGCAGAAGGTCGGCGGTTCAAATCCGCTCGTCCGCTCCATTAATTTGTCTTCCCTTTATTGAGAAGAGATGGTTGTTGCTTTTAATTAGGGCGCGGTACCCAAGTGGCTAAGGGAGAGGTCTGCAAAACCTCGATTCGCCGGTTCGAATCCGGCCCGCGCCTCCAGAAAGATTTTTATCTTATAATTTCCTGTTAACAATACTTTAGTTAAATAGTTGTCTCGACAATCTCTAGAGAGAAAAAAGCAAAGAAAGAGGGAATCCATCTGTTCTCATTTAAGATTATTGGAGATGGATTAGAAGCGAAAATAGCTGGTGATTAATTAGTTGATGATTTTTGCCAGCGGAGAAATAGATAAAGGGCCCCCAACCAAAGAAGTAAGTCCTGGAAAAGAAGACTTGCTCCGACTTTATGACTAAAAGCACCAAAGCAACCGCAGTCAGGATTAACGCCTCTGATCATAGTGACCATGATGAGAACAATGAAAAGGCTAAAAAGGCTAAGAGCCAGAAATGATGCTCCAGTTCTTAAGATTCCGCTGATTAAGAGGAGGCCAATAAGCAATTCTAGTCCCGGAAGAATGACCGCGATCCATAAGGCCCAGCTTTCAGGAAACAAGCGATAATTAAGGATATCTCGGGCAAAATTGAGAGGATCAATTATTTTAAGAATTCCCGACCAAATAAGAACCACTCCGATGATCAGACGGGCGAAAAGTTCTCCCCACCAAGATAGTTTTATTCTTGTTTTTTGTTGAGCTAAAGAAATCTTCATTTTCTTTCTAACCTTGCTTGCCAGTTGTATCCTCTGAGTCCTTATATCTTAGTCATCACCAGAATAATTTTCTGATTTATTGTCGTCAAATCCATTTTTTTACTAGCTGTAATTTTAGGCCTTGTGCTTTTCCATTTGATTGAATGTTGTCCCCAGAGTAATTAAGCAATAGCTTGGAAAAAACCATCAATTTGGCTCTCTGCGGAGCCAATAACTATGGCTAGGGACTTTAAATTCTGTTTTCGTTCTCCTTTAATTGTTTCCTTCTACCGGTAAGCCGGCCGCTTGCCATCCCGCCCATCCATCGAGGATCACGCAAACCTGCGTGTAGCCGATAGTTATCAATTTTTGAGCTACCTCAAGGCTAGAGAGGCAATCCCCTCCTTCGCAATAAACGATTACTTTTTGGTCCCGGGGGATCAATCCCTCCCTAAAATAGTCATCGAAGAGAAGCGGGGGAAGGTTAATAGCTCCAGGGATGTGTTCTTCCTTATAAGCTTGGGGCGAACGGCAATCGATAAAGAATGCTTGTTGACCGGCGAGCAAGGAGGCGGCCTCGTCAAGAGAGATAAAAATCACCCCGGGGTAGTCCTTTTGCTCAATAAATTGGGGGGGTAATTTCCCTTGGTAGAAGTCTCGGATAAGGGGCAGATTAAGCAGCGTCCCCGAAGCCACAGCCAGAAATATAATTACAAGTGCTTCACACCCTACTTTAGCCCAATTTTTCATTAATTTTGATTATTTACCCTTAACTCAACTATAAATACTTTGGTATTTTTTGAGTCCCTCCCGGAAAACATGGATTGCGCGACGGAGGTCTTCTTCTTTAAGAACGTAGGCAATCCGGATTTCATCTTTTCCTTTATCCGGGGAAGCATAGAAACCTTGAGCCGGAGCTACCATTGCTGTTTCGCCATCCAATTCAAATTCAGTCAGCATCCAGCGCACGAAATGTTCGCTGTTTTTAATCGGTAAACGGACAATGATGTAAAAGGCTCCTTGCGGTTTATGCATGATAATCCCCGGGATTTGACTTAGCTCCTGGTAGAGAAGATCTCTTCTTTTCTGGTATTCTTGCCGAATAGACTGAAAATACTCTGGTCCTAACTGGTAAGCCCTTAGGGCCGCTTTCTGCTCCATTGTTGGAGGACAGAGTCGTGCTTGAGCAAATTTAAGAACAGCTTGGTAGATTTCTTCATTACGAGTGATAACGGCTCCGATGCGAGCCCCACAGCAACTGAAACGCTTCGAGATGCTATCAATAACAATAGTCCGGTCCTTTACTTCCTCAAACTCCAGAACACTTGTGTGATGAAGGCCATCGTAGATGAATTCATTGTAAACTTCATCGGCAATCAGGAAAAGATCCTTTTGACCCACAATTTCGACCACTCGAGCAATTTCTTCTTTGGTATAAACGGTTCCGGTGGGGTTATTGGGCGAGCATAAAAGAATGGCTTTTGTTTCCGGGGTGATTTTCGATTCAATTTTTTCTCTTGATGGCAGCCGGAATCCTTTTTCTACTTCCAGAGTTAATGGAATAATATTGACATTGGCAAAGGAGGCATACCCATTATAATTGGTATAATACGGCTCAGGGATGATGATACTTCCTCCGGGATCAGACACGGCGCTGAAAGCAAAATGAATTGCTTCTGAGCCACCAATGGTAACGACAATATTTTCTGAGTTAAGATCATGGCCTTTGGTTCGATAGTAATTAGCGATGGCTTCTCGTAACTCGGGGAGACCTTGAGCTGGTCCGTAACTCAGTACTTCTTCTTGTGCTTGACAGAAGGCATCCCAGACCGGTTTGGGTGTGGGAATATCTGGCTGCCCAATATTAATGAAGTAAACTTTTATGCCTTTTTTTTGGGCTTGATCGGCTAGTGGTTTTAATTTGCGAATCGGAGAAGCCTGGATCTCCCGCCCCCTTTTGGATATTTCCATAGATAATTCCTCCTCTTATGATGAATATAACCAATCACGACAATAAATGATTATGACAGATAAAAAAGATTCTTGTCAAAAATTTTTCTTGCCCCCAAGAGGGACATTCTGATATGAAATTAAGGGTTGGCTTCTTGGAAATGATCTTTGATGAACCCAGGGGCCTTGCAATTAGTTAATTTGAGGATAAAATGTCGCAGTTAATCGAGGCGGTGATCAAAGACAAAAAAAGCTGGGGGGATTACTTCTTCGTGACTTTTCAGGCCCCGGAATTGGCTGCTTTGGCGGCGCCGGGGCAATTTGTCATGGTTAAAGTAAGCCCTAAGGGTCCTCCTTTATTGCGCCGGCCTTTCAGCTTGGCTTCTGCTGATAGAGAGGAAGGAACAATTGCCATTTTTTTTCAAAGAGTAGGATTAGGGACTAATCTTCTTAGTCGATATTCCCCTGGAGAAAAGGTTAGCCTGATTGGTCCTTTGGGCCGCGGGTTTTCTTTCGAAGATTTAGCTTTTCCCGGAGAGTTACTTCTCATTGGCGGAGGGAGAGGGATTGCTCCTTTATATTACTTAGCCCAAAAATTAAAGGAGAGAGGACTTAAAGTAATTATTTTTTATGGTGGTAAGACTCAAGCTGATCTCCCCTTAAAAGAAGCTTTAGCCAAGAAGAAATTAGCCGATAAATTAATTTTAGCCACGGAAGATGGCTCTTTGGGTTTTAAAGGATTAATTACCGATGTGCTCGAACAAGAAGTTCTCTCGCCTCTGGCAAAAAAAGCTTTTGTTTGTGGTCCCGAAGCCATGATGAAAAAGGTCGCCGAATTACTCCGGAGGTGGAATTTGCCCGGGGAGTTTTCTTTGGAAGCTTTCATGGGGTGTGGCTTTGGAGTTTGTTGGGGATGTGTTCGCTGGATTAAACGAGGCCAGGAGTACCAATTAGTAAGGATCTGTCAAGAAGGTCCGGTGTTTTCGAGAGAAGACGTAAAGTGGTCTGAGGAAGAATGATTCATTGGTCTTGTTTGAGAAAGAGAGAAATCAAGTAGTGAGGCGTCTGGTTATGGTTACTTTGGCAAAATGGAAGGGTGAGTGATGGTTGATCTTTCGGTAGATTTGGGATTTATTCGCTTGTCAAATCCAATTTTTACGGCGAGTGGCACTTGCGGATATGGCCTGGAAATGATTCCTTTCCTGGAATTAAAGAAATTAGGGGGGGTGGTGGTCAAAGGTTTATATTTTGAGCCTCGCCAGGGAAATCCGCCTCCTCGCCTAGTAGAAACCACAGCTGGTCTGCTCAATGCTATTGGTTTACCTGGCATAGGGGTTGAAGCCTTTGCCCGGGAAGTTCTACCCCGGTTGCATCAACAGCAGGCGACCGTTATTGTCAATGTTTGTGGGAATACCGATGACGAGTATGAAAGAGTAGTTCGCTATCTCGATGATCATCCGGGCATTGCTTTTTACGAGTTGAATATCTCCTGTCCCAACGTTAAGGAAGGAGGGCAGTGTCCGGCTCTTGATGCGCGGGCCACTTTTCGGATTGTTTCGAGAGTTAAAAAAGCCACCCAACGGCCGATTATGACCAAGTTATCTCCCAATGTTACTGATATCACCATTATTGCCCGGGCGGCTGAAGAAGCCGGTAGTGATGCTCTTTCTTTAGTCAATACCTTTCTTGGCTTAGCTGTGGATGTTGAGACAGGACAACCTAAACTAGCTAATGTTTGGGGAGGATTGAGTGGTCCGGCTATCAAGCCTTTGGCCTTAAGGATGGTTTATCAGGTTGTTCAGACGGTAAAAGTTCCGGTGGTGGGAATAGGAGGGATAGTTACCGGGTATGATGTTTTAGAATTTTTAGCCGTGGGGGCCAAAGCCGTTGAAGTGGGCACTGCCAATTTTGCTAATCCGCGGGTAACCCTCCAAATTATCGATGAGTTACAAAATTTTTGTCAAAAGAAGCAATTATCTCGGATTGAAGATTACATTGGTTCCTTTCGACCCCGGAGAGAAAAACAGGAAACTTAATAAAGAGAAAAGGAGCTTATTATGAGCCAGGAAAAAAATCTTGGGAAGAGTACTTCAATAGGAAAAGAAAGGATAATCGTGGCTCTAGATGTTGCTTCCCGTAACGAAGCGCTTCATCTGGTCAGCCTTCTTCCACAAGCTCGCTTTTTTAAAATTGGCCTCCGACTTTTTATAACCGAAGGGCCCCCTTTAGTTAGGGAGATAATAGCCCAAGGAAAAGAAGTTTTTTTGGACTTGAAATTGCATGATATTCCCAACACGGTGGCTCAAGCCGTGGAAGAGGCTGTTCGCCTGGGAGTTAATATGCTCACTCTCCATGTGGCCGGGGGGAAAGAGATGCTGAAGAGAGCGGTGGAAGTGGTGAAAGCCGGAAAAAAGGGGCCAGAGAAAAAACCTCTTCTTTTGGGAGTAACCGTTTTAACCAGCCTCTCCGGCGAAGATTTAAAAGAGATTGGTCTCGAATTAACTCCCTCCCAATTAGTTTTAAAATTAGCCAGGTCAGCAATGAATTATGGCTTGGATGGCCTGGTTTGTTCAGCGCAAGAAGTACATGATGTGGCGCAATTAACCAAGGGGAGAATGATTCTAGTTACTCCTGGAATTAGGCCGACCTGGGCGGCAGCAAATGATCAAAAGAGAATCACTACCCCTCGCCAAGCGATTGAGCGAGGAGCAGATTTTATGGTTATCGGCCGCCCCATCATTGCGGCTGATCATCCCGAGGAAGCCTTTGCCCAAATTGTCGAAGAAATCCAAGAAGCAATCAGTTAAAGCAATTAAACGGTAGAACCACGCCATCTAAGAGGTTAAAAAGGAAAAGAGCAGAATTAATTATTCAGAGGATAAGCTTCCACCTAATTACAAAAAAATTAGAGAGGAAAAGCCTTGGGGAAAGACGCTAGTAATTATAAAAGATTAAATAAGAGCTCTTAAAGCCGGGTAAATTTAGGCTTAGGAAAAAAGATGATTTTGGGTATTGTTGATTATTAGTAAGCTCCGCTGACAGCTCCAACAGCAAAAATTCCGCGGAGAATAATACTGATGATAATGAAGATAACGATGGTGACCACCAAAGAAACAATGAAGAAGGGTAGAACTTTCTCTTGTGGGGTTTCAAGCATTCCTTCGGCAAAGCCGAGATACAGGACATAAAGGCCATATAAACCTGCAAGCATAACTAGTATCCCGAGATAAGGGACGATATAGAGAACCCCAGCAACCCAGTAAGGAGTCATAGAATAAACAGCCAGGGCCATGGCTTTGTTCAGATTAGGGGTGGAGTTGAAAGTGGAAGCAAGAGCATTAATTATAAATCCAACAATATATACTGATAATAGAGAGAAAGCGTAACTCAAAATCATATAGAGGAAGGCAGAGCCAAGACTATAACGATACCAACCAACAAAGGGTATATTTCTTCCCACCATTCCTAGCCCAATAAAATGAGCAATAGCGGGAATGGCAGCTAAGATTACGGCGTAAGAAGTAAAGAGATCCTTAACAGGAGTATCTTCTGTTTTAATTGCTATCCATGATTCTCGAGGTTTGAGAATAATGTTTTGAGCTTTTGAGACTAAATCCATCCCGGGCCTCCTTGTTTATTTGCCCCAACTATATAATTATTTATTTCCAAAAGTCAACTTAAAATAATCCGGACGGGGGAGAACTCATAAATGGGGGCTTTTCCAAACTTCCAATCACTATTGACTGTTAGAGAGAAGAGGCTTGGGGTTTACTTTAGTGCTTCAGAAAGAATAAAGCGTAGTTCTTTTTACTACTTTTGGGGTAAATTCTGGGCAATTTTCCGGCAAAACATTGATTTTTTTCTGTTTAATGGCTATAGTATTTATCTATAGGGCAGCTTAGAAATCACGCCCCATTTTAAAAGGCTTGTTGCCTTAAACCCTAAAATCAAAAAGGAGAATAGAATGGGCAAAAAGTACGTCTACTTTTTCAAACAAGGCTTAGCTGAAGGAAATAAAGATATGCGCGATATTCTAGGAGGAAAAGGAGCTAATTTGGCCGAAATGGCTGGTATTGGTTTACCTGTTCCTCCAGGGTTTACTGTTTCTACCGAAGTCTGCAATCTTTTTTTGAAGTCTGGAAACAGGCTAACCGAGCAGGTACAAGAGGAAATTTTAGCTAATTTACGAAAACTGGAAGAAGCTACTGGTCAGAAATTTGGTGATCCCCAAAATCCTCTCCTTGTCTCTGTCCGCTCGGGAGCTAAATTTTCAATGCCTGGAATGATGGATACCATCCTCAACCTGGGTTTAAATGACCAGACAGTGGAAGGTTTGGCTCTAAAGAGTGACGACCGCCGGTTTGCTTTGGATTGCTATCGGCGTTTAATTCAGATGTTCAGCGATGTTGTTCTTCAGGTAGAAAAGCGAAAATTTGAGGAAATTTTAAAAAAGGTAAAACAAGAGTCCAACGTCAATCAGGATTATGAGCTTTCTCCGGAAGCCCTGGAAGGATTAATCGTTCGCTATAAAGAATTGGTCAAGCAAAAGACAGGTCGTGATTTTCCGCAAGATGTTTACGAGCAGTTATTTATGGCGGTTTCCGCTGTCTTTAATAGTTGGAATAATCCGCGAGCCATTACCTATCGACGTTTGAATCATATTCCTGATGGTTTGGGGACAGCGGTTAACGTTCAACAAATGGTTTTTGGGAATTTCGGCCCTCATTCAGGCACCGGAGTGGGATTTACCAGGAATCCTGCTACTGGCGAAAAAGAAATATTTGGTGAGTATCTTATTAATGCCCAAGGAGAAGATGTGGTAGCCGGCATTAGAACTCCGTTTCCCATCAAAGAACTTGCTCATCAAATGCCGGAAGCCTTTCAGGAATTGGTGGAGATAACAACTAGGTTAGAAAAGCATTATCGCGATGCGCAGGATTTTGAGTTTACCATCCAGGAAGGCAAGCTTTATATGCTGCAAACCCGCAACGGCAAACGAACGGGAATGGCCGCTGTAAAAATTGCCGTTGATATGGTTCATGAGGGATTAATTACCAAAGAAGATGCTCTCCGTCAGGTTGATCCCCAGGCTTTGGATCAACTTCTCCATCCTGTTTTTGACTTGCAAGAAAAGCAAAAGCGGGAAGTGCTGGCCAAAGGCCTAGCTGCTTCTCCGGGGGCAGCCACGGGCCAAGTTGTGTTTACAGCTGAAGAAGCGGTCGAGTGGAAAGATAGAGGGAATAAAGTTATTCTTGTTCGAGAAGAAACTTCCCCTGATGATATCCACGGAATGAGTGCTTCACAAGGAATTCTAACGGCCACGGGAGGAATGACTTCTCATGCGGCTGTTGTTGGGCGCCAAATGGGCAAACCGGCTGTAGTGGGGTGTGGAATCTTGCAACTTAACCCCGAACAAAAATACATGAAGGTTGATTCAACGGTAGTTCGGGAAGGTGACTGGATTTCCATTGATGGAACCACCGGCGAAGTTTTGGTGGGCAAAATCACCACTAAACCATCAGAAATAATCCAAGTGCTTCGGGGCGAGTTAAAAGCTGAAGATTCTCCTCTTTATCAATACTTTAAGGAACTTCTTTCCTGGGCAGATGAGGTCCGTCGCTTGGGTGTTCGGGCTAATGCCGACACGCCTGAAGATGCTCGCCTAGCTTTTGCTTTTGGAGCTGAGGGGATAGGCTTAGCTCGGACTGAGCATATGTTTTTTGAAGCCGAGAGATTGCCCTATATTAAAAAGATGATTTTGTCGCAATCGGAAGAAGAAAGAAGGGCTGCTTTGGCTAAGCTACTTCCTTTTCAGAAAAAAGATTTTTATGAGCTCTTTAAAGCCATGGAGGGCCACCCGGTAACTATTCGCACCCTCGATCCTCCCCTTCATGAATTTCTACCCAAAAAAGAGGAATTGATGGTGGAGTTAACCGAGTTGAAATGTAAGGGAGCAGAAAAAGAAAAAATAGAGGAACTGGAAAAGCTGCTCGACCGGGTCAAAGCTCTGGCAGAATTTAATCCCATGTTGGGTCATCGGGGGTGTCGTTTGGGAATAACTTATCCTGAAATTATTGAAATGCAAGCCCGAGCCATTTTTGAGGCTGCCTGTGAGTTAGCCAAGGAAGGGGAACCGGTTAATCCAGAAATTATGGTCCCTTTGGTTAGTTCCGTCCAAGAGTTAGCTCATCAGAAAGAAATTATTGTCTCGGTGGCCAAGGAATTAATGGAGAAGTATGGTGTAAAACTTAATTACTATGTGGGGACAATGATTGAAATTCCTCGGGCTGCTCTCACAGCCGATGAAGTAGCTCAAGAAGCTGAGTTTTTCAGTTTCGGGACTAATGACTTAACTCAAACAACGTTTGGCATATCACGTGATGATGGCGTTGCTTTTATTAATCATTATCTAACTCATGGGATGTGGAGTGACAATCCCTTCGAGACAATTGACGTTTCTGGAGTAGGGAAGTTAATGGATTGGGCGGTGAAAAAGGGGCGAGAAACTCGACCGGATTTGAAGGTAGGTATTTGCGGAGTTCATGGTGGTGATCCCCGATCGATCTATTTCTGTCATCAAATCAACTTGAATTATGTAAGCTGTTCAGCTTATCAAGTACCGATTGCCCGCTTGGCGGCGGCGCGAGCCGTTCTGGATGAAAAATAAGCTAAAACTTTTCTTTCTCTTCTGAAAGATAGAAGAAAGTAAATTATCTGGTTCGAGAAGGCCAAGTTATTTAAAGGGGAATAGTTTTTTCCTCAACAAGGACCACTGGCGAGTTGATTTGCGGGCCAGTTTGATGGTCTGAAAGTGGATGTCAACAGTATCTTGAAGGTCATAAGCGTATCCTCCTCCCGGGAGAATCACCAACGGAATCTTTCGCTTCCTAGTTTCAAAAATGATCAGCTCGTCACGTTTTTTAAGAGCTGCTTTACTTATTTTTAGGCCGCCCAGTTGATCATGGACAAAAGGATCTGCTCCGGCTAGATAAAAAAGGAGGTTTGGCTGGAAGTCATCCACGATGCGGGGAAAATAGGTGGTCAAGGCCTGAAGATAGGTTTCGTCACCATCTCCAGCCCATAGCCCGACATCAAGAGTAGATTTTGTTTTTTGGGCGGGATAAATATCCATCTGGTGGAGGGAAAAAGTAAAAACATCTTGGCGGCCGGCAAAAATGGCCGCTGTTCCATTACCCTGATGAACGTCAAGGTCAACGATCATAACTTTTTCTATCCTTTGTTCTCTTCTTAACTTTTCGGTGGCCACAGCCATATCATTTAACAGGCAAAATCCTTCTCCATGATCAGGAAAAGCGTGGTGAAAGCCCCCGCCTATATGAACGGCAATTCCTGTTTTTAATGCCCATTCGGCAGCTTGGATGGTTCCTCCCACTGTCAAAATGGCAAATTCTCTTATTTCTGGGGAAAAGGGGATTTCCAGTCGGTGAATATCAGCTGAGGATAATTCACCTTGCCAGATTTTTTTTAGGTATTTGTCACTGTGGACCAGCTTTAATTCCTCGTAGGTGGCGTGGCGAGACAAAACCAAATGAGATTTTTGAATCCCCATCCGAATAACATGTTCATATAAATATCTATATTTACGTGGAGAAAAAACATGACTTTTCAAGGGAATCGTCCAATAGACATGATTATAAACAACTCCTAGTGATCCTGGGGTTACTCCTTCTTTTTCCTTAGAAAATAGTTTAGACAACCACCTCCGCTTTTTCATACTCGAACTTATTCATATCAAAAAAGCCCACTTCTCACAACTTTTGCCTAATCCCTTTTGGTTCTTCTTGGCTAACTATCCAGTCAGCTGAAAATAAAAGGAAAACTAAAAAAATATGACTTGGTTCAAAACGAGGATAATCGGATAAATAGCTTCAGCGCAAATTCAGTTCCGGAAAAGAAAATAATAAATGTTGGGGAGATAGTTAGCTAGGGAAAAAGTTCAATCTTCTGAGGAAATAGTTTCATTAGCCACCCATTCCAGATAAGGGGGGTAACCTCTTTCGATAGGAAGAGCAATAATCTCGGGGACTTCATAGGGATGATGCCGGGTGATAAGGTCTACCAGTTGATCAAAATTTTCTTCTTGGATCTTTATTAAGAGGAGGTACTCTGATTCTTTTTGGACTTTGTCTTGCCACCAGAAGAAGGAAATCCCCTGGCCAATTAAAGTCACACAGGCAGCAACTCGATTTTCGAGCAGAAGGTGAGCCAGGCTTTCACCGGTGGCTTCATCCGGAACAGTAGAAAGCACAACAGCAAATTTTGCAGAAGGAGATGATGCTGACATTTTTCCCTCCTTGGCTAATCTTGAAGAAAAATATGGGCGAAAACTTTGGCATCCCCAATCATGTTATCAATAATGCAGTATTCATTGGGTTGATGGGCGGTATCATCTACTTTAGACCAGCAAGCGGCTTCAAAATTATTTTCCCGGAAAAAGGAAGCTACTGTTCCTCCCCCAATACCGACTGGTTTCCCGGCCACTTTATAGACAGCTTGGATAGCTTGCTGGAGAGCTTTAACCACCGGTGCTTCTGCAGAAGTAGGGGGGGCGGCGGTGGTTCGTTGTTCTTCCTGCCAATGTATTTGGACTTGGTACTGGTTTTCTACTTTTTTAATAATTCTTTTTATTTCCTCTTCGACTTCTTCGATGGAACACTCCGGCAGAAGGCGACAATCTAGGTAGAAAACATCTTCTCCAGGGATAGTGTTGATATTAGGGACATTGGTTTCTTTTTTAGTTGGCTCAAAAGTAGAGATAGGCGGGTCAAAAAGAGAATTTCTCGCAGAGAAAATTTTATAGAGAGAATCGAGTTCCACCACCAGCGCCGAGCCAGCTCGAAAAGCATTAATTCCTTTTTCCGGAGTGGAGGCATGGGCTTGTTGGCCTTGAATGATAAATTTTAACCAGAGGATGCTTTTCTCGGCCACTTCAATCATCGTTCCTTGGGGATTTCCAGCGTCGGGAACAATGATTAAGTCGTCTTTTTTAAAATATGAATTATTTTGGAGGACAAAATGAATTCCCTTTTCACTTCCGGTTTCTTCATCGGCAACCATCAAGAGTCCGACGTTGTAATTAGGAAGGATTCTTTCGGCTCGAAAAGCTTCCACAGCGAAAATCGATGCGACCATATCCTGTTGATTATCTTCTACACCCCGACCAAATATTTTTCCCCCTTCTACCCAGGCTTTAAAAGGGTTGCCTTTCCAAAGCGAAAGTTCACCAGGAGGAACGACATCCAGATGGGTCATGATCCAGATCGTTTTTGAAGAATTGTGCCCTTTATAGGTGGCCATAATGTTGGGGCGATACCCGGCGGGAGTATCCAAGTCAGGGGCTTTGACGACTTCGATCGTCTCGTAACCTTTATCTTTAAGGAAATCAAGCAAAAATTCGGCCTTTTTAACTTCCCCTTCCCCACCACTTTTAGGCGAGATGGCGGGCAGGCCACACAGCCTAATTTGAAGGTCAATCATTTCGTCTCTGAATTCTTCGATTCTATTAAAAATTTTTTCCAACGATTCCATAATAAAACTCCTTTCATTGGAAATATTACCTTCTCTATTTTTTTTAAGCAAGAGATAAGCTAGTCAAAGGGCTTATCTTGACTTTTCTCTAATTAAATCATACAGTTACATGAATGCGGATCGGAATAGATGTCCGTCCTTTTTTGAAGGAAGAAACCGGGGTTGGAGTTTATTTAAAAAACCTCCTTTTTTCTCTTTCTCAGGTTGATGATCAAAATGAGTACTATCTTTTTTCAGCTTCATGGAAAGACCGGTTTCCTTTATCCAAAGTTCCTCCCTTGCTCAAAAAGCGATTCCGTCATTTTCGCCTCCCCGTCACTCTTATTAATTATGGATGGTATCATTGGGGGTGGCCTCCTTTTGACTGCTTCTTCGGGCGAAAGATGGATATCGTTCATTCCCCGACGCCGATTGTCATCCCCACCTTTGGCCAGAAAATTATAACTATCTATGATCTTTTTTTTCTCCGAGAACCAAAATTAGCAGACAAAACAGCCGGCCAGTTTTTTAGAAAGCGTTTAAAAAAATCTGTCGATGAGGCCCAGGCAATTATCACTATTTCCCGTTCATCGGCCCAGGAAATCCTCTCTTTTTTCCCTGAGGCTGAGAAAAAGGTAAGAGTAATTTATTTAGGAATTGATGCGGCCTTTTGGACCCTGGCCGACAAAGAAAAGAAAGCCTGGTCACGCTTTAAGCAAGAACAAGGCTTGCCGGCCGAATATTTTCTTTTTGTTGGAGCCTTTGAACCTCGCAAAAATTTGCCTGCTTTAATAAAAGCTTTCCATTTTCTCCAGCAATGGGGAAGAGAAGAATATCTTGTTTTAGTGGGGCGCCAAGGGAAAGATTTCCCTCAGGTGATAACTTTGAGCAACCAGTTAGGTTTAGGAAAGAAGGTTATCATCAAGGATTATACTTCACCGGCCCATTTGAGGTATTATTAT
>Ga0164310_10000877_pt1 | contig 16606 bp, 19 predicted proteins | sample GuaBasSedimGuay1_FD_121795 | JGI IMG/M metagenome (GOLD analysis project Ga0164310, IMG submission 121795) | Subseafloor sediment microbial communities from Guaymas Basin, Gulf of California, Mexico - Guay1, Core 4569-9, 0-3 cm | ecosystem: Environmental > Aquatic > Marine > Hydrothermal vents... | reverse complement strand
TTCTAGCTTCAAACTACGACATGAAAAGCGTAGCAGTAAGTAAAAGAGAGGAAATTGAAAGAATTGCAAAGTCGGCAAGGTGAGTTAAATGGGCAGGAAAGAAGATATGGCTAAATTAGCTAACAAACTGATGTATATTCCTGAGTATATAAGAAACATAGGTATTGCAGCTCATATAGACCACGGCAAAACAACGCTTTCAGACAATTTATTGGCTGGAGCAGGGTTAATGTCAGAGGAACTTGCGGGAAAGCAGTTAGTCTTGGATTTTGATGAACAGGAACAGGCGAGAGGGATCACGATAAATGCTGCCAACATATCTCTTGCACATGAGTATGAAGGTAAAGATCATCTTGTTAATTTGATAGATACGCCAGGGCACGTAGATTTTGGAGGAGACGTTACAAGAGCGATGAGAGCGATAGATGGATGCATAATAGTCGTCTGTGCCGTGGAAGGTAAAATGCCGCAGACAGAGACAGTTGTAAGACAGGCATTAAAAGAGGGTGTAAAACCAGTTCTTTTTATTAACAAAGTTGATAGGCTCATAAAGGAGCTCCAGTTAGGCCCTGAGCAGATGCAGAAGAGATTTATGAAGATCATTACAGAAGTAAATAAGTTGATAAGACAGGCAGCACCAAAAGAGTTTAAAGAGAAGTGGTTGGTGAATGTAAATGATGGAAGCGTAACATTTGGTTCTGCCTACTGCAACTGGGCCATCTCCGTACCTCGTATGAAAAAGACAGGGATTACATTTAGCGATATTATAAAGTATACAAACGAGGGGAATGAAAAAGAGCTTGCCAAGAAGGCACCAGTACATAAGGTAATTCTTGATATGGTAATAAAACATCTACCATGTCCTTCAGAAGCTCAGAAATACAGAATTCCAAGGATATGGAAAGGTGATGTAAATTCTGAGATAGGAAAAGCGATGATGAACTGTGATCCAAACAGTCCTCTGGGCATGATAGTAACAAAGATCATAATAGACAAACATGCTGGAGAGATAGCGACTGGAAGGATCTTTTCAGGTAAGGTAAAACCTGGAGATGAGGTCTGGATAGTTGGTACAAAGACAAAGAGAAGAGTCCAGCAAGTAGGAATATTTATGGGTGCCGATAGAGAGAATGTTACAGAGGTACCCGCTGGAAACATGGTTGCACTTACTGGCTTAAAAGAAGCTATTGCAGGAGAGACTATATGCGGAGGAGATAAGCCAATACATCCCTTCGAAGCCATAAAACACTACTCCGAACCTGTCGTGACTGAAGCTGTAGAGCCTGAAAACCCGAGAGACCTCCCAAAACTTATTGAGGTTCTAAAACAAGTAGCAAAGGAAGATCCTACTTTAAAAGCAAAGATAGATGAAGAAACAGGAGAATACTTACTTTCGGGAATGGGAGAACTGCATCTTGAGGTGGTGGCATATAGAATTACACATGAGAAAGGAGTACCAATAAAGACTTCAGAGCCCATAGTCGTTTACAGAGAGGGGGTAAGTAAAGTTTCTCCAGAGGTTGAAGGTAAATCTCCCAATAAGCATAACAAATTCTATTTAACAGTCGAGCCTTTGGAAGATGAGATTTATAAAGCGATAAAAAATGGAGAGATTCCTGAAGGAAGAGTAAAATCAAAAGAGATAGCACAGAAACTGAGAGAGCTCGGTATGGATAAAAATGAGGCTAAAAACGTTGAAGAGATATACCAGGGAAATGTTTACGTAAATATGACACGAGGAGTTGTACATATAGGTGAGGTTAGAGAACTTGTCATAGAAGCGTTCCACAATGTTGTGGACAAAGGCGTCCTGACAAAAGAGCCTACTATAAAGATGAAGGTCAAGCTTCATGACACGAAGCTCCATGAAGATGCCATTCACAGAGGCCCTGCACAGGTGATCCCTGCCGTAAGAAGTGCGATATATGCCGCAATGATCCTTGCAGATGCCTCTCTCTACGAACCTATCCAAAAAGTCTTTATAACAGCCCCTGATGACTATATGGGGGCAGTAACAAGGCTTTTACAACAGAAAAGAGGGCAGATACTGGACATAAAGAAGGAAGAGGAGCTTACAACAGTTGTTGCTAAAACTCCCGTAGCAGAGATGTTTGGTTTTGCAAGCGATATAAGATCAGCAACAGAAGGCAGAGCTTTATGGACAACAGAGCAGATAGGTTTTGAGAGGCTGCCAAACGAACTTCAGAAAACTGTAATGCGCCAGATAAGACAGAGGAAAGGCTTGAAACCTGAGCCTCCGAAAGTCTCGGATTACGTTTAATTTTTTTATTTTTTCAATACCCTAGGTCGATGTTATCAATTGAAGAATCATCCGATTAACAATCTGCATGTTTCACATCCTGAATCTGTAGCAGAGTAATCCAAATATTGTTTTTTCTTTCTTTTTTCAGTGTACGGAAATTGTCTGTCTCATACCTCTTTATTTATAAATGAAAAATAGAGATACAGTATGGATTGCAAAATAATAAAAACAGCTCATGGGAGTATAGAAACTCCTGCATTACTCCCAGTCTCTGCAGCTTCTTACGGGGTCTGGGATATGTGGATAGAAAAAAAATTCCCGGCTCCATGGGATCTGGCTCAGGGTACTGTTTTAAGTTTATATCATATTCTTCAGTATAATAGAAAGGATGAAATCCGTGAAAAAGGAATACACAGAGTTTTAAAAACAAAAAAACCAATAATTATAGATTCAGGTGGATTCCAGTTCATGAAAAAGAATGCAGAGTTGGAGGAAGAGTTTGTACTTAGATATCAGGAAGAATCAGGATGCGATATGGGGATAACATTTGACTATCCCATTCTTCCGGGTTTATCTTTGGAAGAGAAAGAAAATAGAATGGAAAGAAGCATCCATAACTCAAATTTAGCTTTGAAGTTAAAAAATAATAAAAAAATGCTTTTATATTCAGCAGTTCACGGTCACAATCCAGCAGATATAAAAAAATATCTAAAAAGTCTTGACAGCGGTTTTGATGGATACGCCATAGGTTCCTTAGTTCCTAAAAAGAGGGATTACAACATGCTGATAAATGTTGTTTCAGCGGCCAGAAATGAAAAACCTCTTCATGTCTTTGGAATTACAGGTTTTCCAGCGTTATTCGCGTTAAGTTACATGGGTATAGAAACATTTGACTCTTGGACTTATTTGGTGGCAGCAGCTTTCAAGGAGTATATAGATCCTGTAACATTGAAAAGGGTTAAACTCAGAAAGGTAAAAAAACTTCCAGAGTGCGACTGTTTCATATGCGGTGACTATGATCTGAACGATTTTCTGGAAGGTACGAGCGAGGCTGAGATTCTTTTAGCTTTACATAATCTGAATGTTTTTTTAAAGGAAATGGAATGTGTAAGGGAAAAAATAAAGGAGAATGAATTGGAGTCTTATATTTTAAAAAAAGGAGAAAAAAACTCATCAATAAAAAGGGCTTTCCTTATAGCCAAACAATATATATGATCTTTCTGAAATGTATAGTGATGATTACATTAATCTCGGATATCCACTCAAACTTAGAGGCTCTTGAAGAAGTTTTGAAATGCTCGAAGGGGGACATATACTGCTGCGGTGATTTTGTAGGGTATGGCCCCAATCCAAACGAAGTTATAGAACTATGTATCGAGAAGGGAGTAAAAGGAGTTTTCGGAAATCATGATTATGCTGTCATGAATAAACTTGCAGGATTTAATATCTATGCCCAAAAAGCCATAGAATGGACAAAATCTGTTTTGAATAAGGAAAGCATAGAATTTTTGAAAGGACTAAAGTTTGGTATCAATTTAGAAATAGAGAATAAGAGAATATCGATCTTTCACGGTTCACCAATTAGTGTTACCCAGTATATCTATCCGAATTATCCCGATTCGTACTTTGAAATGTTTTTAAAGGAGATAGATATCTTAGTTTTGGGGCATACCCATATTCCAATGGTAAAAAATATAGACAAAAAATTAGTTTTGAATCCAGGGGCTGTAGGGCAACCGAGAGATGGAAACTCAAAAGCAAGTATGTTTTTTCTCGATCCTGCAAAAATGAAGATCAAAGAAAAAAGAATAGAATACAATATAGAGGAAGTAAGGAAAAAAATAATAAAAAATAAATTACCAGATTTTTTATGGGAAAGACTTTACTCAGGCCTTTAAATCATTTCCTTCTCTTGAGCTTCTTCTTCATCCTTCTCATTCTCTTCTTTTTATGCTTCCAGCGCATTTTTCCCTTTTTTTTCCATCGTCTAGGCCTTTTTCCCACTAAAATTCCTCCTTACTTCGACATTGTTATTTCCATTGTGCTGACAGCTCTATCTTCAATAGTCTCTGTGCCTATTTCAATTTTATCAACTTTGGCTTCCTGAAGGAATCTGTTCCTTATTATTTCCGCAACGTCTACAGCCTTAGATATATTTCTTCCTCTCGCCTTTATAACGACCTCGTTTTCAGCATTAAACCCTGTTACTACAGCTAATACATAAGCCATAGCACCTTTTTTACCTATTAACACATCCATTTTTGTCACCTACTTTGCATATCTTTGTACAGTCTATAAAATTTTATGATGGAAGTATATAAACTTTTCGGAAATACAGCGTTTGAAGCATAAGAAATTGTGATGTGGGACTGGTAGAATACCATAAAGATCAAGAGGAAAATGTTAGATAGAAAAAATTTAATACCCAACCAAAATATACGAAATGATACGATTCTCAGCTTTTCTCAAATGTTCAATCAGTGTTGCTTTGCTTATCCCTAGTTTTCTTGATAATTCTTCTGTGGTTATTTTTCTTGGCATTTCATAATATCCATTCTTCTTGGCAGTTATGATAATCTCTCTTTGTCTTTCAGTCAAACATGATAAGGTGTCATATTCTGAGAATTCAATCTTTTGAAAATGAATATTTTTAATAAATCCCAGGGGTTTGATAATCTTAAATAACTTTTTTAAGTTTTCATTCTCTCCAATAAATGCAAACACTATTTTTTCTTTCGAGATAATAAATGGGAGATCGTAGATAATGTTTTCAACATGAAACAATTTCAAAATTTTCATAAGGTTGCTCTTGTATTCTATTTTAACTAAGCAAGTATATTTATTTTTATCTTCTCTTAAAATGTTGATAATCGTAAATCCATAAGGTGCTTTTAAATCTTTCAACTCGAATTCACTGTTCATCTTTATATCGCATATTCCTATTTTAACTCCTTTTTCAAAATCAAGTCTAAGCAACGATTTTCCTTCGATGTACTCGATAGTTTCAAAAAAGTTTTTTGGTACAAATTTAGATGCAAGACACGGATTCATTTCTATGATAATTTTTTGCATATACGAGATATATCTCTCAAAGTATATTTACACTACCCTATATGAAAGGCACAAATTTCTTTAAGTTATGTAAACATAGTAATTATATGAAGTTATCTAAAAATGAGGAGATAAAATGGCCAAAAGAGGATATGAACTGCTGAAAGAAAAAGTTCCAGAGTTTAGGAGTACATGGAAGAGCATAACTATATTCATCATTTGGTTTCTGCTTTTTTTACTGTGTATTTCCTTCTTCAGGCTGTTCGATTCGCTTGTGTGGTACGCCTCACTCATCAGTCAGCTCGTTATCGCAGCAGTATGCACAGTGATCTCTTACCTTCACATGAAAAATGCCAAAAGATATCGAGAGAAGTACGGTGAACGCGCATACAGGTATTTCTTCTTTCATTTTATAATACCCATATTCGCTACGTGGTATGCCCTGTTAGTTCATCCTCTTCTGGTGAAGGGACCGACATTACTCCCTTTTTGGGCCTCGCTGGTACTTGGTGTATTCTTCTTATTATTCAGACCCCTTACAGCTATACATATCAACAGATCAGGTTTCGACAATATTGGACATGGATTTGGGATATACACTGTGTATCCTGAAGAAGGACCGCCAGTCTTCTCAGAGATTTACTTTCATATCAGACATCCCATGTACCTCGGTTCTTTCTGCGCCGCTGTAGGATTCGCTTTCCTGAGAAACAATGTAATGGCTCTCTTAACTGCTCTCATTTTCTTGATTCCAATTCTTATTGAGGTTCGGTTCGAAGACAGTGAGATTATAGAAAGAGTTGGAGAAGAACACAAAGAATACATTAAAAACACTGGAGCATTGTTTCCGCATAAAAATGTAGGAACGTTCCTCAAGCTTTTGTTTTTCTTAAAAAGGTAAAAATGTTTGAGTAAATCTGGATTTCTATTAATAGTAAAGTTAAACGAAAAGAAGATGTCAAAGGGACTTTCAGCTAAAATAGTCTATAAAGGAGAGGAAGCAGTAGTTTCCATTGAATACATGCCAATTGAGTTATCTAATTTTCATGAGGGAAAAGACCTTTACATTATAGATTTTTATCTCGGCAAAAGATTTAAATATTGACTACCTATATACTATAGGTGATCATGTGAGAATAATAGAGACCTCAGAAAGCATAGTTCTCGCTGACATTTCGGATATAAGCTATGATCTGGATACTGTTTATTTAAGGGCGGATATTAATGAGCCTCCAAGGCCGTCATTAAGAGTAGAGCAGACTGTAAGGACGATACTTGCTATAAGACAATTGCAGAAGAAAAAAACGAACATATTGTGCACATCCCATTCTTCCATTCCTAATGGATCTCTTAAGGAGAATTTCCAGATCTTGAAAGAGATGCTGGAGAGAGAGATAGATCCAATAAATCCAGAAGTAAAGAATATTATCTTCGTAAAATCTCTTGAGGAGATGAAGAGAGCCAATGAGAAATATAAAGAGTCATTGATATTTTTGGACAATGTGAGAAAAACAGTTCCTGAAGAGAGAAATCCACCTGCAAACTCTTCAAATACAGAGTTTTGGAAATTAGTAAAAGATACCACAAAGATCAATGGTGCTCTTTCTTCGTGTCATAGGGATAATCTTTCATTGAGGGTATTCTCTGATGGGTGTTTCTGCAACTCTTATTTTGCCAGGGAATTGGAGGATATAACTAAAATTTACAACAGTGAAAATGGCAATATAAAGATATGGGGGATAGCTGGAGCGAAGAGAGATAAATTAAGGGCTATCCTACTCACAGAGGGCAAAGAGGATCTATTGGTAAATTTAGATGGAGGGCCGATCTTTGTGCTTCTTCTCTGGGCACTTATAAACAAAGCCCCCTCTCTGGGAAGAACACTTCCACATACCATTGGAAAACTGAACAAAGAGCTTATAGAGAAATTTTTTGGAGATAAATGGGAATCTACAAAGGCAGAAGCTTTAAAAATAGCTGAAAAAATAGACAACGGCGTCATAGATATTATACTACCCATAGACGTTTTAATAGAAGATGAAGATGGTATAGAAAAGGTAGTTGACTTGAGAGACATAGACAAAGGGAGGTTTATATCCATAGGTCCAAATACAATTAAGATGATAGGGAATATATCCACAAAAAGAATATTTTTACAAAATGGGTCTGTAGAACCTAGAACAACGTTAGAAACAAAATCCGAGTCGATAACATATCTTTTAATAAAATCTCTTTTGAAACGTGTAGACGAATTGTTTTTGAACGGTGGGGATACTGTTTCTGACGTGAGATCTTTAGAAAATGAATTGGAACTGGCAAAATACAGAAAAGATAAACTAAGGGAATTAGCTGTTGGAGGTTTTGTGGTACACTGGTGGAACTACTTGAACAAGGGGAGAGAGATACCTCCAGGAGTAGAGTTTGCATATATAGGGAGTTTAAGAAACCTGTACATGGTGAGAAGAAGGCAGCAGGATTTTACTTAAAATTTACTGACTACGGCTTTATTCTGTTCCTGTCTCTCGGAAAAAGTATACACTCTCTTATATTATCTATTTTAAGGATCTCCATGAGAAACCTTTCTATCCCCATCCCAAATCCCCCGTGAGGAGGCATCCCGTATCTGAAAACTTTTAGATAGTCCTTGAAATTCTCGGGATCCAACCCAAATTCCTGAATTCTTTTTACCAAAAGGCCATGATCATGTATTCTCTGCCCTCCGGATGTAATTTCGACACCATTACAGTCAAGATCGAATCCTCTGCAGTATTTTCCATCTGGCATTATATAAAATATCTTGTTCTCAGGGAATTTTTTTATGAAATAATAATCTATATTATTTTCTTTCATATATCTCCCAAGAATTTTTTCATCCTCCGTTCCGAGATCGTCTCCCCATTTTATGTTGGATCCTCTATCATGGAGTATCTTAACAGCTTCGTCATACATTATTCTTTTAAATGGAAGCTCAGGACACTCTATTTTCACCTCCATTTCATCTAACTCATTTTTACAGTTTTCAGATAATTTCTTAAGAGTATAGTGGATAAGATTCTCCAGAATCTTCATAATATCCTCTTCATCTTTTATAAATGCCATCTCCAAATCAATCGCAGTTGACTCGTTAAGATGTCTTCTTGTATTGTGTTCCTCAGCCCTGAAATACCATGTAATCTCAAATACTCTATCAAATCCTGCAGCCATCATCATTTCTTTATAGAGCTGGGGGCTCTGTGATAGATAAGCCCTTTTTTCAAAATACTGAACGGGAAAAAGTTCTGTTCCCCCTTCGGATGCCGTAGAGATAATTTTAGGTGTATGAATCTCTATGAAATCTTCCTTTAAAAGGAATTCTCTGGTATATTTTAACAATTCGCTTCTTATTTTAAAAATGTTAAAAATCTTTCTTTTTCTCAGATCCAGAAATCTGTTGTCCAGTCTTGTGTCCATCTCTGCAGATACTTTTTCTGCAGGATCAAGAGGTAAAGGTGTCTCAGATTTATTGAGTATTTTTATTTTCGATGGCAGGTACTCGAATTCAAAATCTTTTGCCCTGCTATCTCTTTTTTCACATTCTATTGCAATCACATCTTCTTTATTTAATGTGGATACCATATCAAAGATATCTTTAGAAACTTTTTTCTTTGGAAGGACTATCTGGTGTAAACCTTCTCTATTTCTCAAAATCAGAAACTTTATCCCTCCTAAATCTCTGATTTCATGTATCCATCCTTTAAGTATCATTTTAATCACTCAAATACTATTTCGATATCCTTTTTTATTATCTTTCTTACTGCATTTTCGATTACCGATGTATCTATGGGCATCTTATCTTTTGATGCTTTATCTACTCTTATCTTATTTATTGCATCCCCAGACACAGGGTAAACTATATTTACCCCAGTTATTCTAGCAGGATGAATTAACTCTCCTACAAGTTTTTTCAGATCATCTGTATCCTCCACGACTCTTATTCTTTTATTAAACTTTCTTCTCAGTACCCTGATAACTTTTCCTCCCCTGCCCACTGTGCTTCCGACATCCCCCTTACCCACAATCATTATTATTAAACCATCAGATTCTACAGATTTTTTAAATGTTATATCTCCAAGTTTGTAGTCCCTGTCTATACTATAAAGTGTTCTGGCTAGTTCTATGTCCAATTTTGTTATTTCTCTTCTTTTTAACTTCTCGTTACACACTTTACAGAGAGTGTTGGTTTTAAGGCATGTGTCACAAATAGGCATTTTCATCTTTTGCCACCTGCAGTTTTATATTTTATTGAGATAAGCATATAAAAATTTTTTCGATCCCCTTAAATTAACATTTACAGCATATCGACCGAAAGTTTTTTATATAGATACTTAGTTTTTATGTATATGAAAACTAAGTGTTTAGGAAAGGTGATAGCATGATAAAAAAATTTTGTATGGTAGGAATTATAGTAGGCTGTATAATCCTCAGCGGATGCACAGTTAAAACCAAGAATGGAGAATTGTACATAAATACTGATGAAAGGGAAACAAAGACATATCATTTCGTGGAGAAAAATTTGCTGGACAGAGAAACATTTTTGGCAGATATAGAGATAGGAAATGTAGAGATGGGATTATCGAACAGGTATCTCTATGATGTTACTATTGTAGTGAGGTATAATAAGGAAGAATCTCCCAAAGCTCCAAAAATAGAGGATCTGGGGGATACTATAATGTTTTCTGTGCCTGTCGGCGATATACATGGTACGATAGGAGATACATTCAAAAACTTGAATTTTGAAATGAATATAGGGAACGCAAAGCTTTTCTTAAATTCTGGAAGTTTTGAAAATTTAGATGTCGATATAAATATAGGAAATGTGGAGGTATTTCTCCCTGAAGAAGGTGAAGGAACTGCGAATATAAAGGTGAACACGGGTGCTGCAAAAATTATTGTGAACAAAGATACAGGGTACATACTCCATTATACCATAGGCATAGGCGCTGTTTCTATCGATTCAGAGAAGGATATGATAGGAGAAGGAACATACAGGATAAATCCAGAGAAGGATGTAAAATACGAAATCTGGATAGATGTTGGAACAGGACATATAGAGGTGATAGAATGAAATTTGTGAATAGGGTAAAAAATGTGATTTTTTCGCCCAGGGCGGCGTTTCAGAATATACTTGCAGAAGGATTCTCTATGACGGAACCTGTGGGTATAGTTCTTGGAATAAACTTTCTTAACGCGCTTCTTTTTGGAATAGGAGCTATTCGAGGTATGAATTTGATAACTGACTTTGTTTCCAGAAGAGTGCATATATCCCCCAAGATTATAAACTTAGAAATTGACATTTCCGGAGTTACAGGAATTTTATTAGCTATATTTTTGGGGGTGGCGGTATTCTATGCAATATACTCTCTTTTTCCATGGATTATAAACGCAGGTATAGGTCACATAATGGCAAAACATGTTTTCAATGGCATAGGTGATTTTGAGTCTCTTCTATGTACTTTTGGATACTCTCAGATCACATCAATCTCTCTTACGTTGGGGCTTTTGGTATTTATTATCTATCCCGTAACAGGGCTTTTTGTACTTCTGGCAATGGGGATAGTTAGAGTCATCTGGTCTATTGTACTGAGAACTCTATCTGTAAGCGAGGTATATGGATTGGATCTTGGGAGATCGTTTATATCAGTAATAATGCCTTATCTCTTACTCTTGGTATTTGTCTTGATCTCCTCTGGATTCCCATTTTTCTTCTTTAAGTGGTGCTGATGGTATCCATATCGAAGAGGGACACACTAAAAGCAATGGCAGTACTATATTCTCTGACAAACGAGACGAGGTTAAAGATAATTGAACTCCTCCTTCAGAGATATAGGATAGGGATGACACCTTCTGCAATAGCTAAGGTGCTGAATCTTAGTTTGCCAACTGTAACAAAGCATTTGGAGATATTAGAAGAGGCAGGACTTGTGAACTACATATATACAAGAGGTGGCACTCCCTCCAAATTATATAAAATAACGGATCTTTATATTACAGTCCAGATAGACCTCTCAAAGTTTGTAAAAGCCTTCAACAGATCGGAGTTAGAAAGAATGGCTGCGAGTTATATACAGAAAAAGATAGAGACTAAATTACCCAGAAATATTACGATAGATGATATAAAAAATACTCTAAAGACAGATCAGGACACAGCGTATGTTGTTTACGAGTATGTTAATGAAAAGAAGATCGATCTCATAGTAAAACCGTTAGCATCGATGATCCTAGATGTTTTGGAGAGAGAAAACAAAAAAAGTATAAACATAAGTGAACTGAAAGAGATAAATGCAGATGAATACTGGATAGATGTTGCGTGCAGACACATTCAGAATAAGGGTATATACACGTACAGGGATAAAGAGCTTGTGAGGGTAGAAGTGGAATGAATCTTCTATAGGTTCAGTGAGAGTTAGATGGAAATCTGAATTAACTTTTGAGAAATCTGCAGTTGAGTATATATAAAAATGAATACAAAAACATTTATAAAGACGGACAGGTAACACATGAAAGCAGAAAAAAGAAGTCGATACTATGTTGAGAGATAGAATATTAAGAGATGACATGTTTAGAGATACTATATCAAAAATCAAAAAGGTAATTTTAATAGTTGTTCTGATCATATCTGTTTTTTTGTATGTTTGCAGGCCATTTTTTCATGGATTTTTCATGAGATGCTACACAAATCCTGCTTTTCTTCTTGCCTTTGTAGCTTTAGGGGCTGGGATCATGATTCGTCTATTTTCTGATAGATTCAAGTGGACGATCGTTGTTGGAGCCATTTTCTTCGTTGCACTTCTTGTAGGGTCTATGTTTGTGGCAGAAGGAAAAAGAGTGGAGATATATAAAGATATAAGCTCAAATATTGTTGAAATTGATACTTTTCCTGAGTCCACATCTATACGATTAATGCCATACCAGATAGCGAGAAATAACATGACAAATAACTTAACTCTGGAACAGTTCAGACTCGGAAAACTTGATTTTGTTGTCCTCGATGGAGAGATGTGGTGGAACGCTGCCCTCATACCTGACGGAACGTGGATATACTATAGAATGAAGCCGTATGGAGCTATGTTCATAAATGCATGCGAGACAGAGACAGAGATAATCAAAATAAAGCAAGATCTTGAAGTTGCAGAAGGGATAGGGATATCTGATAACATCTACTGGCGATTGTACAAGGATATTGATTATTGGTCAGATTACAGTGATCCGTTCTACATTCCCTACGATAACAATACAAAGATCATGACAGTGGTGTCAAAGATCGATTACAAACTGGACAGCTGGACATTCGTTCCCCTCAGAAAACCTGTTTTCGGAGGCGTTGTTCTCATAGATGGAGAGGGAAATATGAAGTATGTATCACCTGAAAAGATCGATGAAGAGCCAATATTACACGGTCAACAGGTATTCCCTGAAGCAATCGCACGATTATACGGGGAAAGTTTTGCATACAAACGTGGTGTATGGAACGCATGGATTGCCCATAAAGATCAAACAGAGTTAAATGATGTTCCTGGAGAAGGGAACTTCATGCCATACCTCATTATGGTACAGGATGAAAATGGAGAACCAATTCCAATGTGGTTTATGGCATTGGAACCTTACGGAACTACATACGGATTAAAGAAAGTGCTTCTTGTCGATGCAATAGACGGTACTGTGTATTCGTGGTCAAAAGGAGAAAATGAACAGAGTGTAGGAGCTGTAAAATCCATTGAGCACGCAAAAAGCAGTGATACTTTCAGGAATGTAAACTGGGCAGATTTTAGACTCATTGAACCCATACCCATATTCAAGGAGGGGACTATGTACTGGAAACTTACAATGACGAGGTATACACAAACAGGGATCACGAATATTGTACTCATTGAAGCCTCAAATCCTGAAAACGTTATTGTATTTAAAGACGGAGCAGAGTTCCAGCAGTTTTTAACAGAAGGAGCTACTGACACTGTGGAGATGAGTATGGATCAGCTGTTACATGAAATAGATGTACTTCTTCAAAAGATAAAGGATCTTCCATCCGATGCAAAAAGCCCGATACTCGTAGAGCTAGAAGAGAAATTGGAGAGACTCCTCTCTTTATTGGAGGAATCTTAATTCTTTGGTATAACAAGCAATGTGCATTTCATACAATCTCTTGCACATCTTCCAAAAAAGATATATATGCATGACATCTATTACTCTCATGAAGTTATATATATGTGAAAGTTGCGGGTATAATGTATGCGCTGAAAAGGCTCCAAAGAGATGTCCTAACTGCAGATCTCGTTTTCTGGAAAAAGGAGAATGTGAGAAAGATTTTGTTAAAGTAACATGTCCTGAGTGCGAGGAAGTATTCTATTACGATCCAAAAAAAGGGAAACCTTTTAAATGCGCTTTTTGTGATCATACATTTGCAGAGGTAGATTATTTCTGAGGTGAAAAAATGAAGGTTTTAGTTGCGGCAAGAATAAGTGAAGAGGGAATAAAAAAACTGAAGGAAAGGTATGAAGTTGAGATTATTTACAATCCAGAAGAATCGGAGCTCGTTGAGAAGATAAAAGATTTCGATGGATTAGTTGTAAGAAGTAAACCCAAGGTAACAAAAAAAGTTATAGAAGCTGGTAAAAACCTGAAGGTAATAGGAAGGGCTGGAGTAGGTCTGGACAACATAGATCTTGAAGCCGCAAAGGAAAGAGGAATAAAAGTTGTAAATTCACCTAAGGCATCATCGGAATCTGTTGCAGAGCTTGTTTTTGCCCTTGCTCTCGCTCTTGCCAGAAAGATAACAAAAGCAGATACTGCTTTGAGAAATAAAAAATGGATAAAAAAGGAGCTTATGGGTATAGAACTCTCTGGAAAGACAGTGGGAATAATAGGGTATGGAAGAATAGGAGCTCATGTTGCAAAAATAGCCAGTGGATTCGGCATGAAATGCATAGCATACGATGTTATAATAAATGAAGAACTTGCGAAGAAGTATGGAGTTGTCTATAAATCTCTTGAGGAAGTTCTTAAAGAAAGCGATATTATAACACTTCATGTGCCATTGATACCGCAGACAAAACATATGATAGGGAAAGAACAGTTCAAAATCATGAAAAATACTGCTATTTTAGTAAATGCGTCTCGAGGGGGAACAATCGATGAAGAGGCTCTTTACGATGCTTTAAAGAATAATGAGATATATGGTGCGTGCTTAGACGTTTTCGAGAACGAACCTCCCCTTGATAGTCCTCTCTTAAAGCTGGATAACATAGTGTTTACGCAACATTTGGGTGCAAGTACAAAAGAAGCGCAGAGAAAAGCTGGTATAATGATAGCTGAAGAGATAATGAAAATATTGTGAATTCTCAAATTTCAATACTATTCTTCTACCATAGGTAGAAGAGATGAACGTGCCGTATAACGCCACATTCAAGAATTTTCATCTTAAGCGATGAAAAGGATGAACCTGCCACATAGTGTCATGTTCATTTTCTAGTTAAATGCATTCTTATTTCTCCTTTTATATTCAGTAACCTTTTTCCCGTTTGAATCCTTCCTCAACGAGAACATCATTTTCTTTTATGACATAAAGAAATCTGTGCTTTCCTACTCGCAATCTGTAGAACTCTTTCTTCCCGCTCATTTTTTTAATATCACATCCTGATCGGGATCTGTAGGGATCGTTAGATAAGTTCTTTAATCCTTCGTAACATCTTTTTCTCTCGTCCTCTGTAAGAAGATCAAGGTATTTTACCACATCTGGATGAAGAAATACAGAATATTTCATTCTAATCCTCTTGATTTTCCATACTCCTCAAGAGGTATATGGCTTTCTCTATCTTTTTCAGCCTTTTCATGAAGATAAGAAGCAAACTCATCAAATTTTTTGCGTAAGAGTTCTCTGATAAACTCACCCATAGAAGTATACTCTCCTCTCTCCACAAGATCTTCTAATTCTTTGTACTGCTTTTCTGTTATTCGTACATTCAGCGTTTTAGTTTTTGCTGTCATGTATTGCCTATGCAACACATCGTTTATATAAGTTTCGATCATGCGGGCACTGTTCCCTCAGAATCATTTACCTATCTTTATTAGTACTATATTTCAATACTATTCTTCTATCGTAGATAGAAGCGATGAACGTATCCCATGGCACCATATTTCTTTCCTTACCCGTCACATTCATTTTTTAGTTAAATCTCTCATAAGTAGCCCAGAATTCCTTGTTACCGAGAATTTCAAAAGCATAGAAGGTTTTTGCATAACACATTGTGGCTCCAATTCTTGCCCCCTTTATAACCATGGTTTCTCCTGTTTTAAGCTTTACTGAAACAGGCTCCCTGGTTTAAGATGAAGTGAAGGACCAGAAAGTAATGGTTCAATCTCATCAACATCAAAAATAACTTTGTCCTGAGAAACCTTTTCAGGCGGGCTCTTTCTCATTTTTGTTCTTCCTTATATTCAAAGTTTTTACAGTCTTAATATTATTTAACTTATATGAAAAGTCAAGGAATTGTAAACTCACTTTAAAAACTTAAATTGTGCCGGGAGAGAATACATCATAGATCAAAAGGTCCTCTGTAACATCATAGATTGAGTGTTTTATACCCCTGGGAACTCGTATTAGCATCCCTTTCTCAATTTCAAATTTTTTAAGCCCTTCAATAAACATTTTTGCATGTCCCGATAGAATATAAAGAATATCCTCACTTTCCTCGTGTATATGTTCTGGAACAACAGCACCTTTTGGGATTTTTACCAAAAGGATTGAGATACTATCCTCCCCAAACTCCTTTTTTGTTATAAGGGATTTAATAAGAACATTCTTTGCTGTTGGATGAGGACTCCATTCTCCTTCCTCTGTGTTGATAACTATTTTCATTACTCTTTCCTCCTTATAAGAAATTGTTTGATCCTTACCTTATCTCCTTTATTTTACTCCTTCCTCTCCTCCGTATTTCAATACTATTCTTCTACCATAGGTAAAAGAAGATGAACCTGCCGTATAACGCCACGTTCAAGAATTTTCATCTTAAGCGATGAAAAGGATGAACCTGCCACATAGTGTCACGTTCATTTTCTAGTTAAATGCAACCTTTTTAAATATATCATTCCCTTGAATAACATATACAAATTTCAATACTATCCTCCTATCATAGATAGAAGCGATGAACGTGCTACAGACAAGCTGTACCACATTCATTTTCTAGTTAAATGCAATCGCAGATTTTGAGGGTTGGAAACAACATCCCCACAAAATTTAAATACTATTCTAGTTAAATG
>Ga0164310_10000876_pt1 | contig 16608 bp, 13 predicted proteins | sample GuaBasSedimGuay1_FD_121795 | JGI IMG/M metagenome (GOLD analysis project Ga0164310, IMG submission 121795) | Subseafloor sediment microbial communities from Guaymas Basin, Gulf of California, Mexico - Guay1, Core 4569-9, 0-3 cm | ecosystem: Environmental > Aquatic > Marine > Hydrothermal vents... | reverse complement strand
TTTTACCACTAAACTAATAAACAATATATACTATTCGATAATTGGGTTAATTTCCTAATTTAGGAGGAAGAATTGGATGGGATTATTCCAAAGAATACGTTTATCATCAATGCTGCGAAAGATTTTTGGGAAAAAACAAGCGAAAATTGGTATATATGGGCCGCCGAATGTTGGGAAGACAACACTTGCAAATAGAATTGTTCAAGATTGGACTGGCGAGATCATGGGCGGTGTTTCAGAGGTTCCACATGAGACGAGAACGGCAATGTGGAAAAAAGATGTTGTCATTCAAAATGGTAATTCTTCGCTTAAAATTGATATTGTAGACACTCCAGGTATAGCAACAAAAATCGATTACAAAGATTTTATGAACCTTCATGGAATGGATAAAAATGAATCAAAAGAACGTGCGAAGGAAGCAACTGAAGGCGTCATTGAATCCATTCGTTGGTTGGAAGATGTTGATGGAGTTCTCTTGGTTATGGATTCAACAAGGGATCCTTTTACACAAGTAAATGTTACAATTCTTGGGAATCTGGAAGCTAGAAATCTTCCGGTTCTTGTTGCAGCTAATAAAATTGATATGGAGGATTCAAGCCCTGCAACACTTAAAGCAGCATTTCCTCAACATCCTGTTGTTCCAATTAGTGCATTAAATGGATATAATGCTGATGATTTATATTCAAAAATGATTGATCATTTCAAAAAAACAAAAAGGAAAAGGAGGTAGGTTGGAACATGGGAAAAAAAACAAATAAGAAACGAAATGATAATCAAAGTATTCAGGTAAATCTTGTTTCAAAGCAAAAACTTGAACAACTTACTTCAAAAGATAAATTAAAATTTATTATTGATGAAGTGAAACTGGGTAATGTTCTTGTATTGGAACATGGGCTTACAGCTTTTGAACAAACAGAACTTATTAAACGAACGATGGAGGAGATAAAAGAAGACACCTTCATTGGAATTGAAATGGAAGGATATAGCGAAGAGAAACCAACAATAGTTCAAAAAATATTTCGTATGATTAAAAAACCACGAATGACTCTTATCGGCCCAGCAGATCTACTTCAAACGGTTAGTAAAGATAACGATATGATTCAAACAAAAATCATATCTGGAAAGGGATAATAGGCTATGCCTCATCAATGTTTAAAATGTGGTACAATTTATAAGGATGGATCATCTCAACTTTTAAAAGGATGTTCAGATTGTGGTGGAAACCGATTTTTTTATACAAAAACTCCATTATCGGAAGAACAGCGAGCTGAAATTCAGGATGAAATTGGAAAAGATCTTAATGAACAACTAACGGATCTGTTTAAAAACCCTGAAAATAAGGAGTTCATTGATTACCGTGATAATTGGATTACAATGAAACCCAAAGAGATTAGAAGCGTTTTTAAAAAACACATGACTGAATCAAATAAAAAACCAAGTTTCGTGTCAAAAGATGTCTCTAAAATTGATCTAATTGAAAATGAAAGTTATCGAAAACAACGGATTGATGAGATTTTACAGCAATTATCAAAACATGATAGACCTGAGACCATTGATATACAACCACCTGGAAACTATAATATTGATCTTAAAGGGCTTTTAGAAAATGAACCAATCATTATTCAAAAGGATGGAAGTTATTCCATTCACCTTCCTTCTGTTTTTAAGATGTATGAAAAAAGAAAGAAGAAATAAAAAAAATATTTTTTTTATAGATTTAATCGCCTATGTAATTTAATCACAGCTTCAACTGCTGCTTTTGAACGTTCAATGCGTTCCTCTGCCTGAATACGTGTCATGCCAGGTCCGCTAATACCAAGACCAACAGGTTTTTCAAATTCAATGGATAGATCCGCTATTTTTCTAGATGCATGAGATATAACAAGTTCATCATGTTCTGTTTCACCTTCAATAACTGCGCCAAGAGCAACCACTCCATCTATATCCTCTCGCTGTAATAACTTCTTTATTGCAAGTCCCATATCAAAAACACCAGGTACCTTTACAGTTTGAGTAATCTTCGAATCAAGAAACTCTGCATGTTCTTTTGCTCTTTCTAGCATCATCATTGTGATATCATAATTGAATTCAGATACCACTGCTCCAATTCTTATTTTTCCTTTAGCCATATTACTTTCCCCTTCATTTTATTTTACTGATCCAACATCAGAAAAACCCTGACGTAGACCTTTTCCTGCATGTTTTATCAATCGTTTTTGATGAAATAATAAATTAATCGCATTTAACGCATGTTCTCTTGTTCTTTTATCTGCAAGCCATGCAAGTTCCTTTTCATCTTTTGCTTCATCTTCATGAACAAATACTTCAATGATATGAGTATTGGTTAATAATTGTACTTGAATTAGTCCCATACTTGCCTCATGAGCACATTGCTTATCAATAGTTTGACTTCCAGGCATACCAAGGGCTATTACAATTTTACAATCCTGCTCCTCAATACATTTCTTACATGCAACTGGGAGATCTTTTACACCAGGAACTGTGTATCGAATGATTTTATGATGAGATGAATCTTGCTGTATTTCATCAATTGCAGAGGCCGCCATATCAAAACGTGCAAATGTTGTATCAACAATGCCAATATGTTTCATGTTTTCTCAATGGCCTCCATCTCTTTTTGAAATTCATATGCTGCAATGATTTTTGCAATAATCCGTCGAGTACCATCAAGATCATTCATATTCTCAAATTTTGGGAGACGAACAATCTTTACTGATTGTTTCCTTTTTTTCAATTCCTTTTCAATTTGTAATGTGTCATGAATCTGATCAAATCCAAGTGCAATAATGTCAGGTTTTAACTCTTCGACAATTGCAAACATGTCATCTTTTTTACCAAGGTAAGCATCATCAACAACCTTCAACTCTTTAATTAAACCAAGTCGTAATTGTTCAGATGTAACGGGTTCATGTTTCAATTTTTTGACCGTTTCATCACAAGCAACAACGACAAGTAATTTATCACCAAGTTTCTTTGACTCTTTTAAATAATAAATATGTCCCATGTGGAGAAGATCAAATGTTCCAGAAGCCATTACTGTGACCATTTATTCCAGGCCTCAATAATTTCTTTTCCTTCAAGAAAACAGAGATCATGATCTTTTGCATATTGCCTTGCTTTTGATTTTGATAATGATTTACCATTATCGCCCATGATTTCACAACCACTTGCAACAGGATTTAATCCTGCCATTTTTAATATTGAAACAGCCAGTTCAGTATGGCCAAAACGAGTTGTTAAAGGTTTTTCAGATGCAATACAGATAGGTACATGGCCTGGTGAACGAAACTCGTCTCCAAGTTTTTTTATATTATCAACATTTTTTTTTGATGAAAGTTGTTTTGTAAGCTCAGCAAATCGTTTCATTGTAAGGCAACGATCTTCATCTGTGATTCCAGTGAATGTTTCACGATGATTGATATAAATTGAAAATGAAGATTTTGAATCATATGGAATATCATCTGCAATTAATTGACTTAAAACAGGAAACTCGGATTCAGCATGGATAAATAAATCTGAAAGAAAAGGTAATTGAAATGATTTTCCAATCTCTGATGAGATCATTAGAAATATTAATCCTCCTCCATCCTGCCGTAAGGTTCGAATTGATGAGGCTGTTAAAAATTCTGATGCTATAAAGAAATCAGTTTCGTTTTCTCTTTTGTCATCATCAAATACAAGGATAAATTTTCCCTGCCGAAGATCAGATATCGCTTGATTAAGTGTACTTATGAGATCACCTAGATTTTAGAAAGATAACCTCTTCTTAAAATAAGGGTTCGTATGCTACTCAAAACTTGGTTGAGGTTCTTTTTGTTTTTTTGCTGCAAGTAATCTTGTAACATATCCTGCGATTCTGTTTCTAAGTAGATTTCTATCAACTGTGGTTAATTCTTGAACCTTCTTTTTATTGTGTTGAAAGTCGGCATTAAATTGATCCGGATATTGTTCTATAAGGTCTCTTGCAATTGTTTTTATGAATGTTGGTCTTATGTTGCCCAGGTTATCACCTTGTTAAATGTAAAGGGCTGCAATATCTTTTTGTTATTTAAAAACTTTGGAGAAAACTCTCCAATAAGATGATTATTTGCAAAAATTACTTGTTTTTCTTTCATTTTTGAAAAACCAATAAATTTACACATATTTTTACACAATATCGGGCCAATATGTAATTGAAATTTTTGGTAAATTGATTTAAATATAAAGAAAATATGTATGAAAATCCAGGAGGAACAGAAATCACCTTTAAAAATAAATCATTAAAAAGATTCGCTCGAAAGAAATTCAATAAAATTGGCGAAATTGCAATTCAAAGCGAAATTGGTAATAATCTCACATTTACAATTTACAATTCTAAATTATCCAGATTCTTTAGAGAAAAAATTAATGAATTTAAAAACATTAAACTCGTAGAAAGGATAAAAAAAGATTATATTCCAAAACATATCGCCATAATCATGGATGGCAATAGAAGGTATGCAAAACAAGCAGGATTAAAAGCAACTAAAGGACATCAGATTGGAAAAGACAAAATCGAAGAGACACTTGATTGGTGTCTTGAACTGGGAATAAAAAATCTCACAGTCTATGCTTTCTCAACAGAGAACTTTAAACGATCGCCTGATGAGATCCGGGAATTAATGTATCTTTGTAGGACCGAATTGGACAAAGCAAAGAGTGATTCAAGAATCCATAAAAATAAAATTAAGATAAATGTAATTGGTCAATTAGAATCACTCCCAAAAGACATTCAACAATCTGCCAAAGAACTAATAGAAAAAACAGAAATGTATGAGGATAATATATTAACTATTGCTCTTGCATATGGTGGAAGAGAAGAGATCATTCAAGCTATAAAACACATTGCTGAGGATGTAAAAACAGAAAAACTAAAAATTAAAGATATTAATGAAGGAAGCGTATCCTCATATCTTTATACAAATGGTTTACCTGATCCAGATCTCATATTAAGGACCTCTGGAGAAGAGAGAATATCTAATTTTTTATTATGGCAAGTAGCCTACTCAGAATTTTATTTTTCTGATGTGTATTGGCCAGCATTTGGAAAAAAAGATTTTCTCCATGCAATTGAAACATATCAACAAAGAAAAAGAAGGTTTGGTAAATAAAAAAACCGATTTAAAACTCTCAATCTTCAATTGAATCTAATTTTTCAATTTCATCAGCAATACTTGCAAGTTTTTTGAATTGTTGATGGAAAAATAATGCTATTGCTCCCAAACCTGCAAATAGAATAATCATTGCAAGACTAATGTCTAAAAAAGATGAATCCGCAAGCGAAACAAAAAATCCAATAACTCCACTTGTGACACCATTAAAAAAGAAATTTATCAGCTTCACAAGTAAAACAATAACAAGAAAAATACCTGAGAATAAGAAAAAAGATTTAGCAATAAAACTAGTTTTAAAATCAGAATAAACTGAAAAATATTTTAATTTCATCATATTTGAATTTAGAATAGCTAATAGGATTTAAGCGTTTCCAACATTTGATATTTTCATTGCATTTTGAACTTTACTTTGAATCTCTGTTAGTTTTTCCCGTGTTCTTCCTTCTTGTTTATGTAGGCTATTTTTGCGTACATCAAGGGACTCCTTTGTTGATTCAAGTTCTTCGGTTACTTGTTTTTTCCCTTCTGCTTTTATAAGCAATGATCCAATGCTTTTATAAATTGGTGTTTTTTCTTTTACGTTTTCCAACTCTTCTAATGCATCTTCTACTTCTTTTAAACGTACTTCAACTTGTTGTCTTTGTTGTTGAATCACTTGATATTGAGATTGTAATTGTTGAAGTCTAGTTAATTGATCTTGAACTTGTTTTGACATTTCATCTTCGGCCATGGTAAACACCTTTTTTTACCTAATATTTTGTTCCCTTATTAAATCTACTCTTTGGGCTTTGTGAAATTAATAAATAAATTTGCTTTATATTATAATTATATAATTTTTATATTGATGAAAAATATTAAATATAAAGATAGAAATATACAAAGATAACAAAATAAATAAAGATCTTTCGGGGGAAAGACAACAGATGAATAAAAATGATAAACTCGTAGTTATCTTTGGCGTTATAATTTTAATTGTCTCTTCAATAGGAATCTATACCTTTGTACCAGGCAATTCTCAAGCGAAAGCAGCGGAAGTAGATGAAATTCTAACAATCTCTGGAACAATGAAAAATATTCCAGATTCTATCATAGTTGCAGATTCTAATCCATTTTTCCCTTTAATTGCAACACCTATTGCAGTAAATTATAATCAAAATGGGGAACAATCAATCATTCCGCTTTATATAAACAATTTTTCAAATCCATCAGGGGCAGTTGATAAACTGCGAAATGAACAACTCAAACAGTATTCAATTGATGAATATGTCATAGAATCTCATGAAAACCCAAAGAATGTTTCATTATTCTGTGCAAAACAATTTTGGGAGCAGAGTAAAGGTGCCTTGATAATGAGTCAAAACGAATCAGGATATATTCTAGGGGTTATTGCAACACCAATAGCATCATATCTGAGCATTCCCGTTATTGTAGCTGACTGTATTGATGGTGATGTTACAAGAGCACTTCAAGAACTTGGGGTTACATATTCAATTGTTTGTGGATCAGAGCTTCAAGGATATGGCAAAACGATGCGAGTCACCTGTGTTGAAGACATTATTGATCTCACTACTTCAATTCTTCAAAATAAATTTGGTTCAATTGATTATATGACATTAACAAATCCTATTGATGCTTGGCCACCTAAAAGTTTAAAACAGGAAAAATTTACTTTTGGACCTGTAACTCTTCCATCAACTGCATCTACATATATAAAACAACTTTTAACGCAGGGCGGAAAACAACAGATAGGTTCATTCACAATACCAGAAGATTACAAATATGCCCTTATAAAGTTTGAAGGTGTTAATTTAGATTATGAAAATGTTGATGAATTTGGCGATTCAGTAGGTTTTTCCATTGGTGCTGATTTACCTAATATACCTGATGGCCTCCAACAATGGGAAGTCTATGTTGGTGGTACTGGTGGAGGTGGAGTTGCTGATAGAGATTCAAATGGACAACTCATTAAGGATAAAGTGTATATTGAAACAGTTCTTTATGATAGAGGTGGAGTAACATACAATGTTGGCGCAAATGGCGTCTGGCTTCTTAAAAGTCAAGGAAAAGTCCTTGCTAATGTTGTTGTTGAAAAACTTGAAAGTCCAACTTATCCTTTAATGAAGGGATTGTCTTCAATTGCACCGTATTTGACCGCGAGTCATAAGGGCCTCATCTTTGGTGAACCTGAATTTGCATTTACTGCTGATGATGATGTATTAACAGATAAGGGTCAAACATGTCCAGGGTATTATGTTCCTAGAAGAAACCCTGAATTAACTCCAATGCTTAATGATCATATTTTTGATAATATTCATACTCCATTAAATGAAATTTTAGCATCACTTGCTGATGTGAATCTTGATAAAGATGCAAATCTTGAATTTCTACGAACCTATTATCAAGAAAAACCAATGTATATTGCTCTTGTTGGTGGAGCAACAGTTCTTCCAAACTTTATCTATCAGAATCATGTTGAACCAGTTGACGTTGAGGATACACCTTACTTCTTCGGAGCAGGTACGCCTAGTGATGTCATTTATGGAAACATTGACCCTATCTATTATGATTGGTCTAATCTAGCTAATGATGTTTATACACAGTATCCCTTTATTGAGAATATTGTAGGAAGAATCACTGGTTGGGATGCCCAAGATGCAAGTGCTCTTGTCAATAGAAACCTATTCTATAATGAGATAATTTCAAATTTAGATGAATGGAAGGATACATTTGGACTGTTAATGGGCGGTGGAAACGATTTCCAGAAACCAATGATTAAATATCGTATTTTTGGTGATTTACTTGGAATGGTTCCTCATGGGGAACCAATGAAATATCCCACAGGTTATTCTGAGATTTCAGGACAACGTACCCTCGATCAAATTGTTGAACCCTTAGGATTTACAGCTAGGGAAGCATGGGTTGATGCAGCGATGGTTAAAGGATTTAGTGATGAAGCTATTCATCAAATTAAATCTGAAACTACTCTTTTAAGCAAATTATTTTTCAGAGAAAATCAGGTGAAACAACTTGCAGGAGAGGGAAATGTTGTTGGTGGAGACATCATGGAATCAAGTAATTTCATCTGGGCAAATGCACATGGTTGCCAAAACTTGTTTGGAATGTCGGGGATTGAACTTACATCAGCAGGTTTAGGAGGCCCTATAATCCATGAGGTATTAACAAGAATTCTTCCAATCGTACGAGGGGGATTTATAGGCCCAGGTTCTCATCTTGGTCAAGTTGGAATGTACAATACTCGTAATGTTGCAAATATGGATTTTGGACCCTCATTTATGTGGCTTGAAAGTTGTATCTGTGGTAAAATTGATGGTGTTTATCCAAAAAGTGGTGTTGGACAAGCAATTCTTCACTCTGGTGTAGCATCACTTATAGCATCTCCAACAGGGTCGAATATTGCTGGCGGATATTTGGAACCAAAGAATCGTATGTATGATAATCCTATCTCTGTTTGGAATGCTCAAAAGAAAACAGAAAGAGATGCAAAACAGGGGATATATCCAGATCCTCATTTTGGTTTCCTTTTATACACTGATTTATGCAATGATCTAAAAAATAATGATGTCAGTATTGGTCTTGCTTTTAGAAATGCGAAAAATGATTATTTACCAAAGGATGCTGATTGGGAATTATGGTGGGCACCACCGTTAGTTTCAACAGGAAACCCCTTATGGGATTCAATATTAAACAGTGAAGAGACTAAGAAATCTAGTTCAAGTGGACCAGGGCCAATGCTTGAAGCTAAATATGTTTCGTTTCAGGAATATATGTTGTTTGGTGATCCTGCATTAAATATTTATGAACCTATTAATCAAGGTTAAAATCAATAGGTTTCAATCTCTTTTTTTTATTTCAAAAATAAGAAATATTTAAATATTTACATAAACATAATAATAAATATTATAATAAAATGGGGACATGTGAAAAAAATGAAAAAAATGCAGTTAGTAAAAGCAAGTATAATTGTCATTTTCTTAGTATTTAGTTCGTTTTCTTTAGTACTTGCAGAGTACTCTTTAACGGAAAATAAAAGTGTAAATATTAATTACTTACCTTCATCTGTTGTACAAACTGCTAATCTACCAAATGGAATTCTTGTAACAGACGCTAATCCGTTTTATGCATTAATTGCAACGCCTATTGCGGTTCAATATGATTCATCAGGAAATCAACGACTCATCCCCATGTACATTATGAATTTCTCAGATCCATCAAAAGCAGTTCTTAAAGCAGAGGAACAAATTGGTATTTACCCTGATTTTACTGTTAGTGAGATATTGACCCCAAAAGAGACTTCAATTTTGTTTACAACACTATTTTGGAAAAGCTCTCAATCTGCATTAATTATACAAGATAATGATGAAGGATATAATCTTGGAGTAATTGCAACACCGCTAGCAAGCTATCTAGGAATTCCAGTCATTGTTACAAACTCTTTTGATGATATAATTGAGGAAACATTAGATAATCTTCAGGTAGAACATATTTATCTTTGTGCAGATTTTGTGGTAGATGCTGCAATTAATATTTCTGTAACAGAATTTAACACTGTTGACCAAATAATAGATACAATTCTTTCCGTTCATGATCATATTTTCAATAAACCCATTGATTATCTAACATTGACAAACCCTCTTGATTGTCAGATGCCTGAAGTTCTAGATACACATATCCCACCTGGATCACCTTTCGTTGGAACAATTGCATCAAGTATGTTTTTACCCACTCAATTGCCAAATATGATACTTAATGGTGCAGGAGGATTTCATTCATTTCAAGTTCCATCCGATTATACATATGCACGAATTTCAATAGATCTGCAAAACCTTAATTCTGATCATGTCAGTGAATTAGGGGATCGAATTATCTTCATCATGTTAAATCCTGATGGGTACACATATGCATATAGTGGAACAATGGGGGGCATTCCTGAAAGAGATGCAACTGGCGATATTACATCAGATAAGATTCATTTTGAAACATTTGTCTATGATATGCCTGGAGAATATCAAGTTCAGATCTTTGGAAGATGGTTTTCCCGAAAAATGGGGTCATATAAAGTTGATGTAACTGTGGAAAAACTTGATTCACCGCTTGTGCCACTTATGAGTCAACTATCCTCAATAAGTCCTTATATCACTGCTTATCATAAAGGAATTATCTTTGGAAAACCTGATTTTGCTTTTGCCGCAGATGATCATGTCACTAATAATGGGGAAGCATGTTCGGGGATTACACAACCCGGAGCAAATCCAAAGCTTGTGAAACCTTCAAATCAACATACATTATCCATTCATGAAGAAATCAATGCTGTATTATCAAAAATTACAGGAATATCTGAGGAACCGAGGAGTACATTTCGAGATTATTTTAAAGAAAATCCTGTAAACATTGCAATTGCTGCGGATCCTACAATGATTCCAATGTATTTCTATGATAATCCTGATGGAATGGCTGATGATGATGCAGCGTATATGATGGGATTTGCCCTTCCAAGTGATTTCATCTATGGAAACATTGACCCAGATTATTCTGATCTGGAAAATGATACATTAAGTTATTGGCCTTTTCAGGAAAACATTGTAGGTAGACTTACAGGTAGAGATATTCAGGATCTAAGTGCCCTTATTGTACGAACTCTTTTCTATGATTGCATCATTGAGAATGTTGGGTCATGGAAAAACAATGCATTAGTTAGTACTGGAAGTGGACTTGAATTTCAAAATTTACCAATCATAACAAGACTTTCCCATCTTGTATATGGTGGTAGAGGGGAGCCAACAAAGTTTCCCACGGGAGAAAGTACATTTATTAATCTAAAACTAAATGAGATCATGTCAGAAGGATATGGAAATACTAAAAGTACTTTTAACGCTGTTTCACAACGTGAGGGTTTCTCAAAAGAAGACCTTAAACTTATTGAAGATGCAGGTTTTTTAAATAAAATACTTTTTCCAAGCAGAGTTGTTCATAAATTATCATCAGATACCATTGTGACGGGTGGACAAGATCAAATTGATAGCAACCTAATTTTCATCTTTGCACATGGTTTTTACAATCTATATGAACATGGTGATATCCTTCTGGATGCAAGAGGATTTCCATTTGTAACGATGTTTTCGAGAATATATCCACCAGCAAGCAGTGGATTAAATTCAAAAGGAACATTTGATGTCCGTGGAGTTGAAAATATGAATTTAGGTCCTTCTACTGTTTTTGTTGTTAGCTGTATTACAGGAAGAACCGATGGGATCAATGGATACAACACACTTTCACAAACATATCTTCATGCTGGAGTTAATGCATATATTGGAGCAACTAGAGTTACAGCAGATCCTGGATATTTAGAACCAAGGCCCTTTCCAGGTGGTTTAGGAACAGGAACTATTGCATTTACGATAACTGCGTTTAATTACCTTTTAAAAAATGAGTACCCCGATTTTCATTTTGGGGCAGTTATTGCAGAGGATTTCATCACAGATATCATCGAAAATGATTATACTACGGGTCTAGCATTACGAAATGCAAAAAATAAATTCCTTCCAAAGGATGCAAATTCAACATTTTTATGGTCTCCACCACTAAGCTTTACAACTGGTGAGGCATGGCTTGATGACAATCTCAGAGAATCGCTAACTAAAAATGAAGTAAACTCAGCATTTGAAGAAACAAGAGTTCTGGATAAAAAATATGTTGCATTTCATGAATTTACATTATATGGGGACCCTGCTTTTAACCCCTATCAACCTGAAAACAATGGATAAAAAAAGAAAAAAGAAGAATGTTTTTTTCTTATGGGTTTTGGATATTATTCTGATATGTCATTTCCAGAGGATTCTTTCACTTCTTGTGATTGATTATCATTACCCACATCTGTTTCATTAGATTCAGCTAATCCTTCTTGTGGTAGATCATTGTTCTCTGCATCTTCTTCATCAGATTCAACTAATTGTGCAACGGAGACAACATAATCCTTGTCATTTAAACGCATGACTCTAACGCCCATGGTGTTTCTTCCCTGTACGCGAATACTAGTGACAGGAATTCGAACAATCATTCCTTCTCTGCTGGTGAGCATGACTTCATCTGTTTCTTCTAATTCTTTTACCCAGATTACTTTTCCATTCCGCTCATTTGTGACAATTGTTCGTACACCTTTACTGCCCCGATGTGTTTTTCGATATTCCTGAATCGGTGAACGTTTTCCAAAACCATTTTCAGTAATTGTTAGAAGATTTCCTTCTTCACCAACAATTGCCATAGAAACAACTTTGTCATTTTCTTTAAGTCTGATCCCAATTACCCCACGAGTCACTCTACCCATAGGTCTTGTTTCAGATTCATTAAATCTACATGCTTGACCATCAGAAGTTGCAATCATAACAGTCTGAGAGCCATCTGAAAGTTTTGTCCCAATAAGTTCATCATCTTCATCAAGTTTAATCGCACGAACACCATTCACCCGAATATTACCATATGCTGAGAGAACAGTTTTTTTAATAATTCCATTCTTCGTTGCAAAAACAAGGTAATGCTCATCATCAAACTCATGGATGGGAATTGCAGTTTCTGCATATTCACCCTCTTCAAGTCTAGGTAGAAGATTAATAATTGCTTTTCCTTTAGCATGACGACCACCCTCAGGAATCCTGTATCCTTTCAACCAGAAACACTTACCAAAATTCGTAAAAAACATGATATAATCATGAGTAGATGTAACAAAGGAATCAACAACGACATCTTCTTCTTTTGTTTTCATACCAATTAGACCTTTTCCGCCTCTTCGTTGGGTCTTATATGTTTCAGTTGGAATACGTTTTATATATCCACTGTCAGTAATTGTAATAACTACATCTTGTACAGGGATGAGATCTTCCATATCAATATCAATCTCACCTTCAACAATTTCAGTACGACGTTCATCACCAAACTTTTCTTTAATTTCGGAGAGTTCACGTTTAATTTCATCAAGGATATGTTGACGATCACTTAATAAAAATTCAAGCTGCTCAATCAACTGTTTAATCTCCTCATATTCCCTTTCAACTGCTTCAATTTCCATACCAGTAAGCCTATGAAGTCTCATATCAAGAATTGCTTTAACTTGAATTTCTGAAAACTCAAAACGCTCCATAAGATTATTTTTAGCTTCGTCTGCCGTTTTACTAGCACGAATTATTTTAATTACCTCATCAATGTTGTTTAGAGCAGTGATGAATCCTTCAAGAATATGCATTTTCTCTTGTGCTTTTCTAAGATCAAAATTTGTCCTACGAGTAATAACCTGAACACGATATGAAATGAAATATTGAATTATTTCCTTAAGCATGAGCAGCTTTGGTTCACCCTCAACTATTGCTAGATTGTTCACTCCAAAAGTAGTTTGCATATCTGTGTGTTTAAAAAGTTTAGAAAGGACAACTTCTTCAATAGCATCTCGTTTCAATATTATTACAACACGCATACCCTCTCTATCGCTTTCATCACGAAGATCAGATATACCCTCGATTTTTTTATCTTTAACAAGAGTTGCAATATTTTTTAACAGATTAGCCTTATTCACCTGATAAGGAAGCTCGGTAATAATTATTTTTTTTCTATCTTCATCTTCAATATGGGTTTTAGCACGAACCCTAACAAGACCTTTCCCTTCGGAATAAGCCTGCAGGATTCCACCTTTTCCATAGATAATCCCTCCAGTAGGAAAATCAGGGCCCTTAATTGTTTTCATTAAATCAGTTGTACTTATCTGGGGATCATCAATAACTTGAATTGTACCATCAATTACCTCAGTGATATTATGCGGGGCCATATTAGTAGCCATACCAACAGCAATACCTGATGAGCCATTGATCAACAGATTAGGAAGTACTGCAGGTAACATAACTGGTTCTTTTAAACTGGCATCAAAATTATCCGCCCAATCAACTGTATCCTTATCGATATCCTGGAGCATTAACGCTGAAATCTTAGCCAATCTACTTTCCGTGTAACGCATAGCAGCTGCACTATCGCCATCAATACTTCCAAAATTACCTTGACCGTCAACCAGTGGATAGCGAAGGGAGAAATCTTGAGCCATACGAACCATCGAGTCATATACAGCTTGATCACCATGTGGGTGGTATTTACCTAATGTTTCCCCAACTACACGTGCAGATTTTTTATGGGATTTATTATAAGTAAGACCCATATCATTCATTGCATATAAAATTCGACGATGAACAGGTTTTAATCCATCTCGTACATCTGGAAGTGCTCGACTTACAATAACACTCATTGAATAATCAATAAATGCTCGTTTCATCTCAGATTCAAGAGTTCTTGTTGGTTCTTTCTTTGGTTGTTCTTCATCTACCATAACATCACCCTAAATGTCTAAGTTTTCAACCTCTTTTGCATGTTGTTCAATAAAATCGCGTCTTGGTTCAACCTTATCACCCATAAGCATTGTAAAAAGCTCATCTGCTTGCACTGCATCATCAACCGTTACCTTTGCTGTGATTCTATATTCAGGATCCATTGTTGTCTCCCATAGTTGTTTAGGATTCATTTCTCCTAGACCCTTGTATCTTTGAATGTTAATTCCTCTTTCTCCCATTCCTTCAATTACTTTGTCTTTTTCATTTTCAGAATATGCATATTCAGCTTTTTTCCCTCTACTTATCTTGTAAAGAGGTGGCTGAGCGATATATAAATATCCTTCTTCTACAAGAGATCGCATATATCTAAAGAAAAATGTCAACAGAAGTATTCTGATATGTTCACCATCAACATCAGCATCAGTCATAATGATTATTTTATGATAACGTGCTTTTTCAATATCAAATTCTTCATCAATTCCTGTGCCAATTGCAGTTATTAATGCAAGTATTTCATTATTTTTTAGAATTTTGTCTATCCGTGCTTTTTCAACATTTATAATTTTTCCACGAAGTGGCAAAATTGCTTGAAACTCTCTATTTCTTCCTTGCTTAGCACTTCCACCTGCACTATCTCCTTCGACAATATATAATTCAGTTTTCGAAGGGTCACGACTAGAACAATCTGCTAGCTTACCAGGTAGAGAGGATGATTCAAGTAGTCCCTTTCGACGGGTCAGCTCACGTGCTTTTCTTGCAGCTGCTCTGGCTCGACTGGCAGTTACTGCCTTATCAATTATTGTTCTTGCAATAGTTGGTGTCTCTTCAAAAAACTCAGACAATTTTTCATTAGTTAGACTTTCAACACTTCCACGAACATCAGAATTACCCAGTTTAGTCTTAGTTTGTCCTTCAAATTGAGGGTGCATTACTTTACATGAAATAACTGTGGTTATACCCTCTCGACAATCTTCGCCACTGAGACTGAAATCTTTATCAAATAAATTATTTTTCTTACCATAATCATTTAAAACACGAGTAAGGGCACCCTTGAAACCTGAGAGGTGTGTACCTCCTTCATGGGTGTTTATATTATTTGCAAAAGTATGAACATTTTCTGTATATCCATCGGTATATTGAATTGCTATTTCTACTTCAAAATCTTCTCGTTCTGCAAATAGATAAATTGGATCAGAATGTAGAGTTGTTTTATTTCGATTAATATGTTGTACGAATTCTCTAATTCCCCCATCATATTTAAAAATCTCTCTTTTATCAGTTCGTTCATCAATTATTTCGATTTCAAGACCTGCATTTAAATATGCTTGTTCTTTTAATCTTGTTGCAATAGTTTCATATTTAATCTCTATTGTCTCAAAAATTTGATCATCTGGTAAGAAAGTAATTGTTGTACCTTTTTCGTTAGTATCTCCAATTGTTTTTAATGGTTCAATGGGGGCACCACGATTATATTTTTGATAATATTTTTTACCGCCCCTATTCACTATTACTTCAAGCCATTCAGAAAGAGCATTAACACAACTAACTCCAACTCCATGAAGTCCCCCAGATACTTTATATGATTCGCTATCAAATTTTCCACCTGCATGAAGGGTGGTTAATACAAGTTCCACACCCGATTTTTTATATTTATCGTGCATTGCAGTTGGAATCCCACGTCCATTGTCCATTACTGTTACAGATCCATCTTTATTAAGGGAAACTGTGGTTTTTGTACAATATCCTGCAAGCGCCTCATCTATTGCATTGTCTACAACTTCATAAACAAGATGATGAACCCCTCGTTCATCGGTACTTCCAATGTACATTGCAGGGTTTTGTTTTACTGCTGCAAGACCTTCAAGAACCTTAATTGAATCGGTATCATATTCTTTATTTTGATTATTATTATCATTGTTCATAAGCATTCACTTTCAACAAAATAACGATTTTTTTATTTATGGTTAGATTTTATTTCTTTACTGTTGTTTTAATCCCATCTCATAAAGGAATATTTCGATTAATCTGTATTAAAACACTGCTAATAAATATTGCTATTATATATTATATTATGG
>Ga0164310_10000875_pt1 | contig 16618 bp, 15 predicted proteins | sample GuaBasSedimGuay1_FD_121795 | JGI IMG/M metagenome (GOLD analysis project Ga0164310, IMG submission 121795) | Subseafloor sediment microbial communities from Guaymas Basin, Gulf of California, Mexico - Guay1, Core 4569-9, 0-3 cm | ecosystem: Environmental > Aquatic > Marine > Hydrothermal vents... | reverse complement strand
CATTTTTCATCTGTACCCATATCTGGGCCTGGAATATAATCTACAAGATGTCTTATTGCCTTTGCAAACGCCCTTACAAGTTCGGGTTTATTCGGAGATTTTGGGTCTGCTATTATTCCGCTTTTTCCTCCACCGTGGGGAATCTCCGCCGCCGCATTCTTTAGGGTCATTGCTCTGGCTAGCCGAAACACTTCTTCGAAGGTTACGTCGGGAAGCATCCTAACTCCGCCTATTGCTGGTCCGCGAGCAACATTGTCTACAACAACTATGCCTTTCAGCCCAGTTTTCGGATCATAAACGAATACAGATTTCTCTGGTCCTAACTCGTCTGAAAATTTGAACACTAATTCCTCAACTTTCAATAACAAACTCCCCTATTAGAGTAGAGTAAACTCTAAAAAGTCACGAATTACATATACCTTTCGGTCGCACCTAAGCGACGCAACTAGCAGACTGATTTATTTGGACTATTAAACTACTTTTTGCGTTCTTTCCGCGAAAAACTCTCCTTTTCTGGAACAAAGACGGCTGCGGCTACGACTGTTGTCCAAAGCCCATTCTTGTCTCCTCTCGCAGACTGCGTAATATTCGTAGTTTTTATTATCAGCCCGCTTGCCTTGAACTGTTCCTTTCTTTCATCCCAGGCTGTTTCTGGGTCGAAGGGTATCCCCATGGTCGTGGCAAGCATTGTTGCCGCTAAATCCTCAGCGTAATCTCCCGCAGCCTCATCCGTCTGCCCAAATGAGTGATGTTCAGAAAGATAACCATAATTGCTCTTTCCAGATGGAATGGCAACGCCTATAGATGCTGCAATCAGCCTATGAGGCTCATTAGTCTGATTTTTCGCCAAAACAGCGAATACTATCTCGCCTGGCTCAAGCATTCTTAAGCCTTTCTCTCTTGAAATTTGCTTGCAGCCCGGAGGAATTATGCTTGAGACATTAACTATATTGCAGTGTTGTATTCCGGCACTTCTTAGCGCTAACTCGAATGATTGTAGTCGTTCCTTATGTTTTCCGACGCCTTTTGTTAGGAAGAAATATTTTGGTATCATCTTTGTAGCAGACGAGTATACGTATGTTGCTTATTTAGTTTTCGGAGAATATGTTAACCATAAAATTGCGCTCTTTGAGAAAGGTATTTCGGTAGTGAAAGCTCTACGAACGGTTTATCCTTTATTTTCTCCCTTATTTCCGCAATTAGTTCTTCAATTTTCATTTTTCTAATTTTCCCGGCGAGTCTGTCTCTTACCGCTAAGATTCCGCTTTCAACTTCCTTTTGTCCAATAACTACAATGTAATGTATCCATTCTGTTTCGGCTTCTCTAACCCTCTTCTGAAGAGTCAACTGCCTATCGTCAATATCGACTCTTATACAGTTTTGTTCAAACTGTTCAGCAATTTTCTCGGCTTCTGATAGAAACTTTTCATTCATCGGTATTATTCGAACTTGTGTCGGCATAAGCCAAAGCGGAAGAATTGGCGGTTTTCCTTCCTTCTGTTCCTTGTAGGCTTTTTCTAGCATTGCATATACGCATCTTTCTATTGCCCCGCTTGGCGAGCAGTGAAGTATAAGCGGATACTTCTTTTCGCCCTTTTCATCTACGTAGACTATGCCGTATCTTTCAGCATTTTCCACATCGATTTGGTCGGTGCTTAAGGCTGAAGCCTTATTCATGTTGTCAACGAAGTTGAATTCCCACTTTAGGATGAAGTAGAAGAAGCGGTCATCCCACATTTCAATTAAGGCTGGCTTACCAAACATCTTAACTAGAGAAACTATGAACTCCTCATTTTCCTCATAGAAGTCTCTTGTGAACCTTATTGCAAGTTCGTAATCATCCTTCGTTAGGCCGAGTCCATCCTCCAATATTTCCATGCATAGCTTGAATCGTCTCTTCATCTCTTCTTTTGCTTGTTCAAGGTTAGCGCAGAAGGCGTGGCAGTCGGGCATTGTGAAGGCTCTAAGCCTTCTGAGACCGACGAGTTCTCCGCTTTTTTCTCTTCTGAAGCTGTAGCGTGTAAGCTCATAGAGGCGAAGCGGCAAATATCTATATGAGATTTGGGCGTCATGAGCCATCAAGAATTGGCCGAAGCATGCGCTGAAACGTAGAAAGAGCTCTTTGTCTTCTGATTTCAAGAGGTATTGGCGTGCTGGAAAACGGTTAAGATACCTCGCCAAGCTTGGATGATTGAAATCATACATTACCGGAGTTTCAACTTCCATTGCGCCATAAGCAATCGTTTTTCGGGTTACGTATTGCTCTAGAAGCGACTTTATCAATCGTCCTTTAGGATACCAACGCATGTTTCCCGGGTCGCTTCCTGGCTCATAATCTGCAATTTCAAGCTTTTTCATAAGCCTAACATGCGGCGGAATCTGCTGTACAGCCCTAACCTTCGAAATCTCATATTTCGCAAATTTCTCCAGATTCGGATACTTTGAAAAATCAAATTCTTCAACTGGAATCATCTTTCCGTCTGGCTGCAGAATATACCAGTAGGATTTGAGTTTTTCTTCAGCCTTGAGAGCTTCTGGAATTTTCTCCTCTCCTTCCTCTTTTTTAGCTTCTTCAGCCGTGATTATTCTGAGCTGCTCGGCGAGGGGATGTCCCTTAATCTTTAGCGAAAACTGTTTGCACCATCCAAAGGGGCTGCGATAAACTTCTATTCCGGCTTTCTTTGCGTATTTTTCCATTGCCTTCAAGATTTTTAGTGCCTTTTGTGGCTTTGCGAGTTGGCTGCTTAGGTGGGCATATGGATAAATTAGAATTCGGCTTGCACCGATAACCTTCAGGTTTTCGCTTATTTCTTTGATTGCTCTTTCAGCAACTTGCTCGTTGTCCTCTTCTTCTATTGAGGTAAACAGGACGACTATGTCTTCATATCTTTGCTTTTTCTTTTCGCATTCCTCAGCGTTTTCAACTTCTCTTTTTATTGGCTTATACTCGATAAAGTCTGAATGCAGCTGTAGTATGCGCATTTTCCCTCATCTTACACTTTGTTAAAGCCAGAAATAATATGTCAAAATTATTGATTAGCCTTTTCCATGCTAAACGGAATATCTCCACTTGTCCAGTTGCTTTTCCTTCTTGGTTTTCTTCTTGTACTCTCTATAGTGTTCCTTGCAGAGGTATGCTCTTCTACCAGAACCTACATTTAGTCCAGCGGAAGTAACCTTTGCTGCTGCCAAAGAGCGTACAGCCTGATTATTGCAGCCCTTAACGCTACATTTGACTCCCTTTGCGACACGCCCCAAACTCTGAGCCTCCAAATAATTGACTGGTGTCCTCTACTTAAACGCTTTTCATTCCAATTAAAACTTAATGCTCTAAAATCAATATGTGAGACGTTTACTTTCCTTTCATAAGCCTAATATAGGCTAACCTTAAACTCGGATTCGGAACTAAAATGAAAAGAGTGCTTAGAAAAAGCAAGTTCGGATACGCTCTCAGCCTAATTCTTTTCCTGCTTGGAATTTCAGCGATAATCTTTGTGTTTTGGAGAGTTTGGCTAAAAACTGGCTCAGTTAATGGACTTGCTTCTGCTTTTCTGAATTCCCTCTGGACTGAGGAATTCAACCTAGCTGCGGGAATCTCCTTCAAGCTGATTTTCCCGTTCATTTTCGGCATTATCGCCATAACTTTCAGCAGCATAATTTTGGCGTTTAGCCGTAAATGGTTTGTTATAGGAGAAAAAGTTCTCGTTGAATGTCCTTTCTGCAAAAGAATGTGGAGAACAAACCCGCAGAAGGCTCTTGTACATTGCCCATTCTGCCGCCAGCTTGTTCACCCAAAAATAGTTGAAGAATAGCTCAAAACAGCGAATTAACCTATCATTTCATACAGTTTCTCGGCTCTTTCATAAATTTCATTTTTAAATCCAAACCTTAAAAGACCGTTCCTCTCAATTAGGATGGACGCCGCAGCCGAACCAACACAAGCGCACCAATTTGGAGTTTTTCCCTTAAGATATTCCGCAATATATGCGCCAGCGAAGACGTCTCCCGCACCCGTAGGGTCAACAACTCTCCTTGTTGGATAGGCGGGAATCCTCCAAATTTTCCCTTGGTGAAAAAGGATGACGCCTTTCTCCGCCATGGTTATGATAACTGTTTCAATTCCATGTTCGGCTATTTTCCTTGCAGCCTTGTATACGTCTGAAGAGCCGGCTATACAAGCGGCTTCTTTCTCGTCTGCTTTTAACATTGAAAGTTTCTTCAAGAAGCGTTTATCTCTCCATTCTTTAAGCCTAACGTTTCCTCTATCATCGAATCTTCGCGTAAAACCTTGCGGGTCTAAACAAACTATATCGGAGTTTTCCCTGAGCTTTTCAAATGTTTCGTATGGAATTTCATTTGCTATAGGCGCTACATGGACGGCTTTTACCTCTAAGTCCGCCGGAACATCCTCTGGAAGAATTTCAAAGCATAACGCTTGAAGCCTCATCTCCCTCACACTATTTATGTATTTGATGTGAAATCTTGTTGTTTTCGCATTTTCAATTATCTGAAGAAAAGTAGTGTCTATCCCCTCGTTTTCTAGAACTTTAAAGTATTCTTTAGGAAATTCTACGCCAACCTTGGATAAGACAGCAACCTTTACGCCTAGTCTGCTGGCGGCAATAGCCGAATAGAATGGGGGACCACCTATCCGAAGGATTCTTGTCTCCTCTGTCTCAATTTCGTCAATGGCAAAATGACCAGCAACCATTAGGTCAAATTTTCTTGTCAGTCCATCTCAACTCCACAATGACTTAAATCATAGAAAGTTTCCTAAATTAATCTATAAATAAATGGGTGAAATGCAAATGTTGAAAACAAACGTGGATAAGCTCGTTAAAATTTCCGTTGTCGGTGAGGTTTCAAGCCCAGTTTTCTGGCGTTCCGCCTATAGAATATCTGCCGAAGGCAAGCCCATGGTTCTTCCAGGAGTCGGCGGAATCACATACAACATTCGCGTAGGCGATCCGGCAGTAGGTTGGATGGCTGATCACGTAGAACCAGGCGTGAGTGTTCAAAATAAAGAGAGGGACGAGCGGTTTCCAGGCGGAGCCAACATGGCGCTTAATATCTTAGCATGTGTAGGTAATGAAGCCATAGTAGTCTCTGGTGATGCTAAGGGCGCAAGAGGAGTTGTAACTGGAAAACACGGCGGAATCGAACATGTACTCGTCGATTTTCCGCCAGAAACTCTAGAAAAACTTCTCATAGGAGACAAGATTTTAGTTAAAGCTTTTGGAGTCGGTCTAAAACTGCTGGATTATCCGGAAGTTAAGGTTATGAATATGGATCCGAAGTTTCTGGAGGCAATTAATCCGCAACCAGTCGGTGATAAGCTGGAGGTTCCAGTTACACATATCATTCCAGCCGCGATTATGGGTTCCGGACTCGGCGCCAATCAAACTTATTCTGGAGACTATGACATCCAACTTTTCGACGAGCCTACTGTCAAAGAGTACGGACTTGAGGACTTAAAGCTTGGCGATTTAGTAGCCATTCAAGACGCCGACCATTCTTACGGACGCATCTATCGGAAAGGCGCAATCTCCATAGGAATAGTTGTTCACTCGAACTCTGTAACTTCTGGACATGGACCAGGCGTAACCACATTGTTTACTTCAAAAACTGGAAAAATAATTCCAAAAATAGATCCAAACGCTAACATCGCTAAGCTTTTAAAACTTAGAGATGACCTATAGGCTTCTACCCTTTATTTAGAGGAGCCAAAGCTTATTTAGTGACCAAACAATTGAACACTTTTACCCATAATTGATAACTAGGCTATCCAACCTTTCAATAGTTTAGCAGAGGTAAAGAATAGCATTGGGTTTCATTGAGAAACTTAAAAAGGAATTTTCGTTCTTTAGAGGAAACTTCCTCGTTCTAATAGTAAGTTGGATTCTAATGGACTTTGTGAACGAGCTTCCGGGAACATATTACCCCGATTATGTCGTCAATTTAGGGGGAACACCAACGATACTTGGAATAATCTCCGCAGTATCCTTTTTGGCTTTGGCTCTAGTTCAGTTTCCAGGCGGTTATTTAGCCGACAAGTATGGGCGTAAATGGCTGGTTTCAAGCCTAACCTTCGGCGTTGCATTCTCCTACATTTTCTATGCTATTGCGCCAAGTTGGCACTTCATATTAATCGGCGCTTTACTTGCTAACCTTTGCCTCTTATATCAGCCAGCATTAAACGCGCTCTTTGCAGATTCTTTACCCCCAGAGAAACGCGGCGTAGGATTCTCAATTGTCAACTTAATAATGAGTGTTTCGACGACCCCCGCCCCTTTGCTTGCCATGTTTCTTGTAGCAACCTATGGACCAGTATTAGGCATGCGAATAGCCTATGTAATAGTGACAGTTTTCTACTTTGCCGCGGCTGTTGTCAGATTGAAGCTTAAGGAAAGCCTTCGTAATGCTGAGAGATTGAATTTAAAAGAGGCCATTCTCTCCTTTCCTCATTCTTTAAGAGAGGGAATAAATGTTTGGCGTCATGTTCCCCGCTCAACCTTCTACCTTTTCCTTTCTAGACTTATATTAGGCTCGGCGTTTGTTATGTGCCAGCCTCTTTTCCAGATATACGCCTTTTATGTCCTGCAAATTGGCGGACAGCCAAAGCCGGATAGGTTTCTTCCTCAAGAAGACCCAGCCTTACAGACTGCGAGAATATATTGGGGCTATGTCATGTTGGCTGTCGTAATCTCTATGATAGTTTTCTCCTTTCCAGTTGGAAAGCTCATAGACAAAATTGGAAGAAAGAAACCGCTGATTTTGGCTGGAATCTTACTCATACCAGCTACACTATTGTTTGTTTACGGAAACTATACCCTCCTCTTCCTTTCCCTTCCAATATTTGGTCTTGCTCAACTTTTGACTTTCTCGTCCTTTCAAGCTTTATTTGCCGATTTAGTGGCGCAAGATAAGCGTGGAAAAGCTACAGGTTCAATGAACTTTTTCTCCTACATTTTTATGGCGATTGGAGGCTTAGCGGGAGGTTTGCTCTATGACAAAGTTAGTCCTCAACTTCCGTTCTTACTTATACCGATACTATCCGTTCCCTCAACGCTTCTAGTTCTGTTTCGTGTACATGAACCGAAACCTGAGGACAGAGAGCTTTAGCAAAACGAATTTAAGCAAGCACTTAATATAGTTCGAACGAAATTTATATCTGGACGAGGAAAAGCCTTGCCAGTAAAACGTAAAAGCCGTGGCCGTTCAAAAGGCGGTAAAGGAAGAAGCGACGTTGTACAGTGCTCAATATGCGGAGAATTTGTTCCGAGAGATAAAGCCAAGAAGGTGACACGAAGGGTTTCAGTTGTTGACCCCCAATTGGCTAGGGAACTTAGACAGAAAGGAGCCTATATTGCCGCACCGCTAGAGACGAAATACTATTGTGTTTCATGCGCCGTTCATCATGGCATAGTTAAAGTTCGCTCGAAAGAAGAAAGGAAACTTCGAAGAAGACCGCGAAGAAGATAACATTCTACTTTATTTTACAAGCCTTATAGAAGTAAAGCAGCCTTTGAATAACTGTAAAATTTGTTAATAGTGCAAGTACAATTACTCCAATGTTTAATATGGTCTGTGGCTCATAAAATACTGCAATAACAGTAAAGATCGAGATTATCAGTATTCTCTCAGCCCTTTCAGCTATTCCAACAGACTCCATTTTTATCCCTGCGGCTTCAGCTCTTGCTCTAGAATAACTGACAAGTAAAGAGCCAATTAACGCAAGGAAGCCCCAAAAAAGCTCGCAGAGGCCACCAATTATTATTCCCGCAATTATAAAGGCATCAGAGTATCTGTCCAGCAACGAGTCCAGGAAACCTCCAAAAGCCGTTGCCTGTTTGTATAGCCTAGCGATTACTCCGTCAATTGCATCGCAGAACCCCGATATTAGAAGTAATACCGCCGCCAAAAGGAGAGTTACTGGATGATAGGATTTCCATGTTGCATATGCCACGGCTGAAATGAACGCAAAAATCAGCCCAGTTACACTAATGATGTTCGGCGTGAATCCAGCCTTATGCAGAATTTCAGCTTCTCTCGAAAGCAAAAGCTGAATTTCCCTTTTTATCCTTGTTAACATCTCTCAGCCTCTCCAATTGTTAGGTTCAGTTCTATTTATATTATCGGTCAATTATACATGATGAAGGAGACAAGAAAATGATTTACGTCGAAAAAATTGAAATTGAAAATAAAAGTTTCCTCGGCGTAAAGGTTGAACTGCCAAGCTCTCCACCTCTACTATTGATTATTGCCAAGAAAGGCTTTGTAATGTGTGGCTACTTGAATATGGAAGTTGCCGAAAAGCTTCAAGCAGCTGCCGCAGTGGTCAGCGGAGTTAAAGCCTTTGAAGATGTTTTAGAAGCAGAAGTTAAAGCCGCAACTTCTAGGGCCAAGGAATTAGGCGTAGAAGTAGGCATGAAGGGTAAAGAAGCATTAAAGAAGCTGATATAATCTTCACTCTTTTCAAATTGAGTTTGAGACTCATAAAGTGAATCTTCATGAGGGCGCATAAGGCGCCATGGGAATGTACCTACGCAAAAGAAGACAGAAGCAGATGCTTACCTGGAGACAGACCAAAATCCGACCAAGAATATTTTGAAATTCTATGTCTATGCATTTTGCAAGCTGGTCTAAATTGGGGAAATATAAGAAAAAATTGGCCAAAAATAAAACGTGGATTTTACAATTTCAACATCGATAAATTAGCCGAATCAACAGTAAACGAACTTATTGAAAGACCGGGAGTTTATAAAAACAGGAATAAGGTGGAGGCAATTATTTTTAATGCAAGGGAATTTCAAAAAATAAGAAATGATTTTGGCTCATTTTCAAGCTATCTGGATTCTTTAAAGAGAAGGCTCGAAAATAAAGAAGTAATTAGACGATTAGCAAGACAATTTAAACATATTGGAGAGTATACTGCGGAATACTATCTGCATTCAGTTGGATACTCGAAGTAAACCGCTCCTATATCCTTACTTGGATTTAGAAAGTTTTAAATAACTGTGTTTCGCATTTTCGGATAAGTGATTGGAATGGGCGATTTCGTTCCACATAGCTGAATTTTTCCACGAAAAGATAGCTACTAGAGCTAATTTTGAGTTTGACTTTTTCCTTCTTGAAGAAAAAATGTTTAGGAGGAATACCGAAAATGGCTGAAGAGAAAAAGCCTGATATAGGGATTACTGTAAAAAAATCCGAGAATTTCTCAGAGTGGTACACACAAGCCATTCTAAAGTCTGGATTCGCTGACTATGCACCGGTGAAAGGATGCATAGTGTTCAGAGAGAACTCCTATGCAATCTGGGAGAAAATACAGAGAATATTCGACGAAAAGATTAAGGAAAGAGGCCATCGAAACGTATACTTTCCAATGTTTATTCCAGAAAGTCTATTGCGAAAGGAAGCAGAGCATTTTGAGGGGTTCGTTCCAGAATGTGCATGGGTAACAATGGGTGGAGACAAAAAGCTAAATGAGAGACTCGCTATCAGACCGACGTCAGAAACAATAATCTACCAAATGTATGCTAAGTGGATTAGAAGCTGGAGAGACCTTCCAATAAAACTTAACCAATGGTGCAATGTTGTCAGATGGGAAACGAAGGCCACTAAACCCTTCCTGAGGACAAGGGAGTTTCTTTGGCAGGAAGGCCACACCGCGCACGCAACAAAGGAAGAGGCTGACCAAGAGGTAATGGAGATTCTAAACATATATAGGGATTTGATGGAGAACTATCTAGCCATCCCAGTTCTTGTTGGAAAGAAAAGTGAAAATGAAAAGTTTCCGGGAGCGCTTTACACAGCTACACTCGAAGCCATAATGCCTGACGGAAAAGCACTACAAATGGGCACTTCGCATAATCTCGGACAAAACTTCTCGAAGGTTTTTGATATAAAGTTCATTGGCCAAGACGAGAAGGAACATTACGTTTGGCAGACTTCGTGGGGAATATCCACACGTCTACTCGGCGCAATAGTGATGGTTCATGGAGACGACCGCGGAGTAGTTATTCCGCCCAGAATAGCTCCAATCCAAACGGTAATAGTTCCAATTTTCTACAAAGAGGTTGAAAGAGAAAAGATACTTGGAAAAGCTAAAGAAATCTATGACAAGCTTTGCAGCGGCGGAATATCAGCTGTTCTAGACGATAGAACTGAATATACGCCGGGCTGGAAATTCCATGATTGGGAACTTAAGGGAGTGCCGCTAAGAGTTGAAATTGGACCAAAGGACGTTGAGAAGGGCCAAGTAACGTTTGCAAGACGAGACACATTTGAAAGGATAGCCGTCAAGGAAGAAGATGCAATAGAAGCGGCCAAGAAGCTTCTTGAGGATATACAGAGCAACCTCTACAACAGAGCCAAGAGGTTCCTAGAGGAGCATATAACCACGGTTAAGAACTATGAAGAATTTAAGAGGGTTTTAAGGGAAAAGGGCGGCTTCATAAGGGCCTGCTGGTGTCTAAGCTCAGAATGCGAAGAAAAAATTAAGGAGGAAACCGGAGCTACAATAAGGATATTTCCATTCGAGAAAGAAGAGCCATTCTCTAACTGCATTTACTGCGGAAAAGAAGCAAAAGAAGTAGTATACTTCGCAAGGGCCTACTAATCATCTCTTCTACTTATTCCATTATTATATTTCCAATTCGAATCATTTTTAAGGAGTGGCAATAACAAATGATAACTCAAGCCAACATATGCGAGACAACATGATATGAAAGCCATATTAGTAATTGCTGATGGAATGGGCGATTGGCCATTAAAACAGCTTAATGGAAAAACGCCGCTTGAAGCCGCAGAAACACCAAATCTAGACTTTCTTGCAAAGCATGGGATATGCGGAATAATGGATCCTCTTGCGCCTGGAGTTCCGCCGGGAAGCGACGTGGCGCATCTCGCCATTCTAGGATATAATGCAAAAAGAGTCTATACGGGAAGAGGAGCCCTAGAAGCCATAGGCTTCGGAGTCGAAGTTTTGCCCGGCGATATATGCTTCAGATGTAACTTCGCAACTGTAGATGACAATTTAACGGTTATAGATAGAAGAGCCGGAAGAATAAGCACCGAAGAAGCCTCAAAGCTGGCTAAGGACCTAGAAAAAATCTATTTGCATAATCATCCTGAAGCGCAGATCACATTCAAGAATACGGTTCAGCATCGTGCCATTCTACGAGTTCGTGCTCCCGGTCTCTCAATGATGGTTTCCGACTCAGACCCGCATGAAGTTGGAAAGAAGGTTTTGAAGGTTCGTCCGCTTGAACATACACCGGAAGCCGAGAAAACTGCGAGAATAGTTAATGAGGTTCTCGAAAAGTTCCATGAAGCATTGAAGAATCATCCGGTCAATGAGGAGAGAATCAAGCGGGGACTGCCGCCAGCAAACATTATTCTATGCAGAGGCGCCGGCGTTCTTCCGAAGATTAACCCGTTTCCATTAAAGTTTGGAATTAGAGCTGCAGCCGTCGCGGTCATGCCCCTCGTTAGGGGAGTATGCAAAGTTGCGGGGATGCGGATACTTGATGCTCCGGGAGCAACTGGCGGATACGATACAGACGTGATATCTAAGGCTAAAACTGCTCTCGAAGCGTTGCAATCTGAAGATTTCGTCTTTATACATGTGAAAGCAACTGACTTGGCAAGTCATGACGCAAAAATTGAGAAGAAAATTGAAATGATAGAGAAAGTTGACAAAATGGTTGGATATTTAATCGACAATGCGAATAGAGAGGAGACATATATTGCAGTTACCGCCGACCATACAACTTCCTCTGTTCTGAAAGAGCATACCGGCGACCCAGTTCCAGTAGCCCTTTGGGGACCATATGTTCGAATGGACGATGTTGAGAAGTATTCTGAGCGTTCATGTGCCAAAGGCGGGCTGGGAAGAATCCGAGGTAGGAACCTAATGCATACAATTGCTAACATGCTTGGGAAAATGAGAAAATTCGGCGCCTAAAAGCCTATTTTACTGGGAGAAGTCTCCATTCTCTATAATCCGTTATTACCTTAATGTAGCCTCTAAGCATTTCATCAACTTCGGGGTCGCCTGTGTCAACTCTTAAGGCTCCCCCTTCAATTCTTTGAATTTTGCTTTTTGTTGCAAGCACGATTATGCGTTCTTTTCCTACACGCTTTATTATTTCGGGGCTTATCTGCTGATTTCCACGTCCAAAAATTATTCCTTGTCCGCCGATTGGAGAAACAATTATCCACGTGTTTTTCCAGTCCTTTATTTTTTCTAGGAGGATTCGCTCGTTTACATCATTGATTACCCTTCCGTTTTGGTATAGGTCTACGCCTAAAACCGTCTTTTTTATTCCAAGCATGTCGGCTAGAGTTTTGACGGTTGTTCCGGGCCCCAAAATGTATGTGGCGTCCGGCTTCATGCTCTCAATCACAAATTTTGCTATTGCCCTCTGGTTCTCCTTTTCGTCAGCTGTTTCTGGGCTAACCTGCTTTGTTCCCTGAATTCTCATCGGCAAGTAGGGACCTTTCAGATATCCATAGAGCTTTACTGCGAATCTGTCACTTCTTATAGCCGTTTCGTCTGCATCCATAATTTCGAATTCTGTTATTTCAGCCTCTCCGTTTAGGTAGGCTTCGATAACTTCAACTGCCTCGGCTGGATTGACGGCAAATATTCCGCTGTACATTTTTACTCCGGCTGGCACGCCTAAAACTGGAGTTTCGCTTTTTTTCTCTTTTAATGCGTCTAATATGTCTCTGGCTGTTCCGTCTCCGCCGACAAAGACAATTAAGTCAGCCTTGTAATTTTCTGAGATAAGCATTTTAGTTGCCGTTTTTGTGTCCTCAGCAGTTGTCCTTTCCTTTCTTGGCAGCGGAAGTATTTCAGCGTTTATTCCAGTCTCCTCCGCTTCTTCCTCGCCCATTATTCCAGGACAAGTTATAATTTTGATTTTTGGCATTATTTTGCTTTCTTTTAGTTTCTGTAGGAATTCCTTTGCCCTTTTTGGCGCTATAGGCTTTGCTCCCAAGGCTATTGCCTTTTCCAATACGCCGTCTGTCCCTTTTAAGCCTACACGACCGCCCATTCCGGCTATTGGATTTACTATGAAGCCTACCTTCATTTTTTCACCCTATTTGGTAACCTTAATATGCCTAAACTTAGTCATTTAAGTTTCCAATTTGCGTGTTGATTGTTATGACCATGTATGCAATAGTTAAGTCTAAGAGGGGAGTTGGCGCAGAGCTAAGCCGCGTTGAAATCCCAAAGATTGGAAAGAATGAGGTTCTTGTCAAGGTTAGGATGGCTTCAATCTGCGGAACAGACGTCCACATTTGGGAATGGAACGAATGGGCACAAAGCAGAATTAGGAAAATTCCGTTAATTTTTGGACATGAATTCTGCGGAGAAATAGTAGAGGTTGGAGAAAATGTAACCGGGCTTCAGATTGGTGACTTTGTTTCGGCTGAAACCCACATCGTAGACGAAACATGCTACCAATGCCGAACAGATAGAATGCACGTGTGCAAAAACATGGAGATTCTAGGCGTCGACAGAGACGGAGTATTCGCCGAATATGTTGCGCTGCCAGCCCTAAACGCATGGAAAAACGATCCAAACCTCGATCCGGCCCTAGCCTCAATACAGGAACCGTTAGGTAATGCAGTGCATGCGGTGCTGCCTAAAGACCACATTGAGGACATAGCCGGAAAAACAGTTGCCGTTTTAGGCTGTGGACCAATAGGACTTATGGCAATAGCGGTCGCCAAAACTTTGGGGGCTTCGAAGGTTTTTGCTACTGCTGGCGGCAGAAATCTTGTGCGTATGGAACTTGCCAAGAAGATGGGTGCCGACCTAGTTTTGAGCGCTAAGGAGTATGGCGACAAGATTGTAGATATAATTCTTGAAGAAACTGATGGAGACGGCGTTGACGTTGTTTTAGAGATGTCCGGTGCACCGGCAGCACTTAAACAAGCATTTGAAATTTTAACTCCTGGCGGCAGAGTTTCGCTTCTAGGCTTATTTGATAAGGCTGTTGAGTTGGACTTTAACAATGCTATTGTTTTCAAGTCTGCTGTTGTTTATGGGATTACTGGCCGCAGAATGTTTGAGACTTGGTATCAAGTGAAAGGATTGCTTTCTAGAAGCGACTTCAGAGAAAAAATTAGGCAGATTGTTACGCATAGATTTCCAATGAAGGATATTGCGAAGGGCATAGAAGCCATCGAACAGAAGCAAGCTGGAAAGGTTGTTCTTGAGCCAGTTTGGGAATAGGCAAATGTTAATAGGCTGGAATATACGAAACTGAAATGTAGCGATATTTGAGGTGAGCATGATTGGCGATTGAGAAGCCTAAAAGGCATCCGACAGCCTTCTTCCGAGAAGAATATGAACGATTGGTGCGCGAAGGATTAAACTGGGAATTAAAGATTCTTGAAAGCGCAAGCGAACCCGAATGCATCGTAAACGGAAGAAAAGTAATCATGATGTGCGCCAACAACTACCTAAACTTGGCGACGCATCCAAAAGTTGTTGAAGCAATGATTGAAGCAACAAAAGAGTATGGCGCAGGAGCTGGAAGCGACCGCTCAATAGCAGGAAACATGTCAATACACGAGGAATTAGACAGAACACTTGCAAGATTCAAGCGTGCCCCCGCTTCCCTAACCTTCCAGACAGGCTATATGGCAAACGAAGGCTTAATTCCGCAACTAGCCGACAGAGGAGACCTATTTGTTTCGGACGAGCTGAATCACGGCTCAATAATTGACGGAGTAAGGCTCAGTCACGCGGACCGAGCCATCTATAAGCATAAGGATGTGGCGGACCTCGAAAGAGTCCTAAACGAAGCGGAAAAACATGACCCGCCCTATAGGCGAATATGGATAATTACAGACGGAGTATTCAGCATGGATGGAGACTTAGCACCTCTGCCAGAAATCGTAAAATTAGCCGAGGAGCATGGTGCCGGCGTATATGTAGATGACTCGCACGGCGAAGGAGTTCTAGGCGAAGGCGGAAGAGGAATAGTAAGCCACTTCCGGCTGACTCGCGACCAAGTCCACGTGGAAATGGGAACTTTCTCAAAAGCTTTCGGAGTCATAGGCGGCCACATAACTGGAAGTGAAGACTTGCGAAACTTCGCCTATAACAAGGCGAGAACTTGGCTTTTGAGCGGAGCTATGCCTCCAGGCGTGGCGGCTGCATGCAAAGCTGCAATTGAAGTTTTGGAATCTAATCCGCAGCTTGTGGACATGGTTTGGGAAAACCGCCGCTACTTCATGGAAGAAATGCAAGCCCTAGGATTCGACACTGGGAACACTGAAACACCAATCATTCCGGTCATGTGTGGAAGAAGCAAGACAGCCAAAGAACTAGCCGACTATGTTTGGCGTGAGGGAATATTCGTTCTTCCGATAGTCTACCCGATGGTTCCGAGAGAAAAAGCCAGAATAAGAGTTCAAATATGCGCCAAACACACACGAGAGCATCTAGACAAGGCAATAGAAGCCTTCAAGAAGGGAGGAAAGGCCGTAGGCCTCATCTAAACTCTCTCATCCTTTCTTATTTCTCCACTATCAGTGAAAAATTTTGGATGCCAAAGCGGAAAAGCAAAGACTTAGAGAAAAAATTTGGAGAGAACTGCAGGAAAGAGGCATAGCCAGATTTCCGCTTCCGTGCTGGGGGAGAATACCAAACTTTAAAGGAGCTGAAAGGGCGGCTGAAAACCTTAGAAAACTTGAGGAATGGAGAAAAGCAAAAGTAATATTTTGCAGTCCAGATTCTCCGCAGCGAAAGGTAAGGGAAAACACTCTAAAAGATGGAAAAATTCTCGTTATGGCTTCTCCTAGACTCAAAAGCGGCTTTCTACTAATAAAACCTGAAAAAGTTAAGGGAAGAGAAGCCTACGCCTCAACCATTAGAGGAGCATTTCGCTTCGCCGAACAAGTTCAAGAATTCCCAAAACCAGATTTAGTTGTGACCGGAAGCGTCGCCGTAGACATTCATGGAAACCGACTTGGAAAAGGCGGAGGCTACGGAGACCGCGAACTCGAAATTATAAGAAGTAGATTCGGAAAGGTTCCAGTCGCCACAACAGTTCACGACATGCAAGTTGTTGATTCTGTTCCAAGCGAACCGCATGACCAGAAAGTAGACATAATTGTAACGCCAACAAGGACAATTAGGGTTAAATTCAATGATTTTCAAATAGATGAGTAAAGTTCGAAATGTAGGCGCATCTACTTGGGACTAGAGCAACTAACTAGGTGGATATGGCAAATAGAAGAATGGGTAAAAACTACTCCACCACATTATCAATTTCTAGGAGTCTTCTTCATCAGTTTCGTTGGCTCGTTATCAATAATCTTTCCTATTCCATATACGCTAGTTATATTGACCCTCGGAATCGCTGGTTTAAATCCCATTCTACTCACAGTTGCTGGTGGATTAGGCTCAGCCCTCGGAGAATTTTCCGGTTATGCGCTTGGCTATTATGGCGCAAGATTCATAAGCAAAGAGAGAAGACGTAAAATGGATTTTTTCGTTAAAATATTTGACAGATACGGGCCAATAGCAGTTTTCCTCTTCGCTTTAACTCCCCTTCCAGACGACCTGCTCTTCATTCCACTCGGCATCCTT
>Ga0164310_10000874_pt1 | contig 16623 bp, 12 predicted proteins | sample GuaBasSedimGuay1_FD_121795 | JGI IMG/M metagenome (GOLD analysis project Ga0164310, IMG submission 121795) | Subseafloor sediment microbial communities from Guaymas Basin, Gulf of California, Mexico - Guay1, Core 4569-9, 0-3 cm | ecosystem: Environmental > Aquatic > Marine > Hydrothermal vents... | reverse complement strand
TGGCAAATGGTTGGAACCTATGCGATTGATTGAACCAAAATGTGTGGTGTGTGGAGCAACGCCAGTCATCAAAGAAACAACTCATTGGTTCCTACCACTGGGACGTTTTCAAGAGAAAATCAAAAACTGGATTGAGTCTCAAAAACAATGGAAAGACAATGTTAGGAATTTTTGCTATGGTTGGTTTCAGGAAGGGTTAGAAGACAGAGCGGTAACACGCGATCTGGATTGGGGAGTACCGGTACCACTCAAAGATAGTAAAGGTAAGGTGTTGTACGTGTGGTTTGAGGCTCCGATTGGCTATATTTCCTCCACTAAAGATTGGGCTCGAAAAATAGGACAACCCGATAAATGGAAAGAGTATTGGCTTGATCCCGAAACCAAACTGGTACATTTCATTGGTAAGGATAACATTGTTTTTCATGCTATTGTTTGGCCAGCGATCTTGATGGGGCGGGGGGAATACATCTTACCAAGTGAAATCCCGGCCAACGAATTCCTGAACATAGAAGGTCGCAAACTTTCAACTAGCAAAAACTATGCAGTATGGCTGGATGACTACCTTGCTAAATTTCCTCCGGATCCATTGCGTTACACTTTGGCAGCTAACGCACCAGAGTCGAGGGATGCAGATTTTTCCTGGCGAGATTTCCAAAATCGCAACAATAATGAGTTAGCCGACATTCTGGGTAATTTCGTCAATCGCACCTTGTCGTTTGTAGAGAAATATTTCAATGGCCGCGTGCCGGTACCAGGCGAGTTTGACCCACTGGATCGACAGGCTGTCGAGCAAATCGAAAGTGCACCCCAAAAACTTAGCCGGCTATTTGAACGTTTCGAGCTGCGACAGGCCGCTTACGAAATGATGGACTTGGCTCGTTTTGCAAACAAGTATTTTAATGACCAACAGCCTTGGAATACCCGTCGCAACGATGTTAAAAAATGTGCTACTACGCTCTATCTTTGTCTGGAACTCAGTCGCACATTGGCAGTGATCATGTATCCAATATTGCCTTTCTCTGCTGAAAAAATTTGGTGCATGTTGAATCTCCCTGGGACTGTAGAGAGGCAAAGGTGGGATGAGGCTGGAAAATTAAAATTGTCTCCTGGACGGCTATTGGGCAATCCGCAGATATTGTTTCCTAAAATTGAGGATGCAGTTATTCAATCAGAAATTGCAAAATTAGAGGTAATCGCCCAAGGTGGCGAACCTATAGTAGGAGAAGAAAAGGAGGTGAAAGAAATTAAAGAAGAATTGAAGGAGTATGTTTCTATTGAGGAATTTAGCAAGTTGGATCTGAAAGTAGCGCAAATTGTTTCGGCGGAACGAGTAGAAAATGCTGAGAAACTTTTGCGTCTCCAGATTGATTTGGGTGGTGAGATACGACAAATTGTTGCTGGTATTGCCAAAGTGTACACCCCGGGAGAGCTGGTGGGAAAGAAAATTGTGGTGGTTGCTAATCTAAAACCTGCTACAATTCGCGGTATCGAATCCAGAGGAATGTTGTTGGCCGCTTCAGTAGGAGAAAACATTTCCTTGTTAACATTAGACAAGGATATTGAAGCTGGAGCTAAGGTGAAGTGATCGTAAAAGTTAAAGTTATCTTTTTTGCAGAGCAGAAGAATTATCTTTCCAGGAAGAAACGTAGTTATGCTCATTGACACCCATGCTCATCTTAATTGTGCTGCCTTTGCAAAAGATTGCGACGCAGTACTGCAGCGAGCACATCAGGCAGGAGTGAAACAGGTCATTGTGGTTGGTATGGATGAAAGTAGCAGTGAAAAAGCTGTAGAAATGGCTGAACACGCTGCGCAGCCTGGTGGGGCTTCTATTTTTGCTGCTGTCGGCGTTCATCCTCATGATGCTGCTAAGTTTCATTCATCCTCTTTAAACCGTTTTCGGCAGTGGTGTAAGCATCCCAAGGTTGTGGCTGTAGGAGAGATTGGTTTGGATTTTTACCGGGATTACACCACACCAGCACAGCAGCGAGAAGTGTTCAAAACTTTTTTAGCCCTGGCGCAGGATGTCAATCTGCCAGTGATCATTCACAGCCGTAAAGCTGGTGAGGAAATACTTGAGATCTTAACCTCTGGCAATTTCCAGGGAGTGAAAGGAGTTTTTCACTGCTTCTCAGGAAATGAAACTCTTGCCCAACAAGTTTTGGAGTTAGGGTTTTATATCTCATTCACTGGGGTAGTAACATTCCCCAATGCTCGGGCAGCGATAGAACTTTTACCCAAATTGCCGATAGAACGCCTATTAGTTGAAACCGATGCTCCTTATTTGGCTCCGGTTCCCTACCGAGGGAAACGTAACGAGCCAGCCTATGTGCGGTTAATAGCAGAGAAATATGCGGAAGTATGTGGTATGACTATCGAGCAAATAGAAAAAGTCACCACTGAGAATGCTTTGAAGCTATTTCCAAAGTTAGGTGTTGAATTAAGTGGGGTCTTATGGTAATCGAGACAAAGGATGAGAAAAAATTGTTTAGAACCTTCGGGCTATCCTCGTGCTCAAAAGCGTTGGGGGCAACACTTTTTAATCGATCCCAATATTGCTAGGAAGATTGCTCGTTTGGTTGATATTCACGCCGGCGATCGGATTGTGGAAATTGGGCCAGGGCAGGGATTCTTGACCCAATTTTTTTTACAACTTGATGTCTCAATAGTAGCAGTAGAGGTCGACCAAAGATACGTAGAATTTCTAAGACAACGGTTTCCTAATAACCCTAACTTGGTAATTATTCACCAGGATTTTCTGAAAGTTGATCTTTTTGAATTAGCAGGTACAGCTAATAGCCTAAAGGTGGTGGGGAATATTCCCTACAATATTACCAGTCCTGTTCTATTTAAGTTAGTGGAAAATCGATTCTTGATTCAAAAAGCTGTTTTGATGGTACAAAAGGAACTAGCGCAACGTATTGTAGCTGTGCCGGGTTCTAAAGACTATGGGATTGTTTCGATTCTGATGCAAACATTTTGTTCGCCGCGATGGGCTTTTTCAGTTTCAGCGGAGGTATTCCGGCCGAAACCAAAGGTAGAATCGGCAGTAATAGAGATTTTTTTCAAGTCACCTTATGCCGCAGAAGTTGATGATGTTTCTCGATACATGAGATTAGTTAAGACAGCTTTTCAGCAACGTCGAAAGAAATTGCGCAATTCTCTGAGAGGAGTGGTTGATTTTTCCTCGGCCATAGCCTGCAATTTTGACTTTGACCGCCGTCCTGAACAAATTAGTATCGAACAATGGATCAATCTGTACAAAAATTGGATTCCACCAGAGAAAAATTGTTAGCAGAAGAGTCTCTGCAAGATGTGGTTGAAGATATCCGGGACTTGATTGCTCGAGATGCCAAGAGTTACTTGAAGAATATTTTGCTGGCATTTCATGCGGCGGATATTGCCCGAGTGTTTTCACATCTTAACGACGAAGAACGGAATTATCTTTTCCAATTGCTTGACCCTGAGACTGCCGCTGAAGTAATAGTAGAATTAGATCAAATATCTCGTTTAGAATTGTTGGAAACGCTGGATAAGGCGTACCTCTCCGAAGTAATCGGTCAGATGGATTCTGATGATGCTACGGACGTTGTTTCTGAGCTTTCCCCTCAGTTGGCTGAGAGCGTCCTGAAGTCTCTCAGTAGAAAAGATTCCGCCGAAGTACGCGAGCTGTTGGCTCATGAGAAAGACACCGCTGGCGGCATTATGGCAAAGGAAATAGTGGCAGTCAACCAGGATGTTACAGTTGACGAAGCAATCCAGGAAATCCGCCGCAGAGCCGAGGAAGTCGAACCAATCTACAATGTCTATGCTGTTGATGATAAGGGTAAATTGGTGGGAGTTGTACCCTTGAAGCAACTGTTGCTTTCGCGTCCCGGGGTACAAGTACGGGACATCATGAATCCCGACGTAATTGCAGTTCACACTGATATGGATCAAGAAGAAGTTGCCAGGATCGTAAAAAGATATGATCTGGTTGCGGTACCGGTAGTGGACCAGTCTGGGCGCCTGGTAGGTAGAGTTACTGTGGATGATGTAGTGGATGTAATGGAAGATGAAGTATCAGAAGACATTTCGATGATGGCAGGTGTTACTGACATAGTTTCTCAGCGGGCCTCGCTGTTTCGTATTTCCCGCACACGCTTACCATGGTTGCTTATTGCTTTTACAGGAGAGATTATTGCAGGTTTTTTGATGAGTCGATTTCAGACTTCTTTTTCTCAAGTATTGGCGGTGGTATTTTTTGTGCCTCTTATTATGGCCCTGGGGGGTAACGTTGGAAATCAATCGGCAGTAGTAACAATTCGTGCTATGGCCACTGGAGAGATTGATTTAATCGATATACGTCGCAGATTGTTCAATGAGATTTTTGCAGTCATGTTCAATGGATTGTTTTTGGCAATTCTTATATTTTCTATTAGCTTTGTCTGGTTACACAGCATTAAATTGGGACTTATTATTAGTCTGGCTCTGATAATTGTTATGTTAAATGCAGCGATAGTAGGCTCTATGTTACCTTTTATTTTTAGGAGGCTTGGGATTGATCCCGCCGTGGCTACCAGCCCCTTTATTAGTACTTCTAATGATATTTTAGGGGTGTTTATTTATTTTGCTTTAGTCAGTTTGTTTCTCAAATGGTTCGGGTAAAGATGGCTATTTTAAAAACAGAAGCAGTAGTGCTACGGATGCAAGAGTATGGCGAGAGTAGTAAAATCCTCACGCTTTACACTCGAGACTACGGCAGGTTGAAGGTTTTAGCCAAAGGAGCACGACGATTGAAAAGTCGCTTCGGTGGAGTTCTGGACCTGATTAATTATGTAACTATTGTATTTTATCAAAAGGAAACTCGCGACTTACAGTTGTTATCGCAGGCCGATTTAGTACGGCCATTTTTACATCTGCGGGAAGACCTGCACCGTCTAGCACTGGCTTCAGCTTTGGTTGAATTAATTGATCGTACCGAATCTGGCCAGATGCCTAATCCAAGGTTGTTCAAATTATTAGTAGGCTGCCTAATCGGAATTGATGAATCCGGTAACGCTGAGGTTTATTTCGATTACTTTACTTTGCATTTTTTGGGCTTTGCCGGATTTCGTCCCCGACTACGACGCTGCTTGCACTGTGGTCAGAAACCAAAAGGCTATGTTGTTAATTTTCAATTTCGACGAGGGGGGTATTTTTGTGAAAATTGTAGTAGTAACAATCAAGAGGGTGGCCTGCAAGTGTCGGTGGCTACCATCCATTCTTTGCTGGCATTGCGTGATGCTAAATTTACTACTGTTGGTCAATTTTCTTTCTCTCAAACCATCCAGAGAGAAATTGAGGCTTTGTTTCTCTATTTCCTGCGGTATCATGTAGAGGGCTTTCGGAATTCGACCTCATTAGAATTTCTTCAGCGACTCGATAAAAATAATCTTACCCAATGGCTCCAATCGACACAAACTTGTAAGGAGGAGATTTCTGTATGAATAGCAAAGAAACGAACTTAATGGACAAACTGGTGTCTCTGTGCAAAAGGCGAGGTATTATTTTTCAGTCTAGTGGAATCTATGGTGGTATCAATAGCTGTTGGGACTACGGGCCGGTGGGGGTTGAGCTCAAGAACAATATTAAACGCTTTTGGTGGCAGTCGATGGTTTATCAGCACGAGAACATAGAAGGGCTTGATGCCAGCATTATTATGCATCCGCGGGTATGGGAAGCTTCCGGACATGTGGAGAGTTTTACCGATCCTCTTGTGGATTGTAAAAGTTGCAAGCGCCGATTTCGTGCTGATGAAGTTCCAAACAATCGTTGCCCAGAATGTGGCGGTGAACTTACTGAAGCTCGTCAGTTCAATCTTATGTTCAAAACTCACATAGGACCAGTGGAAGAAGAGACCAGTGTGATCTATCTGCGTCCTGAAACAGCACAAGGGATTTATGTGAATTTTCAAAATGTGCTCAAGTGCTCTCGGCAGAAGATCCCTTTTGGAATTGCTCAGATTGGTAAAGCTTTTCGCAATGAAATCACCCCAGGAAATTTTATTTTTCGCATGCGTGAATTTGAACAAATGGAGATGCAATTCTTCGTTAAACCTGGCACCGATGAAGAATGGTTTGAAACCTGGAAACAGAAGCGAATGGAGTGGTACATCCAATTAGGTATTTGCCCCCAGAAGTTGCGATTTCATCAACACGGTCCTGACGAACTTGCCCATTATGCTAAAACAGCATTTGATATTCAGTATGAATTCCCATTTGGCTGGAAAGAACTGGAAGGAATTCACAACCGTACAGATTTCGATTTGCGGCGTCATTCTGAGTTTTCGGGTAAGGATTTGTCTTACTTCGACGATGAAACCCGAGAGCGTTACATTCCCTATGTTGTGGAAACTTCAGCTGGTGTAGACCGTACTTTGCTTACCTGTCTGGTTGATGCCTATGATGAAGAGGAAATAAAAGGAGAGATTCGGGTGGTGTTACGTCTTGCGCCTCAGATAGCACCAGTAAAAGCCGGTATTTTTCCGCTGGTAAAACGTGATGGCATGCCAGAAATGGCGCAGAAAATTGCCCACAACCTGGGACAGCATTTTAACGTATTTTACGACGAGAGCGGAGCCATTGGAAGACGCTATCGTCGCCAAGATGAAATTGGAACCCCATTTGGTATCACAGTGGATTCACAATCGTTACAGGATCAGACAGTCACGGTTCGAGAGCGAGATTCAATGCTTCAAGAACGTATTTCTATCGATAGAGTGGGTGAGTATTTAAAAGATAAATTAACAAAAGGAAGCTAAACTCAAAAGGCCTATTACGTTAATTCGTGGCAGGCCTTTTGAATTTGACAAGTTCAGCTATTAAAAATCAAGAGTTTTCGACTCCAAAAATCAGATTTAGCGTCACGTAACAGATTTTCAAAAAACAGGTTGCAGGAGATTACTCTTTTGGTTTTCTTTGAAACTTTTGGTAGATGGGCCTGGGGATGTCTCCCGAAATCTTACGGATAAGCCGTTAGAGAACAGAGGAAACATCATGAAAAAGCAAGAGGAGCACTATCGAGCTGTTAGCTGGTGGTTGACCTGGGAAGATTTGGAATGGCCTGATGATGGCCTTGTGGACAAGATTAAACGACGGGCTGATAAAGCGGCTGAGGCAGGCGTGAACTGTGCCATTATCTTTGGTACTCATTTCCGCTGGGACTATCTCCCGTTCTGGTCACGGCTCCATGACTTGCTTGCACGTATTAAAGAGGAGTTGCACAAGCGGGACATTCTATTGTTCGACCATCATTCCGCGGTGCTTACCCATCGTCCCCGGAACGCCCAGGATGCCTGGGCCATCTGGAAGCGTAATCGTCATCACGTGCCATTTTATCCCTCCAGGGATGTAGCGGCAATCTGGACCTTTAATGGTCAGCACTTGAACGATTGGCGAATGCTTGATGTAGAGACAGGTGAGCCATGTTTCTTGCCGTTTTACGTTGCTGAAGAATTCTGCATCAACAATTCCCATTTTCAAAAGGCCTATCAGAGCTATGTTAAACGGTTAGTAGAAGAGACCAACATTGACGGGTTGATGTGCGACGATGGGATCTTCTACCCCGGCTGGCGAGCGTGCGGATGTCGTTGGTGCAGGGAACGATTTCAGAGGGAGTACGGGCATATTCTTCCTCCTACAAATGACCACAGCTTCTGGGGGAATCGAGATTCGGAGGCGTTCAAGGATTGGATCGAAATGCGGTTCCATTCGAGTAGAGATTTCTTAGGCCTGGTGAAGGAAGTGCTTCCCTCTGATTTTCCTCTGATGGCCTGTTGTTCGACCAGCGAGGCTAGCAATTTACCCTCGGTGGGGATGACTTACCAGGATTTCATTCAAAATACCAATATGATAATGCTCGAGATGTGTGGTTGTACTCCCGAACTGGATGGCACCTGGGACGGACGGATTTCCAGCCAGCTTTTGCATCTGGGCATTGCCCGAGATAACAGTTGTCCCTGCTTCGGACTGGGGTATGGATTTTTTCCTGAGCCGGCTTTTTTCATCTGGGCGCTCAATAAATTTCTCGGCTCAGAGACCTGGTTTAGTACACTTAAGGGGCGACTTGGGGTGCCGAATTCCATGCTCAGGGAGTTGGCAGACGATCCTGAGCTTGTGAAAGAAGGGTTTCTATGGGAAAAGAAACATCCCCATCTATTCGAAGGCAAACCCGATGCGCAGACCGCTGTTTTCTTCTCCCGCAACACAAGGGATTATTACGGGCAAATCCACGAAGATTACGTCCGCGATTACCAGATAACCTGTTCTGAATTGATGCAAGGCAAGATCGATTTTGAGGTTACTACAGATGTTCCTTCGCCGAAAGACTGGGCTGTACTGGTGATGAGCAGCGTTATCTGTCTCAGTGAGGATGAAAGGAACAGATTGGAGGAATACTTGCATAGCGGGGGCGCGGTAATTGCCACTGGTCCGTTGGGACTCCGAGATGAAAGAGCACGCCTTCTGGAAAAGAAGTGGCTTGAGAAATATGGACTTAAAATCTTTGTGGATGAACCACAGCGTACACCAGGCTTTCCACCCTATAAAGATATAAAACCAGAGATTGCAAGGTGCAAGGGAATCTTTAACGGTAGAACTGTTCAAGATGGGGAGTGGATTAGTATTCAACTGGGGAGAGGGCGACTATTTTGGTGCCCAAGTAGGATCGGAACTAATGCTCAAAGTCTTGGACTTGCGGATATTGTCAGGCAAAATGAACCGAAAAAGGCTTACAGAGTTGTTAAGGGTCCCGAAGGATGGTATTTGCGCACCTTCCACGCTGGGGTACGGATTTTGCTCCATGGACTACCAGCAAAGGTTGAGGTTGAACCTCATCCTACATTTCGGAAAGATTATATTACTACCACCGAGCAGATTGTTTATAAGCTTCACTATAAAGAGCTGTCATCGTCTGTATTGGCGTTGGAATTTACAAGGATGCCTCGTCTTATCACAGTGTACAGTCCAGATTTGGAAGAACCACGCCCTGTTGAACTGGCAGGAGTAACAGTCGAGGTTGATCTTAGCGGCATAAGGCGCTACTTTGTTGTAGAGATAATCTCTTCATAGAAGAGAACTTATGCGAAACAGCTTTTACCCGGATCAGCTTATAAACAAGATCATACCTTTTTACACTTCCCCTACACCGGTAATAAAATTGCCCTCTTAATGCGAGATAGTGGTAGTGGTTCAAGTTCCAGCTTATTTGTTAAAACCTCAAAGACCTTCTCCGTTTAATGAAAAACACGGCCATCCGATCGTATATTGCAGGGACAGATAGGGTCAGTTGTCCATTTTAAGAAATAGTGCCAGTGCGAGTTTTTTTCAACAAGCGACGAGCCTTGGCAACATATTCACTATTAGAATATTCTGATAATAGCTTTTCAAACATTTTTCCTGCCTGCTTGTTTTGGCCCAGGCGTAAGTAGCAAATACCAAGCATGAGGAGAGCATCATCTTTCTTATAAGTTCGGCGGAAAGACAGTACTTTTTCGAAAGCAGCGATCGCCTTTTGGTATTGCTCCATTCCAAAATAACTTTCTCCAATCCAATACTGACAGTTTCCGGCCAGACGGTGATTAGGATTGGCAGTGAGTAAAGCTGAAAAATCTTCGATCGCTGCGGCATAGTTACGAGCATAGAATTTGTTCAATGCACGATTGTAGATCTTCTTGAACTGTGAAGATGTTACCCCTTGTTTTTTACCCACACTCAATCTACTTGGGCTGGAAGTGGTTGACTTGAGTTGAGCAATCTGTTGTTCCAGGGATGCGATCTTGTCTTCTTTTAGCTTTATCATCACTCGGAGTTCTTCCAATTCGGAGTTTTTCTTCTCTAACATACTCTTGAGTTGGTCAACATTGGATTTCAGTTCGATCACCCTAAGGTAGACATCATCCTCGGTTTTCGTAGAGCTTGGAGTAGGGGCAGCTTGTTCTCTGGTAGCAATCACTTTACCTGGTATTAACTCGTAGGGTTTCTTTTCCAGAGTAGCTTTTCTCTGGAAATAGTAAGTAATTCCAGCTCTAGCCGAAACATATGCATCCGGAAAACTTCTCTCCCACAAGTCGAATTGGTTAGTTGTAAGGAAATGGTAACTGGCAGTAAGTAATAAAGAATACTGAGGTGTTATTGTCAGGTTTGTGCCCAAACCTCCGAAAACAGAACCATCAAAATAACGACCTGGATTAGAGGGATTGTTAGTTTGGGTAAAGGAGAATACATTTGCTCCAAATGAAACAAAGGGTGCCCACCTGCCTGATTTTGCTATTCTATACTGTCCCGAGAGTTCTAAAGGGATCATCTTTGTTGTACTTAGGAAACCCCAGGGTTGAGCTTTTAATTGGCCATAGCCAGTGCGCAATTGTAAAGTAAATTTTGGTGATAAGTGAAAAATTCCGTAAACACCAAAGGTTGGAGCAACAGGTGCGTCTTTAATGCTAATGTCGGCGATTAATTTCTGCGCTCCTCCATCGACACCGATACCAAATTTTCGAGGTGAATTCTCGTTGATGGTCGCCACTGCTTGCGATACAAAGAAGAACATCAGTACCAGGAGTACAATCTTCTTTCCATTCATGGTAAATCCTCCTAAGTTTTGTTGATCAAAAAAAGCGACGAACTGTTTCAAAGATGTTACAAATTATATGCCAGATAGCGGCAATTTTTACGGAGGCCAGAAGAGATATTTCAAAGAGGTACCTAACTCTGTGAAGTTTCTGTCCGGTAAGAGGGAGCGGCTATTAGCATGAGAGGCGGAATTGATAGCAAAAGTGCAAAAAATCCTTGACATAATCAAATCTTTGTGTTTATTTAAAGTGTACAGAGTTGACACATTGTATCAGGCATTTTCAGTATCAGGCATTTTCACATTCTCACAGTAGTCATGTTACTAATATATACAAATCAAAGTTTAATGTCAACAAATTTTTCAAAAAAATGAAAGGTAAAGAAAATTGAGTGAACTAACCAGGAGGGCATTATGAGAAATCTATCGAAGAGTTGGAGAATATTTCTACTATTTTTGCTATTACCGGCTACCTTGTGGGGGCAAAATGTGGCAAGTCGTTATGGGATGGGGATGTATGGGAGTGCGGTAAAAATGGTTCTGGGTAGCACAGACCATTCCACTATTGATCAGTGGGCCGGGGTTTCTGTTCTTTATGGATTTTCTCCCAATTTTTTAATGGAGTTGCGTGGTGCCTATGGCTGGGTTTATCCACGAAATCCGCACGGTTCCCAGTTCAAGGGTGTAGGACATCACCGAACCTTGTTAATGCCTTTCTGTCTCGATTGGGTGTTTCTACCGTTACCAGAAAAGGCATTTCGTCCTTTCTTTGTAGGCGGAGGCGGAATTTTACACTGGGATCTGAGGGATATTACTGGCACTACCTCCATGTGGGATAATGGAGAATCAGTCAGAAGTCAAACTAATGCTACTGTAGTCTTAGGCTTTGGACTGGAATATGTGATTGCTGATCGTCTGAGTGTCTTACTTTTTACTCGTTACCACCATCTCTTTAAGGGAAATGAAGATACAATTGGTACCAGTCCGGATTATGATAATGGACGCGGTGATGACAACCGGGGAGTTGTTGAGGTTGGTTTAGGCCTCCGATTGTTTAGCACCTCACATCGCGATACGGACGGCGATGGTATTGAAGATCGTTTCGACGCTGATCCTAAAAATCCTGAAGACTTCGATGAGTTCGAAGATTGGGACGGTAAACCGGACTTGGACAATGATAGGGATGGTATTCCGGATGTACATGATAAGGCTCCCAATTTAGCCGAAGATTTGGACGGTTTTATGGATGAAGATGGAGTTCCAGATTTGGACAACGATAATGACGGCATTCCTGATACAGAGGATAAATGTCCAAATGAAGCCGAAGATTTTGATGGTTTTCAAGATAAAGATGGGTGCCCAGATCTCGACAACGATGGTGATGGGATTCAAGATTCTCTGGATAAATGCCCTAATGAACCAGAAACCTTTAATAATTACCAGGACGAAGATGGCTGCCCGGATAAAAAACCCGTCATTGAAAAAGGTAAAAAATTAATTCTACGAGGAATCAATTTTGAAAGTGGCAGCGCTCAACTCACACCTGATTCATACGCTGTACTGGACACCGTTTATGAGTCACTTGCTGCCAATCCTGAAGTTGTGGTTGAGATCCGGGGGCATACCGATAGTGTAGGAGATTGGAACTACAATCTCAAATTGTCACAAAAACGTGCCGAGGTGGTAAAACAATATCTGGTTAATTGCGGTATCGATCCCAGTCGGATTCGAGCGGTTGGATACGGAGAGAAGGATCCTATCGCTTCTAATGCTACCGCCAAAGGCCGAGCTCTCAATCGTCGGATCGAATTTGTGCGCATCAAGTGATAAATGAAAAAATCAAACATTAAGACTTTACATCAGGTTTCGGCGGGGGGTGTGATTTATCGGGTTAAGCCTAATGGTATTGTAGAAGTTGCAATAGCAATTCGTCAGGGTGGGAAAGTTTGGTGTTTGCCCAAAGGGATTGTAGAAAAAGGAGAATCGCCCGAAACCACCGCCATTCGTGAGGTGCGGGAAGAAACTGGGCTTCTCGGTGAACTGCAAGGAAAACTTGGTGAAATTTCTTACTGGTTTTATTCTAAATCTGATCAGGCGCGCATCCATAAGACAGTCCATTTCTTCTTACTAAAATATCTGAGTGGTTCAACAGAAAATCACGATTTTGAGATGGATGAAGTACGTTGGCTCCCCATCGAGGAAGCAGTGCAGCGGCTTTCCTATGCTTCTGAAAGACAAATGGTAGAGAAAGCTCTGGAAAAACTGCAAGACCAGGGAAATGGTTGCGCGTCTTAATAGCATAAGGCTCACAATAAGTATTTTTAACAACTTATTATTACCATTACCAGAGGGAAAGAATCATGGGATTAAATTTAAAAGAACAGAAGGTACAAGAGCTATTTTCCAGTCAGATGCTAAAACACGGTTTTAGCCAGGAGCAGGTAAAGAATGCAAGCAAGTTGTGGAAAGCCGTGGTGCGAAAGCGTAAAATTGAACGTGAAAAGCCAGAAGGGTGGGCAGCAGCGGTTATGTATACTATCGCCCAGTTGGATTTCATGCCTGAATGGTCGCAAAAAGCAGTAGGTAAAATCTTTGCTGTATCAGCAACAACTGTGAGGCTAAAATACACTGACATTCAGATTATTACTAAACTAGAGATAGCCGACAAGCGGTTTTCTACAAAACATGAGGAATTTTGTGAAAATTTAAACCTCCAAGAAGGGTGGGGCGAGACAACTGAAGATAAAATCCGATCCTTGCTAGAAAGATGGACGGCTAATGATGCATTCCAGTTGTTAGAAAGAATTAGTAACGTCGCTGCAATTCTGGAGATAGATCCCATCAATAAGTATGCTTTGACAGAGCTTGCAACACTTTGGCTTGAATTGGAAAATTACAAAAACGCTAGATTACTTCTTGAAAAGTTATTGGACCTTTACCCTGAGTTTACAGAAGCTCATTTGTTGATGGGAAGCTATTATTTGGAAAATGAAATGTTTGAAAAAGCAGTTGATGAATTTGTTGAGGCGATTCAATTAACCCCTGTTGAAGAAAAACGTAAACTTTCGATGCTCTATAATTTTTTGGGAATCGCACAGTGGAATGCAGGTGATAGAATTTTGGCCCTGAAGTCTTGGAAACAAGCAGTAGAAAACGACCCCACTAATAAAAGTGCTCACGAAAACTTACGTGAATGTACCAATGAGTATGGAATGCCCAAGGCTCTGGATCAATCCCTTGATGATTTGTTTTATTTGTTTAGTGTAAAGGAAAAGGAATATTTAGATATGGTTGGTAAGGAGTGGTTCGAAAGTGAGGAAAAATTCCAGGCAGTTTTGGAACGGATTCAAGAAGCTTGGGATGCTCTCTCCGATGCCCAACTTCGTGAGTTGGAGCGAATGAGTACCGCCGAAAAAGTAGTATTCCTGCAAAAGTTACCAGTAGATTTCTCAGATTTATTTTAACAATAGTTTTTGAGTAATTCTATGTTGACCTTTTTAAAATCACTTGCTCCTGTTGTTCTTGGTAAATATGGCTATGCGGGGATTTTGCTTCTCTGTCTTACGTTACCGATCTATCAGCCTATCGGGCCAGATGTTATCATTCTGGGGCAGGTGGGGTTTGGTTTCAACCCCTACATAGCAGCGGGGGTGGCTACTGTAGGCACCCTCTTAGGTACAGCGATTGCTTTGTTTCTTGGACGTTACTTGGGTTACATGGTTCTGCGCAGAGCATTCCGGATGCATGAGCGAATCTTAAATAAAGGGGAAAAATTATTTGCCCAGTATGGTATTTGGGCTGTGAGTATTGCTGCTTTTACCCCGGTACCATTGCGGGAGATGAGCTGGCTGGCAGGAATCTTTCGCATGAAGCTGGGAACATTTTTGTTGGCTTTAATTGTTGGTTTACTACCACGCTATTTTGGGGAAGCCTTCTTTGGCAAAATGTTATGGCAATGGTTGTTATCTTTCCTCAGCTGAAAATTTAGATTTCAAACAGCCTCCCAGGGCTTTAGAAGTTTTTTAGAAAAAAGGAGAGCTTTGTGCAAAGGGTATTGTGCGTGTGTTTGAACCCGGCGGTGCAACGTACCATGCAGTTTCAAGGTTTGAGGCCGGGCCAGGTTAATCGTGCCATCAAGGTCGAAACTCACGTAGGCGGCAAAGGAGTAAATGTAGCTCGGGTGCTGAAGCAATTAGGTGTAGAGAATGTTGTTCTCTGTTTCCTCGGGGGCAAAACGGGTGAAATAGTGAAAGAAAAGTTGCAACAACAGCAGATACCGTTACAATATGTTGAGGTGGGTTCTCCTACCCGTATTTGTACTACGTTACTGGACGTGGAAAATCATATTCAGACTGAATTAGTTGAAGAGGGTACACCGGTTACAAAAGCAGAAATTGAGGCCATTGATCGTCTTTTTGCAAAACTTTTACCACAAGTGAATATGGTTACCATCTCTGGAACTGTCCCGCCCGGCGTGCCAGAAACTCTTTACGCTGAATGGGTGACATTGGCTCACAAGCAAAATGTTCCCACCATTGTAGATGCTCCTGGTCAGTTGATGCTGAAATGTCTGACTGCTCATCCATTACTACTCAAACCCAATTGGCAGGAATTGGAAAGGACGCTGGGCGAAAGCTTCTCTAGTTCAAAGGACTTAAAATCGGTTCTACAGAACCTGATTACTCAACACCAAGATAGAACACTGGGATGGGTAGTTTCGCAGGGAGAGAAAGGAGTATATGTTTTGACCAAAGACGAATCTTATCGGTTCGTTCCTCCGTCTGTACCAGTAAAAAACCCCATTGGTTCGGGTGACGCGATGGCTGCCGGGATTACCGCCGCTTTGCTGCGTGGGGAATCGATGCGGCAAGCTATTCGCTATGGCGTCGCCTGTGGTACTGCCAACGTGCTGACACCTTTGGTTGGTCAGATCGAACCTGAAGATGTCCAAACCCTTTATCCACAAATTCAAGAAGTACCATTCTGATTTGAAAAATCATCACCAGAGTTTTCCAGATTTGGGTCAAATAGTTATTATTATCTCACCATGAACGCACGTAAGTTTTTCTCCCCTTTTTTTCACTGCGCATAATTAGTATCTAACAATAAGTTTTTTGATCAATCAGGTTTTTTCCCTTCCTGCTCGGTTCGTTTTTGGCCCCTCCTATGATAAAGAACAAACCCCCAAAATAAAAATGATAGAATAGGCATAAAATAATGCATTTTAGACTTGACTTTTTAGAAATATTTTCTTAATTTAGCAACTCTTAAAAACAAGGGCACAATTGTAGTTGTAATTATTTGATTTTAAAATAGTTGCAAGCGCTGTTAAAAGTCACTTAATGTTCACTTTAAAAGACAGAAAAGCATATGCAAGAAGATGCCCCTGTTACTTCAAGCTGCGGCGGCGTAGTTCCTCCTTATCCCATTGTTTTCAAGTTCCTGCAGAAACCCCTGAAAAGAATTCCACTTACTCCACTGACCGAATACTACTTTAGTGCTGCTACCCGCCTTATTTTCCTACTACTCTCCGGTACTTCATCTCTGGTCGCTTTGTCGGATCGATGCAGGGGCGCAGACAGTTGAACTGCTGCTTTCGTATGGGAAAACAAAGGGTATGCCCCTAATGAACTTTATGCAGACGTACCAGAGATTGGGGACGGAGGACCGTTATGGAGGATATTTACGACTGGCTCAAGACCGGAAGGGTACACCTCATCGACGGCTACTGTCCGCCGTTGTATCCCAAGATCGATTTCGATGCGGACAGGATGGTGCAAATCATCAAGGAAACCGGCGGTAATATCGTCCGGATGCAGCCCATAGGCTACTATGCCTACTATCTAACGAAGCACTTCCCCGTCCATCCAGACTTAGGAGGAAGGGACCTTCTGCAGGAGATGATCAATGTCTGCAAGCCCGAAGGGATCAAGGTGATCCCCTACATACCAGTGGGGCACCCCTTCCTTCCCCTCGACTTCGAAGAGGAGCCTTACAACAGTTGGGCTGCCCGAAATCGGGATGGGGAAAGGAAGA
>Ga0164310_10000873_pt1 | contig 16628 bp, 16 predicted proteins | sample GuaBasSedimGuay1_FD_121795 | JGI IMG/M metagenome (GOLD analysis project Ga0164310, IMG submission 121795) | Subseafloor sediment microbial communities from Guaymas Basin, Gulf of California, Mexico - Guay1, Core 4569-9, 0-3 cm | ecosystem: Environmental > Aquatic > Marine > Hydrothermal vents... | reverse complement strand
AACTTTGCTCACTTACTCAGAGGTAGAAAACATTCAAGGGTATCTTGGAAATTATGAAATCACTGTAAAGAAGAATCCGACCTATGTTGATCCGGACAAATGCACTTGTTGCGACGACTGTACGGAAGTTTGCCCTGTTGTAGTGCCCAATGAGTTTGAGGAAGGACTCACCTCAAGGAAAGCGATCTATTTACCGTCCCCCATAGCCGTGCCTCATTCTTATGTGTTGGATGAACAGGCATGCCTCGGAATATTCCCCCTGGCGTGTGGCAAATGCCAGGAAGTTTGTGACCCAGGGGCAATTAATTTTGATGTGTATCCGGAAGAAATAAAGTTTACAGTCGATACTATTATTGTTGCTACAGGTTATGATATTTTCGATGCTACTCAGAAAAGTGTTTATGGCTTTGGGAAGTATGCTAATGTAATCACAGCATTGGATATGGAGCGAATGATAGTTCACGCTTCAGAGGGTAATCCCATACGGCCTATGGGTAAAAGGATTGCCTTTATTCAATGTGTTGGATCCAGAGATGAACAGGTTGAAAATGAGAACTGTTCAAGAATATGTTGTATGTATGCGACGAAGCTTTCCCAGTTGCTTAAACGTTCTGATCCCACAAGAGATGTATATGTCTTCTATACCGATCTCAGGGCTTATGGAAAGGGATTTGAGGAGTACTACAAAAGGGCACAGAGGACAGGAGTTAAGTTTATCCGGGGAAGGGTGGCGGAATTAATTGAGGATTCTCAGACCAGGAAATTAACTTTGAGGGTAGAAGACACACTCACCCGTCAGATAATAGAATCGGAATTTGATCTGGTTGTGCTTTCGGTTGGACTGCGTCCAAATGAAGGTACTGATAGGATTGCAAACCTTTTGAGACTTGCAAAAAGCCCCGATGGTTTTCTTCAAGAAGCACATCCTAAGTTCAGGCCCGTCGATACCCTCACAGATGGTGTGTTCCTGGCAGGAACCGTTCAGGGGCCTAAAGATATCCCGGATACAGTGGCTCAGGCAAGTGCGGCTTCTGCCAGGGCTACAAGGTTAATGAATAGAGGCGAGTACGACGTTGAACCTGTTATGGCATTTGTTCATGAGGAATCTTGTGACGGATGTGGGCTATGTGTTGAACAATGCCCTACTAATGCCATATCTCTTTCCTCTCGTGATGCAAATTCTGATAAATCTCTCTCCCCGAAAGTGGCAGAAATTAATGAGGCTTTGTGCAAGGGATGTGGAAGTTGCATTGCTTATTGTCCAAAAGATGCTTTAGATCTTCACTGTTATTCAAATGACCAACTACTCGCGCAGATCAAGGCTGTCCTCGCGGATAAAAAAAATGGTGAAGTTCGTGTACTGGTTTTTGCAGATGACATGACTACTTATAGATTGGCTGATAATGTGGGGGTAGCAAAGATGTCTTATTCACTTAATTCCAGAATAATCAGGGTTCCATCTGGCAGCAGGGTTACTCCCAAACTTATGTTGCAAGCTTTTGCAGAAGGAGCCGATGGAATATTTATTGGAGAATGCGAAGAGAAATCGTCTCCTTATCCTCACAGTGTGTCGACAATAAAATCAAATATTTCTAAGGTAACGCACATATTGAAAGAAGAGGGTATAGATGAGAAAAGGTTACGCTTTGTTCAATTTGTTACCGTTATGTTGGGAGGTTTTGTAAACAATATAAATAGCCTGTCAGATTTCACCATAAAATCGGGTCCAATACCCGCCCAGAAAAGAAAGAGGTTGGGGGAGAATATAAATGAAAGATTGTTTAAATAGTTCGCAGTTTTCAATCTATAGTTTTTTACCGTCGACTATGGCCCGTCGAGCGAGGATGTTATATTATGATTAAGAAGCTTGTAATTTCGTCTAAAAATGTAGATTTCTTAAATAAAATCAATGAATTAAGTGGTGAGACGATAACCCTTTGTGACCAATGTGGCACCTGCTCGGGGAGCTGCCCAATGGTTTCTGAGATGGACATAACCCCTTCACAGATGATGAGGATGGTTCAATTGGGACAAATGGAGGTTATGGATACTAAAGCCATGTGGATTTGTGCCTCTTGTTTTGCATGTACTGTTCGTTGCCCTCGGGGATTGGATTTGGCAAAGGTAGCAGAAGCTCTGAGGCAGGTAAAATTAAGAGAAGCTATTGATCACATCGACATAAAGAAAATACCTGAGGATGAAGTTAGAAGGCTCCCACAGATTGCTCTGGTAAGTAGCTTTCGTAAGTTCACAGGATAAACCATGAAGATTCCATATTATCCCGGCTGTTCACTAAAGACGACAGCCCAAAATTTCGAGATTTCTGCTCTTGCAGTTGCTAAGACATTAGGAATAGAGCTGATTGAACTTCCCAGATGGAATTGTTGTGGAACTGTCTCTTCTCTTACCAGTGATGATTTAATGCATCATCTTGCACCAATACGAAATCTCGTCCGAGCAGAGGAAATGAGTGAAAATCTTGGTGGAGACGAATACAAGCTGGTAACCCTTTGCTCGATGTGTTTTAATGTTTTAAAAAGGTCTAACTTGCGTGTGAAAGAAAATCCTGACGAGCTTAAGAAGATTAATGATTTCATGTATCTGGAAAAAGACTATAGTGGAAGGGTTGAAGTGATACATTTTTTAGAGTTATTGAGAGAGATCGGTTTCCAGAAAGTGAAGGAAAAAGTAAAAAATCCTCTTAGTGGGTTAAAAGTTGCTCCCTATTATGGCTGTTTGTTATTGCGACCTAAGGAAATAGGAATAGATGATCCAGAGGATCCTACGGTTCAGGTGGAAATTCTTGCTGCTTTGGGTGCGGAGATTGTTAATAATCCATTTAAAACAAGATGTTGCGGCAGCTATCAAACGGTTCAGGATAAATACGCTGTTGCCGAACTGGCATACGATATTCTTAGCCGTGCGCAAAAGGAAGGAGCCGAATTTGTTACAACATGTTGTCCGCTTTGTATGTTTAACCTGGCAGATAGACAGAAAGAAGTAGTGGAAAAATATCCAGAATTTAGGTCGATCCCGGTACTCTACATTACTCAACTGATGGCTGTTGCATTTGATTTAGACGAAAAATATTACGGATTTGATCTGAATTACGTAGATCCGCGTCCGATATTGAAAGAGAAAGGGGTTATTAGATAATATTCTCTGTGGCCAAATCAAATGAATACTGAGGAGTGATTATGGCTGAGAAAAAAATAAGCGTAATGGATAAAATAAGAGAAGCAGGCAAATCGATCACCTCTGGTGTAGCCGAGGAAGACATAAAGTATTGGGTCACCATTCATATTATGGGCAAAGCCTATAGGGTTCCTGCCGATTTGACTATCATGCAGGCTATTGAGTATGCGGGTTACAGACTTATAAGAAGTTGTGGTTGCAGAGCTGGTTTTTGTGGAGCATGTTCTACAGTCTTCAGACGAAAAGGGGAGTACAAACTTCAGACTGCTATGGCTTGCCAGACAAGGGTTGAGGATGGGATGTTTCTCGTCCAGATACCGTTTTCTCCAGCAGAGAAGCCGCTATACGATGTTAAAAACGAAGAGTTAGAATCTTCTGTAATATTGAAATATTTTCCTGAAGTTGCCAGATGTGTTAGCTGTAATACTTGTACAAAAGCTTGCCCCCAGGATTTAGAAGTAATGGATTATGTCCAGGCTGCTCTGAGAGGGGATTTTAAAGCTATTGCAGATGGGTCGTTCGAGTGTATCCAATGTGGGCTTTGTGCAATTAGATGCCCAGCAGAAATTGTACAGTACCATATGGCTCAATTTGCAAGGCGAATGTACGGAATATACGGAACTCCCAGAGAGAAGAATGTGGAAAAAAGAGTAGAGGAAATAAAATCAGGCAAATTCGACAAGGAATTCCAGAGAGTGATGAGTTTAAGCCTGGCCGAACTTAAGCGCATTTACACAGAACAGCAAAATACCAGAGAAGTTTATTAAGGAGGTGTAGAATGGCCGAACTCGAGCTAATCGGGGGCTATCCAGCTTACATGCGTGAATCAATTAAGCTTGTTGAAAAAACGCGCTCAAGAAGGATAGGAAAACTACCTCCTCAGATGACCCCTCAGGAGAGGGAAGAGATTCTAAATCTTTGCCACCCAGATTATGCTCCTGGCGGCAAAAGAGCCATCAAAGTGGGGCCAAATGCAGGAGATATTGCTCCAAATGAAGTTGTAGATTTACTCGAAGCATATCCGCTTATTGAACCAAACCAAATTGACTTAAGTCGTATCGATTACGAGATAGATGTTCTGATCATAGGCGGTGGGCTCGCGGGAACAAGTGCTGCACTTCTTGCAAACGATTCTGGGATTCCAGCAAACAAAATCCTACTTACAAATAAGTTGAGACATGGAGACGCCAACTCCATGATGGCACAAGGCGGGACCCAGGCAGCGGACAGGCCCAATGACTCCCCGGTAATCCATTACATAGATGCCTTAGGAGGTGGACATTTCGCCAACAAACCCGATGTGCTAAGAGCTCTTGTAGAAGATGCTCCCACAGTAATAAAGTGGCTTGAGGAACTGGGAGCATTATTTGACAAAGACGCTGATGGCAATTTTGTTGAGCTGACAGGAGGTGGTACTTCAAGAAGAAGAATGCACGCCTGTGCCGACTATACAGGGATGGAAGAACTGAGAGTACTAAGAGATGAGTTTCGAAATCGGGAAATTCCAGTTCTTGAGTTCTATCCGGCTATCGAGCTTCTTACCGACGAGGAAAACAAGGTAGTTGGGGCAATCCTGTGGAATATGGAAACAGAGGAATATAAGGTTGTCAAGTCTAAAGCGACAATTCTGGCTACAGGTGGGTTTGGGAGACTTCATATAAGAGGATTCCCTACAACTAACCACTATGGTGCTACCTGTGACGGAGTTGTTCTTGCGTACAGAGCTGGAGCAAAATTGAGGGATGTTGATACTGTTCAATACCATCCTACCGGGGCTGCCTACCCACAGCAAATCATAGGACTTTTGCTTACCGAAAAATTGAGGACAAGCGGAGCACAACCGGTTAATAAGGATGGAGAAGAATTTGTGTTCCCGTTGGAACCTCGCGATGTAGAATCCTCAGCCTTCATAAGAGAATGTTATATTAGAAATAAGGGAATTACCACCCCCACCGGAATGAAAGGAATATGGTTAGATACTCCCCTTATTGACATTATCAACGGTGAAGGCTGTACTGAGAAATCTTTCCCCGCTATGGTAAGGATGTTCAAAAGATTTGGTATCGATATGGTAAAAGACCCTGTGTTAGTTTTCCCTACCCTTCATTATCAGAATGGTGGTGTAGAAACAGATCCTCAAGGTAGAACAAATATTGAAGGATTATTTGTTGCTGGTGAGGTTTCTGGCGGGGTGCATGGCAAGAATAGACTGATGGGAAACTCAACTCTTGATTGTATGGTGTTCGGAAGAAGAGCGGGAATCTATTCGGCTGAATATGTGAGAAAAGGAGTAAAGATAGGTAAACCCAGCTTGAAGCACGTTGAAAAGTATCTGAAAATGTTAAAAGATGCTGGCATAAATACCGAAAGGAGATCTCCCATACTTCTGCCCGATTATAGAGGGAAAGCGGTTTTGGCCCGGATGATTGATATTTTCTGAATAAGGTGAAGCGAAACGAAGAGACTTATCTTTTTATGAGTATAAAACAAAACCAGTTGAAAATTCTATTTAGGATAAAGCGAAAATGACGGCTGAGCCAAAAGGAGTTTTGACCGGTACTCATGAGCTTAGTGGTAGTCAAGCATGTGCTGAAGGTGCCCTGGCGGCTGGATGTCGTTTTTTATGCGTCTATCCTATTGTGCCAGCAAAGGACGTGAGTGAGAGATTCTTCGCCAGAGCAAAAGAGGTTGGTGCTACCTTTGTTCAAATGGAGGATGAAATATCTGCTCTTGCTGTTGTTCTGGGTGCCTCTTGGACGGGGAAAAAATCTATGACCGTAACCTCTGGCCCCGGGTTTTCTCTAATGATGGAGCATGTTGGGTTAGGGGTAATGCTGGAAACACCTTGTGTGATTATTGACATTCAAAGAGTTGGTCCATCAGAAGGATTACCCAACTCCCCTTCTCAGGGAGACATAATGCAGGCAAGGTGGGGTTCCCATGGCGACTATGAAGTCATAGCCCTTTCTCCAAATTCCCCTCAGGAAATGTTTAATCTCACAATTAAGGCATTTAACCTCTCGGAGAAATACCGTACCCCTGTGATGATAATGTCAGATGCTGCTGTTGCTCGTATGAAAGAAGAGGTCATCATCCCACCAGCTAATCAAATTAAAATAGAGCCAAGAAGATACTTTAAAGGCCCTAAAGAGAAATATTTGCCCTACAAATGGGGGGAAGATCTCGTCCCCCCAATGGTAAATATCGGTGAAGGTTACAGATTCCATGTCACAGGATTAACTCATAATGAAAAGGGTTATCCTGTGATGAGTGACGAATGCCAGGAACTTAATGTTCATCGATTAGTCAATAAAATTCGACGTAACGCAGAGAAAATTGTCGAAGTAGAAGAGAATAAAACAGATGATGCCGAAATAATTGTCGTTTCGTATGGAATAACTTCAAAAGTTGCACTAAAAGCAGTTGACCAGGCAAGAAAGAATGGAATAAAAGTTGGACACCTCAGACTTATTACGGTATGGCCATTTCCTGACAAAAGAATAAGTGAGCTGGCAAAGAGGACAAGGGGATTTGTAGTGCCGGAGATGAACTATGGACAGATTGCCTTTGAACTAGAAAGATGTAGTCATGGAGAAGCAAACGTAGCTTTTGTTCATTGTAAAGGGAAAGAAGTTGATGATTTGAAAAATATCTTTCATGCAATTAGAAATCTACTAACTGAAAAAACCGGTCGCGAGGAAATTATTGAGTACAGAAATGAGTAAAGAAGAACGTCATCCGATAGAATCCTGGCTTCGGATGGACAGGATTCCTCACATCTGGTGCCCAGGGTGTGGAATCGGTACCACTTTGACTGCTGTTATTGCTGCACTGGAAAAAATAGAAGCCAACCCAGACGAAGTATGTGTAGTGTCTGGTATTGGTTGTACCGGCCGAGCTGCTGGCTACCTTAAATTTGATTCATTTCATACTACTCATGGTCGAGCAATTCCTTTTGCCACAGGTATTAAACTTGCGAATCCAAAATTGAAGGTAATGGTTATTTCAGGTGATGGCGATTTGGTGGCGATTGGAGGAAATCATTTTGTCCATGCCGCTCGCAGGAACATAGACCTGACTGTGATATGTGTCAATAATTTTATTTACGCTATGACAGGTGGACAAGTTGCACCTACTACTCCACTTACAGCGTACAGTACAACCTCACCTTATGGCAATTTCGAGCCACCAGCTAATATCCCTCGCTTGGCTGAGGCAGCCGGAGCTGTGTACGTGGCAAGATGGACAGCACTTCATGTCCGCAGATTGACCAAATCTATTGTTGAAGCAATACAAAAACCGGGCTTCTCTGTGGTTGAAGTTATTTCGCCCTGTGCTCAGTATTATTCAAGAATTAATAGATTGGGGGATGGACTTGATATGATGAAATTCTATCACCAGAACTCGCTGATAAAGCATATGGAACCTACGGAAAATCTCGATATACAGTATCAAGAACAAATTATAGTAGGAAAATTCGTAGACAGGGAAAGAGTACCATTCACTGAACTTCAAAAGGAAGGGTGCAATTGAAGGCTAATCCCAAAGATGTTTTTAGCGGTACCTACTACATAGATGGCGACGTTGCCTGTGCCTACGGTGCTGCGGCAGCAGGGTGCAAATTTTTGGCAGGCTATCCAATTACACCATCAACCGAAGCTGCCGAGGCATTTGCCAAACTGGCTCCACAAATTGGGGCAATGTTCATTCAGATGGAGGATGAACTTGGTTCAATAGTGGCTGTTTTGGGTGCTTCCTGGGCTGGCAAAAAATCAATGACTATAACCTCCGGTCCGGGATTTTCCCTTATGATGGAGGGTATCGGATTTGGCGCCGCCCTGGAGACTCCTTTTGTGATCATCAATATCCAGCGGGGTGGTCCATCCACAGGGGTTCCTACCCGCACCGGTCAGGCAGATATGATGCAGGCAAGATGGGGATCGCATGGAGATTATGAAATAATTGCCCTTTCGCCAGATTCTCCCCAGGAAAGCTTCGAATTTACTATTAAGGCGTTTAACCTGGCAGAGCGCTATCGTGTCCCTGTTATGTTGATGTCTGATGAGTGTGTCGGACACATGACTGAGAAAGTTGTCATACCATCTGCTTCCGAAATTGAAGTCGAACCTCGAAGATTTTATCATGGTCCCAAAGATCAATACCTTCCATTTAAACCAGACAGGGATCTTGTTCCTCCAATGGTGAAAGCTGGTGAGGGGTACAGATTGCATCTTACCGGATTGGTGCATGACGAGAACGGCTACCCTTTGTTGGATTGCGATATTGATGAGGTAAATCAAAAATCGACAACAAGAAGGTTGGTAGACAAAATTCGAGCCAATGCGGACAAAATTATTGAAATAAAGGAAGATAGTTTAGATGATGCTGAAGTGGTGGTTGTCTCTTATGGAATAACTTCCCGGGTTGCACTGAAAGGAATTGAACAAGCGAGAGAATATGGCATAAAAGTAGGTAGCTTACGACTGGTAACAGTGTGGCCATTCCCGGAAAAAAGAATAACTGAACTTGCCCATAAGATAAAAGGTTTTGTTGTGCCGGAGATAAATTATGGACAGATTGTTTTTGAAGTGGAAAGATGCAGTCATGGGAAAGCAAATGTTGTTCTTGTTCCTCATGGTGGAGCAGGAGTTCACAATCCGGATGATATTTTCGAAGCAATTAAACAAGTAGCCAAAAATAAAGAGAAATATGAAGGTGTTGTTGAATACAGAACTAGTTTAGAACGTTTAATCTTTGGATAAGCCCAAAAGTACTAAAATGAATCAGAATTCCGTTATTGTTAGCCTTGCAAATGCCCTGGAAAGAACAGGATTGGAAAAAGTTTGTGTAGTATCGGATGTGTTGTACAAAAAGGGCATCGCTGATTACCTGGGAGTTGATTTGTTTCATACCACCAGGGGTAGAACTATTGCTTTTGGAGTTGGCTTGAAACTGGGGAATCCAAAGCTAAAGATAATTGTTCTTATGGGGGATTTGGTTACAATAGGGGGGAATCATTTCATGCACGCTGCGCGCAGAAATATTGACTTAACGGTAATATGCATTAATAATTTTATCTACAAGTTGAAAAATGCTCCCAGCGTCAATTCGGTGTTTCCACTTTATATTTGTCCTGAACAGCCATTCAACATCCCGCATCTGGCCAAGTCGTGTGGTGCTGTCTATGTGGCAAGATGGACAGCATTACATAAAGCGGAACTAACTAACTCTATTGCTGAGGCTTTGCAAAAACAAGGGTTCTCTGTGATAGAGGCTATTTCTCCTGGGGAGGGAAATTTCGCTGGAGTTGATGGGGTGGCTTCTGATGCGAGAGAAAAACTGCTGAAATTTTACTATGATAATTCAGAAATAAAAGATACCGAACCTACTGAGAACTTGGCTATAGACTCAGACAAAAAGATTATAGTAGGAAAATTTGTTGATTGGGAGAGACCAACATTTATTGATCTTTACAATAATCAACTGAGGCACACCTTGGGTAATAAATTCGTACCCTATGAATGATATTATTAGCAGGTTCATAAATGGGAAAAAAAACAATCGGGATTAGATTCGCAGGATTTGGTGGACAGGGTATAATCAGATCGGGTATTATTGTAGGTAGAGCAGTATCTATTTACGATAACAAGTTTGCCACCATGAATCAGTCCTTTGGGCCAGAAGCCAGAGGTGGAGCCTGCAGTTCTGAACTGGTAATATCTGATAGTAAAGTACTTTATCCTTATGTTACAGTATCAGATGTTCTGGTCGTCATGTCCCAGGAAGGCTATGATAAATTTGAGCCAGAATTGAGTGAGGAAGGGATGCTTTTGATAGATGAGGACCTGGTGAAACCTAAGCCTCCTCGGGGCAAGATTAAGATTTTTTCTATCCCTGCCACCAAATTGGCTGAAGAATTAGGAAATCGTATTGTGGCAAATGTGGTAATGCTTGGATTTTTTACCAGCCTTACCAAAATAGTTTCAGTAGAGGCAATGCGAAAGGCAATTCCAGAGTCAGTACCATCGCGATTTGTAGAACTTAACCTTAAAGCATTTGATTGTGGTTACGAATATTCCAGGAAGCAAAAATGTTAAGAGAAACTACAAAATACTGGCGAACCCCGCTTGACATCGATAAAGTAAAAGTACCCCAGGGAGAGGTTCATATAATAAAAGATAGATGCAAAGGATGTGGATTTTGCGTTGAATATTGTCCCAACAACGTCTTGGAATTTTCAGATGAATTCAACCTGATGGGATATCATCCACCTTTTGTGAAGAACGAAGACGCTTGCCGGGGGTGTGGGCTCTGTGAGATGCTTTGTCCAGAATTTGCTATTTGGGTTACCATAAAAGAAGATGCCACCAAAGATAGTTTACAAAAATAAATATTTGAACTCTTGTACAATATTTCCTGAAATTGATTGACTACAAATATCTTATCTCAATCTAATCAAAGCTCCTTCTTTTGTTTTCTTCTCTCAGCCTCTCCCCTTCCTTGTTGAATTTCTCTCTTGCATTTGTCGTTTTTTTCTTTTAAGTTTTAAACACTGCTACTTCGATCAGGGAGAAAAGGAAAATGTCGTCTACAACTTACGAATGCGATTTTTTAGTTATTGGGAGTGGTATTGCTGGGTTAACGTTTGCTCTGAAGGTTGCTCAGGAAGGCACTGTCCATATAATCACTAAGAAAGCTAAGGCAGAGTCTAACACCAACTATGCCCAGGGGGGTATCGCGGCAGTGTGGGATCCCGAAGATTCCTTCGAGCAACATATTCAGGATACCTTAGCTGCAGGGGCCGGACTTTGTCATCCTGATGCAGTGGAATTAATCGTGCGTAATGGTCCGGAGCGAGTCAATGAGCTAATGAAATGGGGAGTAAAATTCTCAACTACTCCTAATGGCCGTTTGGACCTGGGACGAGAAGGTGGACACAGACGCAATAGAATTATCCATGCTACTGATCTTACCGGTAGAGAAGTAGAACAAGCGTTGCTTAACTCAGTAAAAGAAAACAAAAATATCCGCATTTTTGAAAATCATATGGCTGTAGAGTTGATTACTGAACACCACCTGCAAAATAAGCAAACCAGACCAAAACAGCAGCCCATTCATTGCTGGGGAGCCTATGTGTTAGATGTAGAAGCAGACCAGGTGAAAACGTTTCTTTCCAGAACAGTCTTGTTAGCCACTGGCGGGTGTGGCCACGTTTATTTGCATACTACTAATCCCTCTATTGCTACTGGCGACGGCGTAGCCATGGCCTATCGAGCTGGTGCCTGGGTAGGTAATTTGGAGTTTATGCAATTTCATCCTACCACACTTTTTTACCCCGGCGCCAACTCATTTTTAATCTCAGAAGCAGTACGCGGATTTGGGGGCATTTTACGAAATAGTGAGGGTGAAGCCTTTATGGCTAATTATCATCCCATGAAGGATCTGGCCTCAAGAGATATTGTTGCCCGAGCTATCGATGCAGAGTTGAAACGCAGTGGCGCTGATTGTGTTTACCTCGATGTAACCCATCTTGATCCCAATGAGGTAAAATCTCATTTCCCCCATATTTACGAGAAATGTTTGGAGCTGGGATTAGATATTACTGCTCAGCCGATCCCGGTGGTTCCGGCTGCTCATTACATGTGTGGGGGAGTAGTTACCAATCTACGCGCCCGTACCTCTATCTGTGGGCTTTACGCTGCAGGCGAAGTTGCATTTACTGGAGTACATGGCGCTAATCGTCTGGCTTCAAATTCACTTTTGGAAGCATTGGTATTTGGAAATATCGCTGCAGAAGACGCCAAAAATTATCGGCGTAACGTAGATGTTCCTCGTAATCAAATCCCAAGTTGGAGTACTGAAGGTACCTTTAACGCTGAAGAATGGGTGTTGGTTGCTCACGATCGAGGTGAAATCCAGACTTTAATGTGGGACTATGTCGGTATTGTGCGTTCTAACTTGCGGTTACAACGCGCCGAGCGTCGTGTCCGATTGGTAGCTGAAGAGATCGAAGATTTCTACAAACGTACCAAGATTACAGAAGGATTACTGGAGCTGCGAAATCTTTCCTGTGTAGCCCAACTAATGATTGCTGCTTCCAGATTCCGTCGTGAAAGTCGAGGGCTCCATTACAACACCGACTACCCAGAACCTGACGATCGTTATTGGAAACATGATACTTTCATCCATCGCGATCTGGGTATTCAAATTGCTCTGCCGGCAAAAATTGTCTGGGACGATGAATAAAAAAATTAGAATTAAATGAGGGCAATGTGTTAGTCGGCTTCACTATTGAACGCTACAAAGGTATTGAGCCAGCTTATTTACTTCATTTTGTCCGAAGACTCGGTGTAGAATTTGCAGAGGTTACTCCCACTATCTTTGAAAACTTGCCTGCAGTTCTTCGAGCATTAGGAAAAATGAAATTAGGATTCCACCTCCCAATTATTTCAGAGGACGGATATGATTTTTCCTGCATCGAACAGGAGACGAAAATTCAAAAGTTGATTGATGCGATTAACACAAATTGGCAAAAACTTCACATCCAATATTGTGTAGCCCACCCTCCAGAAGCTCATCTTATTGAAACTCCCGGTGAGGTTTCACAAGAATTTCTTTTCCATAACTTGCAGCAATTAGTGCCGCCAGTTCTGATTGAAAATGTACCTGAGCGCAATGGTTTTTACTTTAGTCCCTTTTATCGTAAGGCTCGAGCGACGCTCGGGGAAAAACTGTTTGGATTTTGCTATGATGGCCCCCATGCATTCATCAGTCGTAAGGATTGGCTCACATTACTGCACAATTTTAGTCCAGAACTGCGCTGTGTCCACATCTCCGACTGTTCTCGGGAGAAGGATTTGCATTTACCTCTGGGGCAAGGAGTGCTCCCGCTTGATGAACTTTTTGCAGTTTTAAAATCTATTCGCTTTGACGGAGTGATCAACTTAGAATTGATGCCCCAATCCCTACGGGATATTGACCCCATACTGAATAGCTATCTTTTGGTTCTGAAAATTTTTAAGCCCGCTAAGTACCTTTCGGCGAAACTAAAAATACTAACGGTATTGCCTTTTATCAAGCACTTGATTATTAGTTGAAGGTTTTCTCACCCCTTTTTAACCGAAAACTACTTTGCAAATGAATAAAGCGGCCAGAATTCCGGCTGCGTCAGCAATTAGTCCTACAGGTACAGCATGCCGGGTTTTTTTGATAGCTACCGAGCCAAAATAGACCGCTAATACATAGAAGGTAGTTTCGGTAGAACCATAGATTGTGGAAGCTAATCGCCCAATGAACGAATCTGGTCCATGAGTTTTCATCAACTCGGTGACTATCCCCAGTGTACCACTGCCTGATAGGGGACGCATGAAAGCGGCTGGCAATGCCTCTGCTGGCATGCCTATTAGGTTTGTCGCTGGTGAAATTAGTCGCACAAGTAATTCCATGGCACCAGATGCCCGAAACATCCCAATCGCTACCAAGATGGCCACCAAAAAAGGAATGATCTTAACTGCCACATTAAAACCTTCCTTGGCTCCATCAACGAATACCTCATAAACCTTCACTTTTTTAATGAAAGCCAAAACCGGAATTACAAAAAGGAGAAAAGGAATTGCCCAGTTGGAAACAAAAGTGATGACCGATTTAAAAATAGTACCCATGATTTTACCTTTCATTGATTTTGGGCCAGTTTACGATTTCTCTTTAATTTTGAATATAGAAAGTCGCTGAAGCAATTTAGCAGCAATCACCGCCACGATAGTTGCACAACCAGAGGCAAAAATGGTAGTGCCAATGATTTCCCAGGGATTGCTCGATCCTAATTGGACGCGAATAGCGATAATGGTGGCCGGAATCAAAGTGACACTGGCGGTGTTCAATCCCAAAAAGACCACCATGGCATTAGTGGCGATATCCTTATGAGGATTGAGTTTTTGCAGTTCTTTCATGGCCTTAAGTCCCAGCGGTGTGGCAGCATTGCCCAGACCCAACCAGTTAGCGGCAATATTTAGGAGCATGGCTCCCATTGCAGGATGTTCGGGTGGTACCTCTGGAAACAGACGCTTAGTAATCGGCGCAATGGTTCGGGCCAGAAGCTGTACCAAACCCGCTTTTTCGCCGATTTTCATGATGCCCAACCAAAGAGCCATGACACCAATCAGCCCGATGGCAATTTCTACTGCCAGCCCAGCATATTCGAACGCTGCTTTGGTAACTGCCTCAATGCGGCCGTTTATCCCCCCTACGATAATGGCTACCACCATAAGAAATAACCAGATGTAGTTTAGCATCTTTAGTCTCCTTGGGGTATTATTGAAGTTTCAGAAACGAACTTTCTTCTTAAGCTAAATTATTTTTGCTTTTTAATCAAGTTTTTTTTCAAGCAAATCTCTATTAGGATTGAGGATCAAATTTATGGAACTGGAACTCGCTCCAATCGGACATGTCTCAAATAACGGAGCATTCGGTCTTTAGAAGGCAAATTAAACGAAGGACGGTGTGGTTATGATTTGGAATTGGTCAGGGTTAGAACCGCCACAGCAAGCGAGGTCTGAATTGCTGGGGCGGTTTTCGTGATGAATATCGCTAATTAGTTCTACTACAAGGCTTCCATATCTCAGCACGAAATTGATCATAGATGGCCTTTTAGATTAAATGTTAATTAGGGTTTCGCTTGGCGGCTCCATTTTAAATCCATCCTTCTGTATATTTTGAGTAATTAAACTCATCTATTAATTTTAGAAGAGTTTTGTTTTGATAATTCGATAGAACAACATAACCTCTCACTTTCTCTACAAATTCTTTCATCAATTTCATAAATCGAATATATTTTTCAGCAGGATAGTTGTTGTAATAACAACCATATACTTTAGCTATTCGAACATCCCAAAGTGGAAAGAAATTTGGTGCTAAAAGATGTAAAGCCTTCGCGACTGCCACAGGACTTTTTCTCCCCTCCATATTACCTGAAGCAATTTGTAAAGATTTCATAAATTCGGTGAATATCGATTTCATGTCTGGTTCATCAGATTTAGAAAGTGTGGTTATATCCCTGCTCTTGAATTTTTTAAGTTTTTCTAAATTGTTCTTTATACATTCTTCAAGTTTATCAAAATCAAAATTTCCATACCTATAAAATGCCTGATTCCAAGTTAGTAAAAGTACACCCAACCCATCAGCCATGTCTGATGCTTTACTCCAAAAATGAGATATAAGAAATGTTGCTACTTTATACATTGCATCTCGGTTTTCATGTTTTTCAAATTCTTCAATTCCTTTAATGAATTCTTCCTTAGTCGGGATATGAACTTTACTCATATTTTTTCACTCTTTTTTATGGTGTGTTTATGAAGTGCCCACATATTTTCCTATCAATATCCATGAAATATGGTGATGAACTTCGCCATTGGCATGTGGTTCATAATATTCGTGCTCGTATAGCTCTTTGATATTTAGGAAAGCAAAATCCTCAATCAGTTCTTCTCTGGTGCAGAAATGAATATACACTTTTTCCTGAAACGAATTGGATTCATCGGAAACAGGAATGCCCTTTCCGTAATGTTTGGGGTCTCTTACTGAAAGTGTGTTTAAGAACAGTAATCCGTTTGGTGCTAACGTTCTCATAATTGTTTTTCTAAGTTCTTCTCTTTCACCCCTTTTTAGTAGTTGATACAAGTTTGAGATAAATACAAGGTCATATTTGCCCTGCTTCAGCTCTATAAAATTGCAGCACTCAAATTTCACCTCGTCCCCTTTTTGCGTTTTAAATGCTGTATCTGAGGCAATTTCTATAGCTTTTTGGGAAATGTCTATCCCTAAAATCCTACAGCTAAGGTTGTCTAAAAAGTAGAATACATCACGACCATACCCACAGCCAATGTCTAATATGCTAAATATCCCCTTGTTTAATTCGCATTTCTGTAAGTATCTAACTGTAGCAATGGCTAACTCACTTGGTCTTTCTCCCCAAATATGTTTATTGCTTTTATACTCGTCATCCCAAAACGTTTTCAGTCCCTCCTTTTTGCAGGCATTTTAGATAACGGCTCGGCGGGTATGTAAAGCCCTCGGCTTCGCCTTTGGCGAAAGCAAGACTTCTGCGGAACCGAAGGTCCGGCGGCAGGCTTGCGTGCCCAAAGGTTTGGGCGAACTGAGGCGAGTTGTTAAAAGCTCTCGCTGAAATTTCGCTACCTACCTGTCTGATAGGCGAAGTGGCGCTTCGTTCCGTTTGTCTCGCCGAATGAAGCCCACACTACACCCGCCAAGCCGATAGACAAAATGGAGCGAAACGACATTTTGCTTAACGTTCTCAGCATAAAAGATGTTTTTGCAAAGCAAAAATTTGGGTGAGTGCCGAAAGGCACGAATATTTTATGGTGTGTTAGGCGATATTTCGGACAAATAATAATGTATTATCTTCTCTCTTCCACTTT
>Ga0164310_10000870_pt1 | contig 16637 bp, 11 predicted proteins | sample GuaBasSedimGuay1_FD_121795 | JGI IMG/M metagenome (GOLD analysis project Ga0164310, IMG submission 121795) | Subseafloor sediment microbial communities from Guaymas Basin, Gulf of California, Mexico - Guay1, Core 4569-9, 0-3 cm | ecosystem: Environmental > Aquatic > Marine > Hydrothermal vents... | reverse complement strand
ATAACTTCCAGCAGCTGGCCAGAGCAAAGAGAGAGGCCTTGGCCTTTTGCTGAATTGACGGTAGTCGACAAAAGTTGCGTATTCTTGAAAACCGTATCAATTAAAACCACTTGGTGTCCGGCTGCCTTTAGGGCCCTACCGACTGTTTCCCCCGAGCTCAAGGATATCTCTCTTTCGGCGGACTCCCCACCCATAAGCACCGCTACTTTCAATCCTGCCGCTCCTTTTCTTCCACCAAGACCACTGCCTGAGCAGCAATCCCCTCCTCTGTTCCCAAAGCTCCAAGTCCCTCGGTGGTAGTGGCTTTAATGGATATTCGATCAGATCCAATTTGGAGAACCCGGGCTAGATTTCGAGCCATCAGAGGGATATACGGCCCAAGCTTAGGCCTTTCAGCAATGATTGTTGAGTCCACATTCACCACCCTGGCGGACTTCTCCCGCAGTAAGCCCGCTACCCGCTGCAGAAGCACCAGACTGGAGATGTTCTTGAACTTCACGTCCGAAGGGGGGAAATGGGCCCCAATATCTCTCAGGGCCAGGGCCCCCAACAGGGCATCAGCTACTGCGTGGCAGAGAACATCTGCATCAGAGTGCCCCAGCAGTCCCCGTTCAAAAGGAATCTCTACACCCCCCAAGATTAGCTTTCTGCCCTCCACTAACCGGTGGACATCGTATCCCTGACCAACCCTTATACCCACTCTACTCTGCTCCTGCTTGTTTTTTCAACCGCTCCCAACGCTCTATTCTCTCCCTTATTTTCCTTTCATAACCCTGGTTGCTGGGGCGATAATACCTTCTGCCACGAAGATTCTCGGGAAGGTATTCTTGCACGACATAGTGATCTTTAAAATTGTGGGCATATTTGTACCCCTTGGAGTAGCCCAACTGTTTCATAAGCTTTGTAGGGGCGTTGCGAAGATGCAAGGGGACAGGCAGATTTTCCAGTTTCTGGATATCTTTTCTAACCTCATCGTATGCTACTTCCATGGCGTTGCTCTTAGGGGCGGTGGCGAGATATACGGCTGCCTGGGCAAGTGCCAATTCCCCCTCCGGGGAACCCAAGAAGTGAAAGGCCTCTTTGGCGGCTACAGCTATGCAAAGCGCTTGAGGATCGGCGTTTCCAATGTCTTCCGAGGCGAAGCGGACCATTCGGCGAGCAACATAAAGCGGGTCCTCTCCAGCCTCCAGCATCCTGGCCAACCAGTAGAGGGCGGCATCCGGGTCTGAACCTCGCATGCTCTTGTGAAAGGCTGAGATGATGCTGTAGTGTTCCTCCCCTTGCCGGTCGTACAGGAGAGCCTTACGCTGCATAGCCTCCTCTACAGTCTGAAGCTGGACTCGACGGATGTTATCCTTGTCAGGTGAGGTCATCAAAACCGCCATCTCTAATGTATTTAAGGCCACCCTGGCATCCCCATCCGCCATCTGCGCAATCTGTCCGATAATCTCAGAGTCAATTTTAACCTTCAGGTCCCCAAGCCCCTTCTCCGAATCTGAAAGGGCACGGCGAAGAACAAGCTCTATATCTTCTTGAACTAGAGGCTTAAACAGGAAAACCCTGGAACGGGAGAGCAGCGGAGAGTTTATCTGAAAGGAGGGATTTTCGGTGGTGGCACCTATTAGGATAATGGTTCCATCCTCTACATGTGGCAAGAAAGCGTCTTGTTGAGCTTTGTTGAACCGATGAAATTCATCAACGAAGAGGATAGTCCTTTTGCCGGAGTATCTTTGCTGTTCCTTTGCCTTAGCGATTATCTCCCTTATCTCTTTTACCCCTGAAGTGACAGCGCTGAAGCAGACAAAGCGGGCCCCGGTTCGGTTGGCAATGATATGGGCAAGACTTGTCTTTCCGGTGCCCGGAGGACCCCAGAATATGATGGAGCTAATTTGATCGGCCTCGATGGCTCGGCGTAGGACTTTCCCCTGGCCCAAGATGTGGTCTTGGCCGACGAACTCTTCCAGAGTGCGAGGACGCATCCTATCGGCCAGAGGTGCCCGCATTTCAGGGGCCTGTTGCCGTTGTGTCTCAAACAGATCCATACTTTATCTCGAGATAGTTCGGATGTGCGCATTGATATCGATTCTATTAAACTCACATTCAGAAAAGACCAAACCGACACGAAAACAACTGGAAAATACAGGTCAGCGGCGAATTGCCCAGTCAGCCTCACTCAGTCTGTCCTTCAATGGTGCCCACGGATATCCTGATGTCCTCTCTGCGTTCCACTCTCTCCACCTTTCCATCTCGCAGCCACACTACCCGGTCAGAGACATCCAACATCTTCATATCATGGGTTGCAGAGATGATGGTCACATTGGATTCTTCACTCAGTTCCCGGAGCAGTTCGATAATCTCCCTGCCGGTGGCAAGGTCGAGGTTTCCGGTGGGCTCATCGGCCAAAATGATCGCCGGGTCGTTTGCCATCGCTCTGGCTACTGCTACTCGCTGCTGTTGCCCTCCCGAAAGCTCTGACGGTTTGTGCATTATCCTCTCACCCAACCCCACCCTATTCAACAGTGCCACCGATTTCTCCCTGGCCTCGTCAGTAGAAAGCCCAGCGAATGTCATTGGCAGACTCACATTCTCGAGGGCCGACATCACCGGAAGCAGATTGAAGGTTTGAAATATATAGCCTATCTTTCGACATCTAAGCCAGGCCAATTCATAGGCATCAAGCTGCGCCACATCCACCTCATCGATGTATACCTTACCAACGGACGGTTTATCCAACCCCCCCACCATATTGAATAAGGTTGTCTTACCCGAACCAGAAGGTCCCATAATCGAGAGATACTCTCCCCGATAGATCTCCAGGCTCACTCCATCCAGGGCCCTCACCTCGGTGCCTCCCATTTTATATATCTTTACAACTTCCTCTGTTCTCACAATAGTCTCCGCTGGCATGCAGATCTCCTCCTCTTGCTAATTGGTGACTGCGAATCGATATGATTCCGTCCAAAAGGGGCCAATTTCACAGAAACACTCCTGCATTTCACCTCGAAAAGAGATGTATGAGGCATCTTCAGACGGCGATGGAATCGGGCTCTGAAGTCCCCTGCTGCAGAAATAGGTATCTGAACTACACCCACACTACTTCCAACAGCTTCATCCTTCGACAGAATCTGGGAATCGCAAGACACAGTCGAACAATGGAACCTCACAAGACAAGCTGACGGCAATCAAATGGCCACAGACACTAAACTAAAACTACGAACAGACCGCTGGACGTTCCTCAGTGTGATCTGGTTACTCTAATCCTGTGAGCTGTTGTCCAGACGGGGATTGACCCTTATGGTCCTACACGCTGATGGCTCAATTCCAGTCTTCTCGATGGAGCCGGTCGGATCGTCAGATAGCGGGCAAACAGCAGTCACAAACTTTGTTCTGTAGAATTTGCGACATTCCGGAAGACAGGCAAGGTACGTCAATTATACAATTACTTACTCACTTGTTCTTTCATTATCTTTCTATCCTCATTGCCTCTACAGGCTCCATCTTAGCTGCCTTAGTAGCGGGTAACACCGCTGCCAGAGTGGAAAGTGCCAAGCCGATTAGGACCGACAGCCCCATAGAACCTAAGATCCTGCTTACCGGGAAATAGTGAATAGGGGCTCTCCCGTAGCTTATTAAGGCCGTGACAAAACTGAGCAGAAATCCAATTACCACACCTGCTATGGTACCGATGAGACCCTGAAAAGAGGCCTCCAAGAGAAACAGTTTCACAATGAAAGAGTCAAGAGCACCCAGACACTTCATGGTGCCAATCTCTCGATATCGCTCGGCAACAGACATCAGCATAGCGTTTGTTATCCCCACACCGCAGACCAGCAGCGAAAGGGTTACCAGCCATATCTGCTTAGCCTGAGCCGCCTTTGCACCTTCAGTCCCAATCTCAATTCCTTTTCTTTGAAGTATGAGATTTACGCTGGGGTCATTTGCTTCCCTAAGGCTTTCAATTATCGCATTGGATGTCCAGATGGACATTAGAAAAGCGATAGCCAACACAATGCCGCTCATTGTCACCATAGAGCGTCCCAGCCTGACTCTCAAGCTCTCCAGGCTGATCTGCACCGCCTTGCTGAAAGGAAGCACTATTTGCCTCTGGATCTTGGCTTCCTGTTTAGAAGTCACCACTCTCTTCTCCATTTTTACTTGTCCTCTGCAGATTCAAATTTACGAGGTCTTTGGGTCGGGACCTGAAATGCGATCATCCTTTTTTGGGCAAGGGTCTTCAGAAACTGAACCAGCGCCACCTCTGCCTCCTTGTATTCCAGTTTGTTCTCTGCTACCAGAGCCTCAATCATCTTCTCCACCGTGTGCTGACCGTCACACATCTGCCACACCCGCGCCCCCAGAGAGTCCAACTCCACCACCTTTTTTTCAGGAATATGGAAAATCTTGGAGAGAAAACCGATACTTTTTGACTGCTTCCTTCTGAACACAATTAACACCTTGTTATCTTTACGCTTCCATTCCAGGACCTGGTTTCGCACCGGCCTGGAGCCCAGCATCTGCTCTCTGGAAATGCGAATTTTCTTCCTCAGCACTATTCTTTTCTCTCCCAGATCTCCAGAGCAAACCCCTCAATGGCAAAGGACATTATCCACAACCTTCTTAATGTCGCAGGCCTTTTTGTACCTGTCTAGGACTACAAAGATGTTATTTGCCTCTGGACAAAACCAGGCGTAGAGGTGAATCTTATCTCCTTTAAGGTACCGAGCCAGAAAGCCCCTCCTCTCCCCCTGTATTGCTAATCCCAGGTGTTTATGTATCGATTCCCGCTCTGTGGCGAACTTAAATCTTTTAAGCTCAGGCTTAAACCTCTCAAGCACCCAATCTTCCAAAGGCTGTTTCTCAAGCACTATCTGCCCCAAACTGAACTTATTAACCTGGAGTTTCTGATCTCCCGTGGTGAAGTTCAATCTCACATGGCCTGCCAGCAGGTGATACCCATCCAAGCGAAATTGTTGAGGTACAGTAACATCTAAGCCGAAAAGAGCCCAGTGACGGTAAGGAAGCTCTCTCTCCAGCTTCAATGATGAAACGATCCTATCAGCTTTGGATTCAAGATCCTCCTCCAAGTTGCCCAGAATTCTCAAAAACACCACTCGGTTGTGTTTGCCCCCAGTCTGCAAGCAGAGATTGTATACCTGAGAATCGGCCTTCCAGTAGAAAAGCTCTCCTTCAAACCTTTTATTTATTGGATGCTTAAGATTTCTTTTTGCGCAAAATTGTAACTCCTTTTTACGCGCCTTTTTCTGGATCTCGCGGAGGTGTCGATCAACAAACTTTCCTATCTGACCGGGCGGCGTTCTTTTCCATATCAGTTGGATTCTTTCAACTAAAGGATCATCTATCCTCAAAGAGCCTTCTGTCTCGTCCCCCTGGATTTTTCCCACCGACCACTTCTGGGGTATGAAAAACGAAATCCCACACCAACTTAGAAGTTTCCAGTCCTGTTGCTGCATAAACTTGATTCACCAGCAGAATAAGCTCAGATGTCCATCGGTCGCAAACTCGGTTCTATTCTTGATTCATTCGCAAAAAATGGCAAGAACCTGATTTTTCGCCACAGAGACTCAGAGGACGCTGAGACAAATAATCTTCACATAATCACGCAGTTATGCATTCGGTTTTCTCCGCGTATCTCTGCCTCAGCGACAGATTTTTAACTTTTTAGGGAAGAATCATTCTTAGAACACCACGGTAGAGATTGACTTAGCAATAAGGGCAGTGGCTATCGAGGCCATCCCTATGAGTCCCAGCCCGCAAGCGTATCCAGCCAGAAGAATTGGCGCATAGGCTTTCCATCTTCTCTTTCCGAATCTCTTAACTAAATAGTATCTGCTGAGCAATCCGCCGATAAACCCGGGAACGGCAGTGGGCATCCAGAGTGTAGCCCCGCCCACAATACCGTAAAATAGCTGCAGAGACCCTCCCAGGGCAGAAAAGAGGATAAACATCAATCCCCCAACCCCCAGGCCTGACAGTATAATCTTCAGGCGGATGACCCCTTCTATGAGGCTACCGCCTCCCGGCAGAGTAGAGGAGGCCCAAAGGGCCTGCATAGTCGCAAAATAGGGCCAAACCCTCTGGACATATGGATAAGCAGCCGAAGGTATCGGCGCCAGCTTCCAGATCAGCGACCAGAATATGAAACTGCATACCATCATGATCCCCAGAGAAAGGAAAGCCATTTTTATGTAGCTTCCAAATTTCGTTTTTGTTAGCTCAAGCTGCTTGAATCTCTCTGCTATCCCTCCGTGGTTGAACATAGGTACAGGGGCAAACCAGATAGCTGCTCCTTTGTATCCGGATAGATAGAACATCCCCTCTCGGACATAAGGGAATGTAGCACCTGCCATACTGCCGGTGATGCCAGACATCCGGGCAGAGATATAGGAGAGAAAAGGGGTGAGAACAAAACCAAAAAAGACTATCATCCAGACCGGGAAGTCCGGGACTAAGACGTGAACCAAGCCAACATAGCCTATAGTGCTTACCGCCCATATAACGAAAGCGGAGACAAGCTTGATATCACCTCTGCCCTGGGGCAGAAGCAGTTTCTCTCCTCTCTCTCCGTGCTTCTCCCTGGCAGCGAATGCCTTCACCACTGACCACACCCCTGCCATAGCTACCACAATCGCCAAGCCAATAGAGAAACTTATCCAGAAGTCAAGATCATTTGCTATTCTGGTTGGAACATACGTCATTCCAGGCGTCCACCGGTGAAGGATACCCTGATGGTAAAGGAGAGGATTGACAACTAAGGCTCTGCCTACCTGACCGATAAACAGACCCACTACTACCCAGAAAGGCAGCACAAACCCTGTCAGCAGAGAATACAAATCCGTCACAACTGCCAGAGGCGCAGCAGGCAGCACCGTTTTCAGATGGGTGGTGAAGTCTATCCATGGGATAGGCAGCAGGGTCACCGGTTTCACCAACAAGATATTTGATAAAGTAGGTACCACGATGTAAGCAAGTCCCCATATTACTCCAATGATAGAGCCGATACTAAAAACTCGCCACCTCCACCCCTCTTTTTTGCCTGATGTTTCAGCCAGGGCGATAGCACCTCCAGCAGTGACCGGGGCCATAGGAAAGGGCAACTTCTCAATGTCTGAAGTTACACGGAAAAGGGCATACCCCAGGCTGAGCTGATTGATGAGGAAAAGCACCTGGTGAATTATCAGAATCACTATGGGAACAAGCCAGGCCTTGTGGAGAAAAGATCTGGTCAGAAATATGGGAGAACCCGGTTCTGGAGTGAGCCAGCGGGGGATATATTGTGCCAATCCAGATGCCTGGGGCGAGTTGACGAAATATTGATCCCAGATCATCCCCGCAAAAGGGCCACCAAACATGGCGGCTCCAACGCCCAATTTAACGCCCCCTAACGCCACCAGTCCCCCTGCAATCCAATACATGATCAATATCTCTTGGGTTCGCAGTTTGATAAAGGCGCGCTTAGTAACTTCTACAAAGAGGATTATAGTCACCCACTGGGCGGCTCCACTCAAGGTCACACCCATAATCAAACCCATGTAAATGGCGCCGGGCATCATAACAAGCCCCACGAACAGTGCCGCCCAGAGTGTCTTTATGTTAAATCCCTCTTCATAGGCCGCCCCCTCCGGCGCAAGCTGGTACTCCTCCTTCTCCTCTTTCTCCCCTGTCAATCCTGCCTCCTTTCACATCTTCATGGTTCTTACAACACATCACAATCTTGGTTAGATTACAATTTGCGCTCTGCTCTGAACACAGCGAAAAATCTCGCTGTTTCAACCCTTCCCGTATGCTCAGGGTGACAACGGTGGATGGCTACCGTAACTTTCCTGAACCATCGCTATTAGTTGAGGTCGCCCATAGGGGAGCCTTTAACGCTCTCCCAGAAGCTGTTTGCCTTCGGCCGTGTATTGCTGTTTCATATCTGGTGAAACGGTTCTCCACACCAGAAAGCGTTTCCTTAAGGAACTGAGGAACCCCCGGTTAAGTCTCTTCCAAGAAGCAACCTCCCCAGAGAGCCGGTGAATGTGCACCTCAATGCGGTAGATATTGTACTTCCCAGTAGGGATAGCATCAAAAGTGACATCTTGACTCACTCCTAGGTCGTACGGAGCCAACCAGGTCAACAAGGATATTCTGTATCCATCGGCTCCGTCATATTTTACCGCAGAGAGTTTCACATTCTCGGTGGTAAAATCGCCGATTGATCCTTCTCCATATGAGTCGAATACCTTTGACAGATAGACATACATCCCTAAGGCTTCGGTCCCTCCTACAGTGAACGGAAAATCGAATCTCCAATCATCCCCCTTGGGCTCAGGCAGAATCCATTTTCTGGTAACATCGGGTACAGACATAGCCGCGGCCTTTTTGGCTGGATATATGGTAGAGAGAAACACAGTGCTCATCACCACAACAGTGGACCAGACAGCGGACAGGGAGGAATAATTTAAGGAGATCCCGGAGAGCATATTGGCACTCATAAGTATTTTGGCAACCACCTGTCCCACCAGGTAACCTCCCACTGCCCCTAAGGTAGCGTAGACAGCAGCCTCAGCCAGGAAGAGAGCACCTATGTGGACCGGTGCCAATCCCACTGAACTGTAGATGCCGATCTCTGTGTGTCTCTCATATACAGCTCCCAGCATGGTGTTCAAAACTATCAGAGCGACGATCAGTATGGGGATGACAAGATTGGCTACGCCTGACAGGGAAGTTGCTCCTAAGGAGCTGTAAACCTGTACCTTGTCGCCCTTGCCAACAAACATGGTGAGTGCCACCCGCAACATAAACTCCTCTATATCCGAAAGGAAGTCTTCTTTCGGCCTGCCTTGTTCATCCCGGAAAGAGGTAACTACTACAGACCTCAATGTCCCACCCAGATCCATCACGTACCGGTAAGGGAGAATCATTATATTCCTGGCTTCTAAATGCTGAAAGGCCTGTATGGGAGCAGTTGCCTGTAGATTAGGATCTTCCGTCAATCCTTCCTGCAGTCTTGTTCCCTCCGTCACCGTGTCCACGGGTGTAAGCTTCTCGTCATCCAGGTCTTTGAATTGGTTGAACTTCTTTGCATCAATAAGCCCAATAACTCGAAATTCGGAGCCCAGCATCTTAATTGTCGCCCTGCCCACATCTTCTGGGGTAATGCCCACTAAGCTGGCCATGTCGGTGGGGAGTATACAGACTTTTCTTTCTCCTGGCTTAAACCACCGACTTTTGGGTCCCACCAGGAATCCGTCCAGTTTAGTGGCTTCAATCTCTTGGGGAGTGAGCCCCAAAAGCCCGTTGGCGAAACTTTTTTGTCCGGTGGAAAAGGCCTCAAAGTCGATGTAGGCTTTCTCCCCCTTAGTCTTGGCGATATACCAAGCGCGTGGTATTGTGGTAGCTTTCCCCTGGAAGGCTCTTTGTGTATACTCCAGCACAGAGTTCTGTAAACCCCTCCAATTTCTGTCCCTGATTAATCCCCCTTGATATGGCGGTTTGTTACCCCGAGGCAGTTTGTAGAACTTCATGGAGGTTTTGATGGATGTGAAAGAAAGCACGGTGAAGGTAAGCAGTATCAAGGTTGTTGCCGTAAGACCTGTCCTTAGAGGTCTTTTTCTCAGATTGTTGATTCCCAGAATAATGGCAGCCATCGTGGCGCTCACTCTCCCAACATCCGCCTCATAGACACCGGAGGCAGTTCGCTTCATCTTTTTGAGCTCTTGATTGAACTTCGACACCACTATGGCCAACACTGCCGATGCCAAAGCAAGTATCACAAACCCCAGGAAGATTACATAGGGCGAAGTGCTCAACTTAAATGCAGGGTGTACGAATTGAAGCACGATAAAGACCGCCACAAATATCCCCGCTGTGCCTATGATCTGCTTAGTGATCTTTTTGGCCCCGAATAACAGTCTTTCCATAAAGAAAGAGAATGGCAGAAGCAAAGCAAAGTAGAAAATGATACCTCTGACCGTATCATTTGCTGTGCTTTTCACATCTGGGTATCCTCTGGCCTCCAGCCCCCAGGCTTTCCTGGCAGAGGCTATAGCCTTGTCGTACTGAAGCTGTTCCTTATATCTTTTTGCCGCCAGCAGTGCCTTTCTGGCCTCTTGGTGCAAACTCTCAATCCTCTCGTTCCTGACTCCGTACCTGACCAGGGCCTTAAGTCTCACATCGTCAACAACCCACATATCCCGGGCTATCTTGTAGGCTGGCCAGGTAATCACCCCTTCGGAGAAATCGTATCCTTGCCCCAGGGCTTGTTCGAGCACTTCAAAACCAACATGCTTCTCACTTATGGGATTCATGAGCAATTCCTCCGGGGCGTTACTAAGCAAGTATTTTATCCCAAAAAGACTGGTGCCCATGAGAATTTTCACCCTTGAACCAGGTCTACCGAAAACCACTGCCGCCTGGGTCACATTCTCCTCTTTCTCGCTCTGCTTATAGCCCTCGTCAAAACCAAGCGAATACCCATATTTGATAGGTGTGGAGTTGTCAGGCGTCAGGAGGTTCAAGACATCTAAGGCAGTGAAGTATCTGGAATCGATTATCTCAAACAGAGTCAAAGCCTGGCATCTGAACAACACCTCCATCATCTCCAGATCCCACCAATTATTCTCCACTTTTATGGGATAGGTCTCATTCCCGTCCCGTCCCATATCAGGGGCATAGACGATTTTGCCATCTTCGTCCAGCTTATATGCTCTGATCTCGATCGTTCCCTTCTCCTGTCGGATACTCTTGAAGTGAAATCCACCCTCTTGGTCGGAGAGAGTGACCATCAACCTTCTCACCCCAGTGCAACTCTTGAACTCTGGCAACTGATAGGTAACAACTGCGCCAGCTACAGGAGTGTTGGGAGTGAAGCCCTCCTTTGGGTTCCACCAGTATACATGGCCCTTCAGGTCATGTGCTTTGTCCTCTAACTGCATCTTTAGACCTGGAAAGAAGTTGATATCTTCGCATGCCTTGATCAAGAGACCAGCAACGGTTCTTGTCTGCCTAGTAAGATTCTCCGCGTTCACATATTCTATCCTATCTAATGGGGTATCCACCTTCTCTCTGGCATCATTTGGGGTTGCCAAGCTTATTCCGTGTTTACCTACAAAGACCACTGCCTCGCTGTCGAAGCCAGGAGGGGTGGAGACGAAATCCTTCCAGCTTCTCTTTGGAGGAGTTATTGCATTGATATAACAATCGGTATGTTGAGGAAAGATCTCGGCGGCGTAGACTGCAAATTTTTTGGCAAATGGGGCAAGGGTATTCTTCACAAAGTCATCGGTCTGCCAGGTGGGATGATAGAAAGCTCCCTGTGAAAAGGCAGCAACCTGGTCATTATGGCTGGAGAGATCTAATCCAATAAAAAGTTTGAACCTTATCCTGTCTTTTTCAGGTATCTTCTCTAAGAAGTAGTCACTCTCTCGTGAGTGTCGATGGAGAAAGTCGTTGATTCCTGCAAGCCCCTGGAAGTGAGCCGAAGTGGCCAAGAAAAGCACTGAGTATTTGGGCCGGTATTGTTTGAGTACTTGAGCCACCTGAAGCAGGGCAGCTACGCCGCAGGCGTTCTCGGCGCCGGTGGCCAAGCGGGGCACCACTGATATGGCGTCATAATAAGCTTCCACCACAATAAGCTGATCTTTCCACCTGCCGCCTTCCGGCATCGGCTCCTCAGAACCAGACAAGTAGGCGTAAACATTCCAGGTCTCCACCTCCTCCCAGTCCATCCTTGCAGTCAATGTAACCTCGGCCTGGCCCGACTCTGCCAGCCTCAGCAATGGAGCCACATCCTCTTTTTCTACCCAATACCTGGGAATATCAGCCGGAACTTTCAGGAACTTATCCGCTGCCTGTTTTTGGTTAACAACACCGCTGTCAAAGAAGATTACAGCCTTAGCCCCAAGCATGCGAGCATTTATATAATTCTGGCCACAGTCGAAATCTAGAAGGACGATGCTGCCCTCTACTCGTTTCCCATTTAAATCCTTAAAGTCCCCTTTTCGGCCATATATGAGATTCCCCGTAATACCTCCCTCAGGCAGCGTGGGGGTCTTGACATTATTGGGCCACAAACAATAAAGGGGTACCTCTTCTCCAGTAGAACGAATCCGGAGCCTTGCCCCCTTGTCTATTGGGACTGTGACCTTAAATGTATCAATGGTCACTTTCTCCAACCCGATCTCTTCGAATCGGCCTTTTATATATTCGCAGGCCTTCCTATTGCCAGGGTAACCTACAGCCCTTGTGCCCCAGGACGTTAAATCCGACAAAATTCGTCTGGTCCGGGCCACAGTAACCAGATCCAACGCCTCCTTAAGGTGTTTTTCCACTGGGACAGGGACTGTTTCAGCTCCTCCTTCCGGAAGCCTCACCAGCCTACTAAGTATCTTGTCAGTGATATAGGCTGGATCGAACACGGTAACGGAGGAAAGCAAGAGAATCCCAATTAGCACCAACAAGTATTTGCCAAGTTTGTTCATCATACTTCCTTTTCTAAGGGTAGAGAGTCCTTAATAGAAACCTTTAATTCTGGATTACTCAAGAATTGTCCATAAGCCCTATAAGTGCAGACTGCTCACTGTCTGGCGGGAACAGCCCCATTGACAGAAGGTGATGACTAACTGACACTAAGTCACGTGCCCCTCAGAAGCCCGCGGCCTCTCCTGCTTTTCCCTCTTTCTCAAATATAACACAACAACCAGCAACAAGAGGCAGATAAGACCCAAGGCAACTGTTTGAGGCAAAACTCCGGTGCTTTGAGGTGTAGCAGTTGCCTCCAGCTTCAACTTTTCCTTGAGGGTTAATAGTCGCTGCCAGGTCTTAGCAGACGCAGGGTTATTGTTCACTTCCTTGACATAAAACTCCATTGCTTTGCCTTCCAGGCCCTCCCTTTCATAGATAAGTCCCATATGGTAATTCGCCTCAGGATACCAATTAACTAACTCCAATGTTTTGGAGAAACAGCGTAGCGCTTTCTCGTCCTGGTTCTGCCTTAGATAGACCAAGCCAAGATTATAGAGCACCTTAGGGTTATCGGGCTCAGCCTCCAGGGCCCGGTTCAGAACGGCCTCTGCCTGAGGATATCTCTCCAGTAACGATAAGGCAACTCCCAAACGGACAAGTATGCTAACATCATCGGGACTCTTCTGCAGTGCTTGTTGCCAAATCGAAATTGCCTCCTGATATCTTCTGTTCTGAAGCAGCCGATCTCCCTTCAGATTCATCTCCTTCGTGCTCTCGCCGTTGACGTTCTGTGGGGTAAGCAGCATGATCGCCAACAGATAGAAAAGTCTCAAACAGTGGCTGAATGAGTTAAGACTACGGTTTTTCTTCAACAGTGTTCACTCCCTTCGTCTGAGGCGACGGACAAAGACGACTACCATCGCCCCCAGCGACAGATAGGGAACCACCTTGCAGAAAGCCCCTTGCCATCCCAGTATTGTTGGCCACAGAGAGAAAATAGCAAGAATAATCAACACGTCTTCAAGCAAGAACATATCCGGTCTTTTCATCTCTTTTCACTACCATCCACTTATTTCATGTCCATGTCCGAAGAACCATCCCCAATCTACCAGATTACCGATGCCAGCGGCGAAGAAATGTCCCAGAACTATTCCCAGGAAGAAGGGTAAGGCCTTGCGATACAACGAAACCCCGCCTATCTTAATGATAATCGTTTTGATAGCCCAGGCAAGGAATATGGAAAAGACTGTCTGCTGTATGGGCAAGGTTGAGGCCACAGTATAACCCAGAGGATGGATAGGCCACCAGACAAATCTATATCTCATAAATGTGAGCCCACCCATAACTACTGCCCCTATTCCCAAGAACAGAAGCCTTCTCCAGTCCGTCCCGTATGGGTTTATCATATCGGTAACCGAGTTCTCATACGGCAGGGTTGCTCCGGATCGGAACATAAATCTTCCGTAATTATATGCCCCGTGTTCATATCCCATAGAAAGGGTGTACCATATGGAAACAGATACGCTTACAAGCAAAGCGATACAAATCGCCAGCAGAACCTCTTTCTTCTTCAACTTAATAGCATCAGCCAGCTTGGCAGCGTGGGCGGCACTGGAAACGAAGTGGGCTTTTATCTCGACAATAGCCGCATATGACATAGCCAGAACAGCCATGCTACCAGGTGAGATGGCTTTACTTCCAAGGATATAGGTGGTGGTAACTTGGGGCACTTGTGGGGCCCTTATGTAGACCAATCCTCCTTCTGCAACCAATCTAGCAACACCGATATAGAATATTATGGCAATAGGCACAAATATCAACAAAACCTTGGGTTGCATTCCTGCCTGGTAGAGCCAGGAGCAGATATACGTCAGGCCTAAAATAAGTCCAAGGACAGCGGTCCGATAGGAGAGAAGCTCCCCTGAATCGTCCACTTCAGAACGCCTATTAAAGGCTTTTCGCAACACATCCTTCAGATGGCTCCTGGCCATCCACAGACCCCACAGCACCATAAATATCATTGCACCGGCGCCCTGCCAACCAATAGTAGGGTAATGGGAACAATAGACCTTGGCAGAACCAAGACTGTACCCTATCCGCGTGAAAATACCTACTTGAATAACTGCCAGAAGATAGAACAACCAGATACCGAGCAGAACATCCAAGCTCATCAAGTAGGCTAAACCAAGCATAGGGAAGGAAATGACCATTGCAATATTAGGGAATCCTCTGCCGAAGGTAATCCCGCTGCCTATCATTATCCTTGAACCGGACATCGGGATTCTGGGAAATAGAGGATTGAACCAATTGGCAATCATAAAGCCTATTATTGCTGCAGGAATCGCAAAACCGATCCAGAACCCCCGATTCCTGAATAGATGCGGAAGTAGAGACTTACTCTCAGCCCCTTCCACCATCTGCAGAGGGACCTGGGCCAGAGGGAAAATAAGCCTCTCTTTCTCCACCCATTGTTTTCTCAAAATAACAATTATGCAGAAAAGGACGAAGAACAGAGCAGCGACAAAACTGAGCCACCAGAACAGTGGAATCACCCAGGCCGCCCAGGGAATCTTAGCCCCCTCTGGTAATCCTTCGAAGAACCAGGTCATCGCCCCCGTTTTGTTGCTCGGGACAAGCCAGCTCGGTATGTGAGGGTGTAGGTACTCTGCCCAATGGTTTTCAGGGGTGGCAAAATAGTAAGGCGCTGCAATAGTGGCTATCAGGTGGCCAGTAAGACCATAGGTCGGGATTGAAGCCCCCACCAATCCCATTATAAATACAATAATCAGTTCAGAGATAGAGAGTCCAAATCTGGGATTTATCAGCTTGAAAATTACATTTAAGACAGCAACCACCAGCAGAAACAGGAAGACGACCGCCAACGGCATGTAGTCGTCAGTGACCAGAGAAGAATGGAGCCTATAGATGGAAAAAGGTCCCCACATATTTATGATGACCGCTATAACCACACCTATGAGCACTGAACGGAGTGTCAGTCCACCAAATCCGCCCGTGGAGGTCTTCGACATTCACCATCTCCTTTCTATCTAATCTCACTAACGTTAAAGCCGCATTCCGAAAACTTATGTAAAATAGAAAGAGACATCGTCCCTGGAGGGACTTCGAATAGATGGCTGGCCATATTTGCTACAAGCATCTTGTCCCTGTCGGGACAGCCAATATGGGGTGTATCAGAAGGCATTTTTGACCCCAAAGTTCGCCAGGAAGTCGCAAAACAGCGCAAAGGGCTAATTATCTGTCCATAAAACCGTCGCCCGCCTTATGCCGCCGTTCCATTCTCTGCTGTTATCCTAAGCGACCAACCTTTGATACAGACGCAAGATGTAATCTTTAAACTTTCGGAGTCAAACCCCTGCTTATTTGAGACATCTGCAGATTCTGTCGGGAAAATGGAGTCGCTGGCAGTACTGTGGGCTCACTTAAGATATCTATTTCTGTCGGAGGGCTCTTCAGAGCCCGACTCCATCGGCGTCTGGAGACGGCTCCTACGTCCCTCTTCAAGGTGAAATAGAGCATGTTTCCTGTGAGATCGGCACTTTTCGTCAGAATTTGTGCGATAGATAGAAAAATCTTCAGAGGGGTCTTTCAGAATCTGGGTTAAGAACGAACTAGTGGGCGATGCTGGATTTGAACCAGCGACCTCCTGCTTGTAAGGCAGGCGCTCTGAACCCCTGAGCTAACCGCCCATTGACCAGAGAGAAATTCAATCCTTTTGGGCTCTCCCCTTTGTGCTTCGTGCTTCGGACTCTCTGCGGTCCCGGAGCAAAATCGCCAGCGGAATTACGATGCAGTAGCCCGCCACCAAGAGAATAGGAGCAAGGGTGAGGGAGAATACCCCCTGGGCAGGTGGGATGCTTAAGAAGATATACCCGATAAGTATCACACCTAACCCGAAGAAAAACATTCTCCAGTTTCTGGTACCAAAAGGCAATCCCGCTTTCTGGGAAATACGCCTGACCATTCTATCGCTCCCGTGAAGCTAAAATAAAAGATTGAACAGCAAGTGTCAAGAAAAATCCAAATATAAAGGTTGGAACCCTATGCGCAGGGTTACTCAAACTTCTCCGCCTCATCGATTAACATAATTGGGATGTCATCCTCGATCCGGTAGCGAAGCTTGCAGGCCCAGCATACTAGCCTCTGATTCTCCT
>Ga0164310_10000869_pt1 | contig 16664 bp, 15 predicted proteins | sample GuaBasSedimGuay1_FD_121795 | JGI IMG/M metagenome (GOLD analysis project Ga0164310, IMG submission 121795) | Subseafloor sediment microbial communities from Guaymas Basin, Gulf of California, Mexico - Guay1, Core 4569-9, 0-3 cm | ecosystem: Environmental > Aquatic > Marine > Hydrothermal vents... | reverse complement strand
TCAGAATCATCTCTTTCTTTCAACAACAACGAAGCCCCGTGACCAGCCAAAGCCTGCTGCTCCATCTCCCCCAGCCTTAATCCGCCGCCCTTCGCTCGGCCCTCGATCGGTTGTCTCGTCAACAAAGCAACCTTTCCAGAAGCCCTCGCATGAATAAGGTTCTTTACCATTCTCTTCAACTTCAAATAATACATGCTCCCAACATAAATCTTAGCATCCATCTTCTTTCCAGTAACGCCGCTATACATTGTCTCCTTCCCATCATAACTAAAGCCCATCTCCTTTAACTGGCCTTCCAGGTCCTGAACACTCTGCCCAGTGAATGGAGTTCCATCAATAATCTTGCCCGACACCGCTGCAGTTTTACTCGCAAGCAACTCTATCAAATAACCAACAGTCATTCGGCTAGGAATACCGTGAGGGTTAAACATCAGGTCTGGAGTTATTCCGCTTGTAGTGAAAGGCACGTCATCAGGATCTGCAATCATTCCAATAACTCCCTTCTGTCCGTGCGGAGAAGAATATTTATCTCCAACTTCAGGCAATCTAGAATCTCTAGTTCTAACATCAACAACTCGGTTCCCTTCACTGTCAACAGTAATGAACGCAGCATCAACCGTTCCTCTTTCACCCTGTCTTATCACAGAGCTAGCTTCCTTCTTCGCTTGAATACTAAGGTCCTTTGCCTCAGACAAGAACTTGGGAGGAGTCACTTTTCCGATTACAGCATCACCAGATTTCATGTCAGCCTCAGGATATGCGACTCCATCGTCTTCCAAATGCTGGTAAACTTCTTCAGTCCTATAACTCGAAACATCCTTATCTGGAATAACTATCTCATCAGAGAGACCACCAGCATACTGCAATTCTGTAGCAGTATATGGTCTAAAGTATGTACTTCTTCCCATTCCTCTGTCAACACTTGCCTTGTTCAAAACAATAGCGTCCTCTATATTGTATCCCTCAAAGGGCATAATCGCAACTACTATATTTTGTCCAGACGGATAGACCTCCAAGGTGTCATAAATAAAACTCCTAACCAAAGGTCTTTGAGGATAATGTAAAATAGAAACGTCAGTATCCACCCTCACTAAATAATTCGCGGCATAAATACCTAAGCTCTGCTTATTTGTCTTGCTTCCCCTCATCAGTCTAGAGCTCTGGTCATGATTAGCAAACGGCACCAAAGAAGTAACCAAACCAAACAAACCTATCGGATGAACCTCTAAATGTGTATGCTCTGAGGTTATCTCTTTTTCATCCGTCGCAATATCGGTGTTCTCCTCTTCCGCAGCATCAATATATTCAATAATGCCCCTATCGACCAAATCAATCCACTTCAAGTCTCCTTGTTCTAACAAGACAACGTCCTCATTCTTCAGTTTTGAAGCACCGTTCTCAACGACAATCAGAGGTCTCAAAACCCTTCCAACTTCATAAGAGAGAACAACTTGTTCCAAAAAGCGATCATACCTAACGCTTATCTCATGCGGAATTTCCTTGGCCCTTCTCATTTCTCTAAGCTTCTTAGTAAATTCTTCAGCGTCATCAATATACCCAATAAATCTACCGTTAAAGAAAACATCCTTTCCATTTTGGTTCTCTTTGTTAAGGCCCATTGTTTCGAGCTTTTTCACAGCAGCATTATCATTGAAATCAATCGCCGTAGAAATCTTAGCTAACAGCGCCAGATTCTTTCTCAAACCAATCTCTGTTCCTTCAGGAGTTTCTGTTGGACAGAATCGACCATAATGTGTTGGGTGCAGTGTTCTAGCCTTAAAGTTCTCCTGATCTCCTGGAAGAAGGCTAGTGACCCTCTGCAATTGCGAAAGAACATCAAGATAGTTGGTCTTCTGCATATTTTGAGTGACTCCAGATCTCTCCCCAATCCAAGAACCGGTTGCGATCGCACTCTCGACCCGATGCGTAAACAATGTAGACTTAGCAATCGTCTTCAACGAATAGAATTTCTTTCTCTTAGAAACCTTCTGCAGAGTATACTGAATGTCTCTAACAAGAATCTTCAGGTTTACTCTAAACAAATCAGACATCAAATCGCCGGAAAGCTTTATTCTCTTGTTCGCGTAATGGTCTTTATCGGTTCTTATGCGCTCATCTTTCTTTGCTCTTAGATAAAGTCTAACTAACCTGCACAGGGTTATGGCCTTGTCTTCACGCGAACCCTTATTCAGTCCAATATTCGGAAGCAAGAAGGAATCAATTCTCTGTTTTACTCTATCGAGGATTTCTTTTTTCGTGCCCTGGATCCCAGACTTCTCAGCGATATACATCATTGCATCTTCCACGGTTTGCAAATTTGCATACTCATACAAATTAACAATCAGACAATCATTCTCAATTCCTATATTTTTTGCAACATCCGCTTCCTTTATCATTCCAAGCGATTTCAATAAAACAAGAATTGGAACATTCCTCAATCTACTAAAAGTCAGCTCAAGAATTCCCTCGTTCGTCTCACTGATTGTCGTCGGAATTCTATAAGATCCTCTTTCTGAGAAAACTCTCAATGTCAAACCCTGCCTACCTTTCTCAATAAACGGCTGATTCGGCGCAAGATCCTCAGACATAACAATAACTCTCTCGTTTCCGTTAATTATGAAATAACCTCCCTGATCTAGAGGATCCATGTAATTCTTTCCCCTCTCCTCTCGATTCATATCTTTTGTGTTACATCTCACACCTCTAACGATAACCGGTATTCTCCCAACCTCCACTTCAGAACTTTCAGTCTGATTTTCATACTTCACACTTAATTCAACAAAAACCGGAGCTGCATAAGTAAGTTTTCTCAACTTCGCCGCAATCGGCATAATCTTACTAACACTACCATCTGCTTCAATAACATTAGGTTCACCAATCCGAACCTTCCCAAACTTAATTTCAACGTCCTGGTCAACCAGAGTCTCATTGATTTCCTCAACAATCCTTTGAATCCTATTTTCTATAAAATTATTAAAAGATCTTATATTGGACTCAACCAATGAGTGCTGTTCAAGATATTTCTCTATCAGAATATTTCTTTCCTTACCCATCTTACATTACAACAACCCGGTAGTAAACCTTTACTTTATCTCCTTCTTTCCTCTCAATTTTTACAACATCGCCAACACTACAAGTTTGCGGCAGCGCAGGATCCTCAACACGTATTTTTGGCAGTTGCGACAGAGAAATATTATATTTTTCAAGTAACTTTTTTATCTCGTCTACCTTCAATCTCGTGTGTTTTGGCTGTAATGTATGCATGGCTTTAGCTAATCGCTAGTATAAATATTTAATTAACGACTGGGCGATAATGAAAGATTGCAAAATATGGTTTTTAAACTTTCCGGTTTTTTGGTCTGTCGCCGTAATATATAAAATTTTCCATTTCTTAGGGAAAATCAGGTTATTTCCTAAAGTGGCCCCGAAGGGATTTGAACCCTCGACACCTGGCTTAAAAGGCCAGTGCTCTAACCAGGCTGAGCTACGGAGCCGTTTAACGTGCCATAGCGAAGCACCAGTCACGTCAACACTAAATAAAGAAAAAATCTCTTTTTAAGGTTAACTAATAAGAATTACTTGATATCCTTGACTTTCTTAACAAGGTCTTCCTTCGACAGGACTCCCACCATTCGTTCCACTTGCTCGCCATCTCTGAAGAAAATCAACGTTGGAATTGACATAACCTGAAACCTCTGAGCTAAATCTCCCTGCTCATCAACATTTACCTTCCCCAATTTCGCCTTGTCCTTGAGCTCTCCCGCAGTTTCCTCGAAAACAGGAGCCATCATTTTGCACGGCCCACACCAGGGCGCCCAGAAGTCAACGACAGCCTTATCTTCTTTAATAAATTTATCAAAATTCTCAGCTGTCAATTCTGTAACTTTTCCTGTCATAAACCACTGAAATCTAAGTCAATTAATAAAGCTTTTGTTAGCAGCGTTAACTCATGTTAATCAACACTAATAGCAATTAACAAAGCAAGAGCAACCATAACAAAAAACCCGATCAACAACGGCGATGCCGTAGATAAAATCCCCAAGCCCGGCGAGATCTCACCCTCAGACACAACCATCGCGTTCGTCCAGGACGAAAATATAAATAGCGAAAACACTGCCAAGATCACAATAATGAGTAAGATTACTTTGGTTTTCATAAAGGAGAGATGATTATTAAGTATAAATATTATTCCCCGCACCCACTCCGAGTAGTCTGCTTACACGAAGTACACATTATTTCGCAATTACCAATCCTCTTTGCAACACCACCGCAAATCGGACACGCAATACCTTCATCATTAGAGAACTCCTCAAGCGAAGCCTGCTGCTCATCGCTCTCTTCTTGTAAATCCTTTAAGTTAATATGGATTCCTCCAGCTCCATCACCAAAATTATTCATCATAAACTGTGCAACATAATCCACAATCGACGAAGCCGTCCTAATCTGCTTTATATGGTCGTCAACTTCCCCTCCAGCAATATTCTTCACAAACCCGGCAGGCTCAAACTTCTGATGTCTAAATCTCTTGAACAGATAACCTATGGATGTTCCGTACTGCAAATTAACAGAAACAGAAGTCGCCCACGCATCCAACAATCCGCGAATTGTGGAGCCCTGCTTATGCATTGTAATAAAGATCTCCCCCGGTTTTCCATCATCATACAATCCAACAGTCAAATAGCCCTCATGCCCTCCAAGCTCAAACTTATGAGTGATAGATCTTCTAGTCTGAGGTAATTTAGTCCTTTCCGCAAGAGCAATCGAAGCCTTAGAATCTTTCTTAACTATCTCCCCTTCAGTCTTCTGCGTATTCAACGGCTGACTTCTTTTAGAGTTTTCTCTATAAATCGCAACAGCCTTCAAACCCTGTTCCCACGCAAACACGTAAGCTTTAGCAATGTCATCCGCTGTAGACTCCTCAGGCATGTTAATCGTCTTGCTTATCGCCCCAGAAATAAAAGGCTGAACAGAACCCATCATCTTCACATGCCCCTTATACTGGATAGCCCGCTTCCCCTTTGCCGCTTTGAAGGCACAATCAAAAACAGGCAGATGTTCTTGTAATAAATGCGGAGCACCCTCGATAGTTTCGTTCTTATCTATATAAGCAACAATCTCCTTAGTCTGATCATCGCTATACCCCATCCTACTCAAGCCCTTCGGAATCTCAGTGTTCACAATCTTCAACATACCCCCTCCGGACAAAACCTTATATTTTACAAGAGCAATGTCCGGCTCAATGCCCGTCGTATCACAATCCATCATAAAAGCAGTCGTGCCTGTCGGAGCAAGCACAGTCGCCTGCGCATTCCGATATCCATTCTTCTCACCCAACTCAATCGCCTCCGACCACGAATCCCACGCATCATTAACTAGGTACCTCAGGTTAGAAGGCATCGCCTCAACATCAATGCCCTTAACCGAATCCTGATGCATCCTCATAACCTCCAACATTGATTCCTTATTCTTTTGAAAATCAGAAAATGTGCCGACTAGCCCAGCCAACTCAGCAGATGTCTTATAGGCTTCTCCAGTTAAGATTGCAGTAATAGCGCCAGCAACCGCCCTGCCCGCGTCAGAATCATAAGGCAAACCCAAAGACATCAACAACGCGCCGAGATTTGCATAACCCAAACCCAACGGCCTATAGTTATGAGAGTTCTGAGCGATTTTATCCGCAGGGTAACTTCCACCATCGACTATCAGGTCCATGGCAACAACAAACATCCTAACGACCCTTCTAAATTTCTCAACATCAAACTTACCCTCTTCTGTCAGGAACTTCATTAGATTTATCGACGCTAAGTTACACGCGCTATCATCCAAAAACATAAACTCGGAACAAGGATTACTTGCATTAATCCGTCCAGAGTTCTTACAAGTGTGCCATTTGTTAACCGTCGAGTCGAACTGCATTCCCGGATCTCCACAAAGATGAGTTCCTTCCGCAATACTGCCAAGCAAGTCCTTCGCTTTGTGAGTCTCCGCCTCATCTCCAGACTTAACAAATTTTGTCTTCCACTCTCCGTCCTTCTTAACAGCCTGCATAAACTCATCCGGGGCTCTAACGCTCATGTTGCAGTTCTGGAAATAAATGCTGTTATATGCCTCGCCGTTTAGGCCGCCGCCATAACCATGTTCAATTAAAGCCCACGCCTTTTTTTCTTCTGACGATTTTGAGTTAATAAATTCGAGAATATCTGGATGATCAACATTCAAAATCTCCATCTTCGCCGCCCTTCGAGTTTTCCCTCCAGATTTAATAATCCCAGCATACGCATCATAACCTTTCATAAAGCTAACAGGCCCAGAAGCCTTTCCGCCGCCAGTCAGCGTTTCCTTAGAACTTCTCAACGGCGAACGATTCGTCCCAGTACCAGATCCTGCTCTAAACAAGTTTGCTTCAGCAACCTGAACAGCCATTATAGAATCCATATCATCCTCAATACTCTGAATAAAGCAAGCAGAACACTGCGGCCGGTCAGTATTCTTCTGAGCTTCCACGACTCTCCCGAGAGAAGAATCCCAGACATGGGCCGAAACTCCGCCAGCAGTTTTATCATATTCCTGGATGCCAACGTTGAACCAGACAGGAGAATTAAAAACAGCCAATTGATTTAAACAAATCGCGGCAAGCTCTTCCCTCAATATCTTCGCCTGTTCAGCATTAAAATACCCTTGCTTCAAAGACTGGCGTTCAAAAAACCTTGAGACTCTGCTAACAACCTGCTCAACAGAACCTTCCCTCTCACCCTTCTTCTGCTCGCCCCAAAAATACTTTCCAGCCACAACCTTCATAGCTAAAGGCGACCAAAAGTCAGGTCTCTTCACCGCCGGCTGAGTAAAAACAACCTTCCCAGAATCGTCAGTTATCGAAACGTCCTCCGCAACCCACTTTATCGGATTTCCATAAATATCAAACTCAAAAGGGCTCTTCCCACCCTGCGTAAAATATCTCTTAAGAGTCATAGACCCAAGACTCAGTTCAGGATTTATTTTTTGATCAAGATAGTTTGTTTTTTTATTGGCATCACTATTCCAGTAATCACTCCCGCTTGTTTCAAGACCGTTCGCCATTATCTTTTTATTAACTCCTTTATCTCTTTTTTAAAATCATCCAACTCAGTAAAATCTCTATAAACAGATGCAAATCTTATGTAAGAAACCTTATCCATCTTCTTAAGCTCTCTAACAAGAATGTCCCCAATCTCACTGGACTTAACCTCTTTTCCTTTGCGCCTCAATTTTTCTTCAACATTAGTCAACATTTTATCAATTTTCTCCGAACTCACCGGGCGTTTTTCACAAGCCCTCATAACGCCTCGCTTCAATTTCTCATGATCAAAGCTCTCGACCTTCCCGTCTTTCTTGACAACCCGAAATTCAACTCTGTCCACACCCTCCTGCGTGTTAAACCTTTTTGAACACTTAAGGCACTCACGCCGCCGCTTCGTCAGGCCTTCATTGTCTCTCTTATCTATGACTTTCGTTTCTCTATGAAGGCAATAAGGGCAAAGCATATTCGATTAAATAAACACAAGATGTTGTGTTTTTCCTCTTTTTTAACACAATTTGTTGTGCTACGCGAGTCCCTAGCCCCAACGCTATTTAAAGATTTCCGTGTTGTTTTTTTGCTCGTCGACAAAATAACAAAACCAGCGAGTCTTACTTTCAGAGTAACAAATCGTAAGTTCTGTTAATCGCGCCACGAGACTCTAGCAATCACTTGAAATAAAGACTTAAATTGTGATTCCCGCCGTTATCAAATTTCATCTGTCTCTTGTAAGAGCACCAATCGCACCAAGGCTTCCCGCACGCCGGCCAAACTTTAGTATTCTCTATCTTCCCAATCAAATCCAAAACCGTCCGCCTCAATTCTTCCAACTGTTCGTCAGTCCGAGAAGAACGCACCTTCTTATTATGCGCCAACATATGCCACACCAAACTCGCTTTAATCTCGTTCCCAAACAAATGCTTCAACCCGATGTGATACAGGGCCAATTGCCGATCCGCGTCAGCATCCTTCTGCGACTTCATCCGGTAATTTGTCTTGTAGTCATGCACTTCGTACTCACCCTGCTCGTTCAAAACAATCCGATCAATATAGCCCACAATCGAGTGACTTTCATCAAGCGGAAACAAAACCTTTTTCTCTATCTCAACAGTGTTCTCGCCAAACGGCTTGTTCGTCTGATAATAATCAATCAGAAACTTTACACCCTTATTAAAAAAAGAATCAATATTCTCCCCAGCAGGAAGCCGAATGTCAGATTTATATTGCTGATGCCAATTCTCCGCAAAGCACTTTATCAAATCATCCATCTCCGGAACGCCCCCTTCCTTAACTTTTTTATACAACCATTCCAACGCCTCATGCGTCATGCTTCCCAAAAACAAACTGACACTTATTGGCAAATCAGGCCACTTCTTATCGATGTACTTAATCTTATACGCCTCTGGACAATTCTCATACAACCACAACTTAGAATGCGAATACACCTCAACCATTCGAGGTCAAAACAGGGAGGTTATAAAAACTTTTATGGGCTGGGAGAAGTTAATACAACTCATCATCATCTACATAGCGCTCTCTTCCACCACGACCGCCAGCACCCCATTTAGGAGCCTTAGGAATATTTTTACCCGCATTTTCAACAATGTCATTGACCAGCCGAATTCGTAAACTATCTGCTGGCACTTCCCCCATGATTACTTCAAAAGCATGTCTTGCCGCACCATTATAGTGGGCTTCTATATCTCCCGCAGGCACATAACCCTTACCAACAATTTCAACATACTTAACCATTACAGAAGCCCTATGAGCCTCACCCCTCGCTACCTCCTGATTCGTCACATCTGATATTAAGACCGCTTGCAAACCCTCCCCATCATCAATCTTCCTTCTTCCGCTACGCCCTATCCCCTCAGGCAAATCCCGCCCAATTAGCAAGGCCGCTTCAGCACCCCCATCATATAACATATATGCTTTATGCCTTAGTCTTTCCACGCCGCGCCCGCTACCTCCACTACCCCAGGAAGAACTCCTACCGCCCGAGGAAGAACCATAAATATCCCTGGTGCTCCCAAAAGGGGAACCCGTGTCGGTTTCGGCCTCGCCGACCTGCCTAGACTTTCTGCGACGTTCCCTCTCTCCAGGGCCTGCGTTTGCATACTTATCATTATGTGTGCCATCCTCATTAAGGCCCCTCTTTTTTCTCCTCGCCTTCTTTTCCATGGCTCTGCGTTTTTTCCCACCCATAGCCCCACCAAAACCTGGCCCCTTTTAAAAATAACGGCGTTAACAAATCAACATTGAAAAACAATAAATACTCTTGTTTCCTAAAATAAACATGCAAACTAAATTCAAAAGACATGAAAAGGTAAAACTTCTTGTTGATCCAGATTCAGAGTACATTGAGTATGACTTGACTCATGAGAATAACAAGCCCCCAATCACAAAAGGAATGGTTGGCAAGATAAATATGATTTTACCAAACGGCCAGTACCACGTAGAGATCCCCGGAGAAGACGGAAAGACTCTAGCTTACGTGCCAATGGACGAAGAATTCTTAGAAAGCGCGTAATAAGATAGCTTTAAATAAATCTCTTTTTTTAATATATAATGGCATTGAAAGGGGGTGTTTAAATGGCAGCAGCAAAACAACCAATACAAAAAGCTGTTCAGGCAACTCCAGTGGTTGGAAAACAAATTCCAGTCGGCGTCAAAATAATCTCAGTATTATACTATATCGGCGCAGTCGTAATGCTTCTTTTAGGAATCACTATGATCTTTGGGGCAGGCTTTATGGGGTCATTAGCTAACCAAATCCCTTTCATGGCGATTTTAGGCACGGGATTTTTCATCATAGGAGCGATCATCATAATTGCCTTTGCAGTACTAAGCTTATTCGTCGCGCGAGGCCTATGGAAAGGACAAAAATGGGCTAGAATAGTTGCAATAATCTTCGCAGTTCTCGGCGTAATAGGTGCAATAATAAACATCGTGAGCGGAGACTTTGGGAGCATCATCAAGCTGATCATAAACGGTTTAATCGGATACTATCTTTGGTTCGTTAACAGCGTAAAGACAGCTTTCGCATAAACCAACTTATTTTTTTATTTTTCTTTCTTCATTTCCATTTCTAAGAAACAAATCACAAAGAGACGTCTAAACAAAACTACAATAAATAAAAGGACAAAAATAAAAATAAATTTCTGTTTACTTATGAGCTAAAACAAATACATGCTTTAGTGCTACAACGATCGTTGCTGGAACGAACAACATTGTTAGCGCTTGCAAGGTCACATAGAAGATTGGTACCATCTGAACAACACCTTGTCCTAGAGTTGACACAATAACTAATACAGCGCCAGACAACAAGAACGGATGCACTTCACTTCCTGCAATGTTCAAAAGACCTATAACAATACCTAAAACCACTAAGACGTATGTCACGCCAGGGCTAAGGTTGCCAACTAGTCCAAAGATCAGTGCAAGAATCACACCAATCAAAAAAGCCCAACTTCCGAGCGCACTACCACCTTTTTTCTTCGGCATCTTTACCTCCTTTTGATACTTTTAGCATGCAATTTTCATTTAAATATGTTTCTTTTCTCCATTTACAAAAATTTTATAAGACCTCCCATTTAATACACAAGATGAGAAATTACTTGGCTTGTGCTACAGTTGGGTTTTTGTTATTCTCTGGGTGCTCTAGGAATTTGGGGTCGTTGCAGGAAACTAAAGAGGCTACCCCTTGCAGTCCCGAGAAAATGGAAAGATCTTACGAACAGCCTCCTTCGAAATCTAAAAAAGGAGGCATGCGCGAGTCGCCAGGCGATTTTTTACGCAGGATGAGGGGATTGCCATTGAGAACAAAATATGCCTCTACTTTTTATGAAAGTAGGAATCTTTTTTAACTTATTTTATCCCATAGTTATATGAAAAAGAGGCAAGAGAATTTTCATTCGCTAAACCCTAAAGAAATCCTTAAAGAACTTGATTCAAATATTCGTGGCCTCTCTCAAGAACAAGTCGACGCACTAAAGATAAAATACGGCCCAAATAAAATTCCAGAAAAGAAGCCGACTTCTCCAATTGTTGTTATCTTTAGGCAATTCAACAGCCTAATGGTCTATATATTAATTGCAGCGGCCTTAATCTCTTTCCTCCTCCACAAAATGATTGATGTCTATGTAATTGCTGTCGTAATAATAATCAACGCAGCAATTGGTTTTTCCCAAGAGTACAAGGCAGAGAGCGCGATTCGGGCCTTGAAGAAGATGATCGTGCCCTTAGCAAGAGTCTACCGAGGAGGAGACCTAGTTCAAATCCCAGCACATGAAATAGTCCCTGGAGATATCCTTGTCTTAGAAGAGGGCGATAGAATTCCGGCAGACGCCCGCCTAATCGAAATAAAGAACTTCAGAACAGTTGAGTCTTCATTAACTGGAGAGTCCCTGCCAGCCGATAAATTCCTAAAGCTTTTACCAGAAAAGACCCCGCTTGCAGACAGGAAAAACATGGTTTGGCTCGGGACGTTCGTCGCATCAGGAAGGGCAAGAGCGGTTGTAACTGCCACAGGAGCCGACACAGCAATCGGCGAACTAGCAGAATCAATCGAATCAATAAAGCCGGGCAAAAGCCATTTCCAGGAAAAAACAGACACACTAGCAAAACACCTCGCAATTATCGCAGGAATCGGAGCTTTACTCACTTTTTTAATAGGTTACTTTCTGAGGGGTCTTCCTTTCCTAAAAATCTTTGAATTCACTTTAGCATCTTTGGTTTCAGGCATTCCAGAGGGCCTCCCAGCAGTTTTGGCAATCGTCTTAGCAATCGGTTCTTACCGTATGGCAAAGCGAAAAGCAGTGGTGAGGGATAAATACGCAACAGAAACGCTTGGTATGATAGACACAGTTGTCACGGACAAAACAGGCACCCTAACAGAAAATACAATGACTATTCAGGAGATATTCCTTCCAGGTCAACTTAAAATAGGCGTAACCGGCGTCGGCTGGGAACCAAAAGGAGAGTTCATACAAAAAAGCAAACAGATCATCCCCCTCGAAAATAAACAACTAGACAAGCTCCTGCACATCGCAGCCAATTGCAATAACTCAAGGCTTATCAGAGAGAAGGACGAGAAGGGTGAAGAGAAATACTCCATAATCGGCGATCCAACAGAGGCAGCCCTTCTTACATTAGCCGAGAAAGCCGGATTGAAAAGGTCGGCCCTATTACAAAAAGAAAAAAGGCTAGACGATCTCCCATTCAATCCAGGTCTAAAGTACCACGCATCACTCTCAGTCCTTTCGGATAAAGGCAACAGCAAAGAGATTTACGTAATCGGTGCGCCAGAAGCAGTCTTAGATCATTCAACACATCTCTGGAAAACGGGAAGGAAAGCAAAGCTAACCAAGCCAGACATTAAACATTTAGAGAAAAGCCTAGATTCAATGACAAACAAGGCAATGAGGGTTCTAGCTATTGCTTATAGAGAAGCACCAAAAAATCTCAATGAGCTTTCAGAGGAGGACACAAAAGATCTCGTCTTAATCGGATTCGTCGGAATGTCAGACCCCCCAAGAGAGGAAGTAAAAGGCGCAATCGAGCGAGCTAAAGGGGCCGGCATCAGGGTAATTATGGCTACTGGTGACCACAAAAATACTGCGGTTGCAATCGCAAAACAAATTGGCCTAGTCAAAGAAGACAGCAAAAAGCCTTTCATGGCAATAACTGGTGCAGAATTAGAAGCAATGTCTGACCAGGCATTTGATGCAGCAATCAAAAAAGCAAACATCTTCGCTCGTCTAACACCTGAAGTAAAATTACGAATAGCAAAATCATTACAAAAAAACGGGCACATCGTGGCGATGACTGGCGACGGTGTCAACGACGCTCCCGCATTAAAGCAGGCAGATGTTGGAGTTGCCATGGGTATCGTAGGCACAGACGTCGCAAGAGAATCAAGCAGTGTGGTCCTTATCGACGATAACTTCGCATCGATAGTCAACGCAGTCGAAGAGGGCAGAACAGTTTTTGTAAACACGAGGCAAACATCATACTATCTCGCCATGGCAAGCATTTCAGAACATGCTACGATTATCGCAACGATGTCTATAGGTCTACCTCTGCCACTTTTAGCAACCCAAATTCTCTGGTTAAATCTTGTCTCTGCTGGAGTGATTGATGTGTCTCTTGCTTCAGAACAATCTCACCACGACGTCTTACGAGAAAAGCCCAAAAAGAAGGGCGAGAACATCCTAAATAAAAGCATTTTGCCTTTCATAATTGGATTCACAATAATAACTGCCCTTCTCTCTCTGGCGTTTTTCAAATACTACCTTCCAAATGAGCCACTCGCAAGAACAGCAGTCTTCTCTGTAATCGCATTCACTCACCTATTCAACGTATTCAACATGCGCTCCCTAACAAAATCAGCCTTCAAAATAGGGTTATTCAGCAATCGCTACATAGTATTAGCCCTAACAGCCTCAGTTCTGGCCCTGCTTTTAGCAATATACACTCCATTCTTACAGGGAGTCCTAGGCTTCGCGCACATACCACTAAGAGAACTAGCAGTAATCTTCCTACTCTCATCACTGGCCCTCTGGTTCGGAGAAATATACAAGGCCATAAAAAACACAAGCAAGAAGCCCACATCAGAAGAATAACTCCAATATATGTGTTACAAAATAACAATAAAACTTATAAACCTTTAACAGAAACAACTTCTATGAGATTAATACCAATTGGGGAACGAATTATTTTAAGACCGGTCAAGACGGAAGAACGAACAAAATCTGGGATTTACTTACCAAAGTCAGATGATAGAAAAGAAGGTGTTGTCGTCGAAGTAGGTACACTAAAGGACGGGTCTCTAATCCCATTAAAAAAAGGAGACAAAGTTATTTACGGAGGCTACAGCTCCGAAGACCATGAAATCAGTGGCGAAAAGCTTTTAATAGTAGATTTTAAAGATGTACTAGCGAGGATTGAAGAATGAGCAAACAAATAATTTTTGACGAAAGCGCAAGAAAAGCATTGCTTGAGGGCATTGACAAGGTTGCAAACACAGTAAAAGTAACGCTAGGTCCAAAAGGCAGGAACGTAATTCTTGACAAGGCAACAAATCCGTTAATCACAAACGACGGCGTGACAATCGCTAAAGAAATAGAATTAAAAGATAAGTTCGAAAACATGGGTGCTAAGTTGGTTAAGGAAGTTGCTTCACAAACACAAGACAAGGCAGGCGACGGGACAACAACAGCGTCATTGCTTGCACAATTAATGATAACAGAAGGTTTGAAAAACATCACCGCCGGAAGCAATCCAATTGAAATAAAAAAAGGAATTGAAAAATCAACAGAGAAAGTAGTCAGCTTTCTAAAAGAAAAAAGTGTTAACGTGGATTCAAAAGAACAAATCGCACAAGTTGCTACAGTCTCAGCAAATAATGACGAAAAAATCGGCAGCCTCATAGCAGAAGCAATGGAAAAAGTTGGAACCAACGGAGTGATAACAGTAGAAGAAGCAAAGTCAATTGAAACAAACCTCGAGTTAGTCGAGGGAATGCAGTTTGAGAAAGGTTATCTCTCACCATACATGGCGACAGATCAAGAAAAAATGGAGACCTCATTCGAAGATCCTTATATTCTGATAACAGACAAATCAATCTCGAACGTTAAAGAGCTCGTGCCATCGCTAGAAGCAGTTTCAAACGAAGGAAAACCCCTATTAATAATCGCAGAAGATGTTGAAGGAGAAGCTCTTACGACTCTTGTCATCAACCTTCTAAGAGGCGCACTAAAAGTCTGTGCAGTTAAGGCCCCTGGTTTTGGCGAGGAGAAAAGAGACCTTCTTGAAGATATCGCGGTTCTAACTGGTGGAAAAGTAATCTCAAAGGAAAGAGAAGACAAGCTCGAGGATGTAACAATAGCAGACCTTGGTTCTTCAGCAAAAGTAAAGGTAACAAAGGACGAAACACTAATAATCGAAGGCAAGGGAGACAAGGAAGCCTTAGACGCAAGAGTCAGAACTCTTAAGTCAAAAGTCGAACAAGAAGCCTCTGACTTTCAAAAAGAAGATTTACAAAGACGCTTGGCAAAACTGTCTGGCGGAGTCGCAGTAATCAATGTTGGCGCCGTAACAGAAACAGAATTGAAGGAGAAAAAGATGAGAATTGATGACGCTCTTCACGCAACAAAGGCCGCAGTTGAAGAGGGTGTTGTTTCTGGCGGAGGAATCACATTACTTCATGCAAACAAAATACTCGATACCATCACACTTTCAGGCGAACAAGCAGTCGGAGTCAAAATAGTAAAGAAGGCTCTCGAAGGTCCAATAAGACAGATTGCGATGAACGCCGGAAAAGATGGGTCTGAAGTCTTAGCAAACCTCCAGGGCAAGGAAGAAAGTCTCGGTTACAACGCACAAACAGACACATACGGAAATCTCTTCCAAGAAGGAGTCATTGACCCAACAAAAGTAGTACGTAACGCTTTACAAACAGCTTCAAGTATTGCCTCTCTGGTTCTTACCACAGAAGGCTTGGTCGCGGATTTCGACGATGAGAAAGATAAAGTTGACGGGAATCCTTCTATAATCATTTAAGCGAATTAACGAACGAATTAAATCACACGAATCTTTAAATAAATACAAAACGGAAACAGAATGTTTATAAACCCTTAGTGGTTTAACATTTCAGATTTGAAAAGAAGGTACATAAATGAAAAGTTGTATATACTGTAAAACCGAAGTTCACAAGGATTCTGTCGTTGATGTCTGCACACGATGCGGTGTTGGCGTTTGGGGCCCAAAGATGTTTAAGGCCATTCTCGAGAACATGGACAGCGCAAGAAAGGCAGGAGATCTCTACCAGGGATCTGTCACGGAGTCACAAAATACAGCCCCTAGGAAATCAGGCCTGAGCTCAATAGCGCAAGAAGCTTTGGAAACCCAAGAAACAGCCCCTGCCGAAAGGCAATTAGAAGACGATAAATCGTTAAAACCAACAAATGAAGACATTCCTCCATTAGTAGAGTCATTCCCAGAAACCGCGCAATCACAACCAGAATCGCTTGGTCCAGAAGCTGAAATAACGCCACAACAGCCAGCCCAGGAGATGGAGGCGGCGGCCATTATTGTGGACAACGTGAACCAAAGATTCTAGTTATTCTCCAACCATAACAACTTTTATAAACCAATTCTATCACTAAAAACTATGCTGAAACACAAGAAAACAAGGCAGAAGGGGAAGTTCTCATTTAGGAGGTTCTTCCAGAAGTTCAAGGAAGGAGACAGCGTAGCGGTAGTTGTAGAGCTAAGCCAGCCTTTTGCATATTCAAAGAGACTGCAAGGAAAAACAGGCAAAGTCATTGAAAAGCGAGGATCCGCATACTACGTAGAAATAAAGGATATAAACAAAACAAAAAAGTATTTAATTAAGCCAATCCATCTAAAAGGGATACAAAACGCAAAATGATTCACTCAAAACAACCGCTAACACTAGCAGAAGTTCAAAGCATAGTGAAGCCCCTGGAGGAAAAACAGGAGATGAAAGACTACCTTAAGAAATTCACAAAGCTTTCCAAAGATAAATCTCTAAAACTGAAGGAAGAGATAGCTGGCTTGAACAACATAAAAATAAAAGAAGAGCACG
>Ga0164310_10000868_pt1 | contig 16666 bp, 14 predicted proteins | sample GuaBasSedimGuay1_FD_121795 | JGI IMG/M metagenome (GOLD analysis project Ga0164310, IMG submission 121795) | Subseafloor sediment microbial communities from Guaymas Basin, Gulf of California, Mexico - Guay1, Core 4569-9, 0-3 cm | ecosystem: Environmental > Aquatic > Marine > Hydrothermal vents... | reverse complement strand
TTTTATGTTTCTGATTTTCCAGCGATCTATAATATCTCTTGCAATGGTGACCTCCCATATCTCCCTAAGTATTTCTCCCCTTCTTTTACTTTCAATTACAGTTTCCGGGTAACCTCCCCACCTTAAATATTCACCCAAAAAATTTAGTACTTTGCTTTTCTCATAGCTAGACATATACTTCCTTATTTTAAACCCTCTTGCTCTGAGAAACTCTTTAAAAGAAAACGGGAAAATTTCATAGGTTAACGTTCTCCCTCTAAGCTGAGTAGCTATCTCCCTAGACAACAGCTTCGAAGAAGACCCGGTTACAAATATTTGAACATAACTTTCATCCATTAAAGTTCTTACAATTTTCTCCCACCCATCTACATTCTGCACTTCGTCAAAAAAGAAATAAACCTTTCTTCTCCTATTTTCCGGAAACATTTCATAATACACTTCTATAATATTTCTAAAATCCCTCCAACCAATTCCCTCCAATCTGTAATCTTCAAAACTAACATACAATATTCTATTCCTGTCAACCCCTCTCCTTAATAGGCGATTCATTAGTAAAAACATGTAATAAGTTTTCCCCGCTCTCCTAGGACCTATAATGGAGACCGCTCTCCTAATTTTTAACTCTAAGGGAACCTCTAAATCTCTCTCAATCAAATCAGGTAATCTTTTCTCCTGAGAATCCCTAATTATCTCAATAATAATGTCTCTACTAAGCATAATATTATATGAAGAGAAATATTCATATAAAATTTCCCTCTATATGAGGATACTTCAAACAAAACTTTAGTTAACTTCACCATCAAGCTTAAACCTTGCTGTAAGCTTAACGTCTCTAATCGCTCGCTTGACGCCTTCTACCACCTTCTTTTTACGGCTTCTCACTTAATCCAGATGCTATATCTGTCAGAATATCCACAGTATTATGGCCTTTAGCCGAACAATATTCCTTTAAATATTCCATTTGTCTCTCTAAGTCACTTTTCTGATCCGATAAACTCACTCTCGCATAAATTATTGCTGTATTTACGGTCTTACTTCCAAGCAACCTTTTCACTTCATCCTCCTAGAACTCTAAACTCCTTCCCAATTCTTATAGCCCTTATCTTACCTTCCTTAATCCATCTAATCACAGTAACTTTATGCACTCCAAGCATCTTCGCTACTTTCCCAGTCCTGTATAACTTCATGACACCTAGTAAACGCTACAAAAGTATTTAAATGTTACAAATGATACACCATAAGTTTCTGCCCACAATACCCATATGCCATCCTCTTCAACACAAAACAGTAAAACATACACGACATAAACGAACATATAAAAATAAAATGTTTCAAAATTACGCCCTAAATTGCAGCCCTTAGAAAACCAAAAACAGCAATAAGTAAGGACAGAACAATAAACATTATTTGAAGTAAACGAACTAAACCATCAAACCTCTTATTCATATCCTCAAAACGCCTATCAACAGCCTCAAACCTCTTATCCATATATTTCAGCAAATCCTCAAACCTACGATCAACAGCCTCAAAACGCTTGTCAACAGCCTCAAAGCGCCTATCCATGTAATTCAGCAAATCCTCAAACCTCTTATCCACGTATTTCTGCAGATCCTCAAACCTCTTATTCATCACTTCAACAGCTAAACGCAAATCCTCTTTAGTAACAACGGTCAAAGGTAAAATACGTAAAATTTCCTCCTTAATAGTTTTCACAATAAACTCCTTCACCTTATCACTAAGCTCAACCACCAAACCACCACACAAATACCATAAAATCAAAATATTTAAAAACAACCACAACCCCTCGATCACTACCACAAATTATTATCGACGACCCCCCAATAACAAGGTTCTACGTGAATAACTACGATATGATTATAGTTAAAGACTTAAAGATAACTAATATGGTTAAAATCACAATCTCGCTCAGAAGATACTTGACGCCTCTCTGCTCTGGTTACATGGTGACCTATGAGGCTAATGAAATGCAAGAAGTGTAGACTTTTATGGATAGAGATGTTGTAGCTGTTTTAAACCTTCAGATATAAGGCTCAGAGGCTACTCGAAAACTCCTTAAAGCTTTCAAACTCAATGACGAAGAAACAGCTGACAAACAAACCACATCTATCCATAAAAGCCTACCAACATGAACCCCAAATGGGCAAATATACCGTTGCAAAAAACGTGGCTTTGAGGCAGATAGACATTTGGTCGCTACTTGGAACATTAGTTTGAAATCTTCCATGCGAAGAGCTTTACCGTCCCCCGAAAGCCCCTCAATGAAACCAGAAAGGAGAAAACTCCCGCTAACAATTACTATCAAACATTCCGAAAATTAGCGAGAGTCAGAACGGAGAGTACATGGCTTTAAAGGAGTTTAAAAGCGTCCGAGTTTGAGGTTTTATTCACACTCTGATGAGGAAATTCTTGAGGAACCTAAACTGTGAAAGTGGTTTTAAATTTCCCCGTTATAATAGCGTTGAGCTCCCTAAGATACTTGGATAAGTTAAAGCGAGTATTTAATGAAGTTCTAATACCTAAAACTGCATATAAAGAGATGCGCGTTAAGGGTTATGAACCAGTAGAATCCTACGAGTTGGTCAAAGCAATAAAGAATAGAGTTATAGAGATTAAAACTATTAAAACCATTTCAAAGAAGTTAATAAAAAGTCATTGAACCGCTCAAGAAAACCGTGCAATAAAGACTTTACACCAATCCTATCAATTAAGCACTTGACTTAATGAAACTTGCAATATTAAATTTATAACAGATAAAAATATCCCTTCCCAAGTCATTAAAATTCTTCACGACACCAGTCACAATGCTACTACCCTAAAAGAAGCCACACACCCAAGTATCAAAATACAACACTCACAACAAGCATTGCTTACCTTTACATCTTCTTGTTACTTAAGAAATAAGACAAACTACAACAACCCAAACACAATCCTTTAACAACTGACAAAAACACAATAAAACACAGACAAAACAATAACACACAAACACAGCCGCGAAAACACAACACAAACTAAAATTTTATATATCAACATCCCCACACCAATAACTTAGCACAGTTCGTATCAACATACTACAAACATACCGAAACACCTCAAAACATAAAACAAACACGTTGCAGGTGGCATAACAACACATACCGCCACCTGTAGCCCCACCCAACCGGGGCTAATAATTTAACATCCCAAATGTTGTTCATTCTCTTCCTCCAACCGTTTAAATCTCCACTTTTGAGGTGGAAAACATGACCTCAGACTCGGAGGGGGATAAATGCTTAATCTCCATCATTATTCCCGCTTACAATCTCTCCAACAAAATAAAGCACACAGTAAAAAACGTAAAACATGTACTCAACAGCCTAGGAGTAAGCCACGAAATTATAGTCGTCGACGACGGAAGCTCCGACAACACCTACAAAAAAGCACTAGAAATCACAGACAACAACATTAAAGTTCTACACTACGAAAACAACCAAGGCAAAGGCTACGCACTACTACACGGACTAAAACACAGCACCGGAAAACTCATAATGTTCTTCGACGGAGACCTAGACATACCAGCCAAACAAATACCACCACTAATCAAAGCTTTCAAAATCAAAAACATAGATGCCGCCGTAACCGCCAAATGGCACCCCCACTCAAAAGTAAAAGCACACCTCATCAGAAAACTCCTAAGCAGAACATTTAACATTTTAGTCCGATTCCTAACAGGCATAAAATTAAGCGACACACAAACAGGCGCCAAACTCTTCAAGAAAAAAGTTTTAAACGACGTTGTACCCCTACTCACAGTTAAACGCTACGCCTTCGACGTAGAACTACTAACAGCAATAACCACAAGAAACTACAAAATACTCGAAGTACCAGCAATCCAACCAATAAAACTAACAAGCAAATTCAACCTACACGAAATCGTAAAAATGCTCATCGACCTACTAGCAATAACCTACAGATACCGAATAAAAAAACAATACACAAAAACTAACAACACACCAATCCCTACTCTTACCATCAAAAACCATCAGCAATCAACTACATTTTGAAAACATGGTGCAACCCATGACAAAGTTTGGAGCCTACACAAAACCCACCACAAAAAACCTGAAAACAGTGCTATCAAAAAAGTTTTCCGAAATCTACTCCACCCCAGACCCGAAAATGGCAAAACATGCCAAGGGACTGGGATTAACATACGTACCCGTAATCTGGGTTCCCGAAACCAAAAACCAAAAACTCGGAGTAATTGACATCTGGGGAAACCAAAAACTTTTCGCCTTCAACAATTCCGGCTGCCCAGCAAACCCCAAAATCCAAGAAAACACCATAAAACGGATAGAAAACGCCATAAGTTCAACGGAATCAAACACAGTAATATTAGATGCCTTAAGATTCCCCAGCCCCTACGATATGAAAACCTTTTTCTCATGCTTCTGCACCCACTGCCAAAAACACATGAAAAACTTGGGGATCGAACCAAATAACCTAAAAAATTCACTTATTGAAACCTTAAAAGATTTCCATAAATATCCTTATATATCTCCCAAAGGCTTCCAAGCCCTTACATCTCTCATCTACATTAGACAAATCGTAATAGAAGATTTTCTGAAGAAAATTTATGAAACTGCAAAGAGTTTGAACGTAAGTTTGTGGGCCGCTGTTTTCCCACCCAGCCTAGCCTGGCTCCTAGGACAAAACTATACCGTTTTATCAAAATATGTGGACGAATTTCACATAATGCTTTACCACAAATGCAATGGAGCCGCCTGCCTAAACAAAGAAATAACATACCTCACAAAAACCCTCCAAAAAATAACTCAAAAACCCCTCAAAAACGTACAATATGCGGCATATAGGCTTACCGGCATCCTCACATCAAGATCCTTAGAAGAACTAGAAACCCTTGGAATCGAACCAAACATAACAATTAACGAAGCAAAAAACGCTACACACCTATTAGGTGAAAAAGCCATCCCCACACTTTGGTACGACCCACAAACCCATGAAAAACTCATAGATCAGCTATCAGAAATAAAACCCAACAAAATAGCATTTTTCCTAGTCAGTGACTAAACATGGAAACTTTAAGAATACTATGGTTAAACTGGAGATGCATAAAACATCCACTAGCCGGAGGAGCAGAAATATACACCCACGAAATAGCAAAAAGACTCGCCAAACTCGGACACGAAATATTCCTCTTCACAAGCCAACCCAGAAACCTCCCAGAAAAAGAACTCATCGATGGCTACACCATATTACGTAGAGGAAACAGTTACTCCGTATATCTACAAGCAGCAAAAACCTATAAAGAAAAATTCAAAGGAAAAATCGACATCATAATCGACGAAATTAACACAATACCCTTCATGACCCCCCTCTACGTAAAAGAACCAATAATAACACTAATACATCAGTTGTGTCGCGAATGCTGGTTCTATTCCACTCCACTTCCCGTTGCAGTAACTGGCTACCTCATTGAACCCATCCTACACAAACCATATATTAAAAGTAACAACATTAAGGCTGTAATTACCGTATCCAAAAGCACAAAACAAGACCTAATCAACATAGGTTATCCCACGCATAAAATACATATAGTACCCAATGGGTTAAACAGTGATCAATATAAGCCCGGAAAAAAGACTCCTTATCCTCAAATATGCTACATTGGCAGGATAACACCCTACAAAAAACTAGAGGATCTAATTAAAGTAGCGAGAATTTTACAAAAAGAGTTTAGAAGTCTCGTATTGGTTATAGCAGGGAGAGCAGAACCAAAATACTTGAAAAAACTTTTAAAGATGGTAGAAAGACGGGGTGCAAATGTTAAATTTAAGATTAATATTTCTCATGATCAAAAGATAAAGATTCTCAAAGAATCATGGATATTTGTTTATTCGTCTGTTCGAGAAGGATTTGGACAAACTGTAATAGAAGCTAACGCTTGTGGAACTCCTGTAGTGGCATACGCTATCCCCGGGCTGCGAGATTCGATAAAACACATGAAAACAGGAATCCTTGTGCCGCCGGATAAAGTAGAAATGTTGACGAAAACACTAACTCAAATACTAGCGAATAGCAAACTTAGGAAGCAACTGGCGCTTAATGCTTTGAAGTGGGCCAAAGACTTTAACTGGGATAAAAGTGCTGAAGAATTCGAAAGGATATTGAAGGCGTTAAAGGATGAATAAGCCCCTGGTTTCGGTAACAATACCAACGTACAATTCAGGGAAAACTCTCGGTAAGTGTTTAGAGTCAGTTATGAATCAAACTTATGGGAACATTGAAGTTATTGTCGTTGATTCATTTAGCACGGATAAAACAGTTGAGATTGCTGAGGAATTTGGTGCAAGAGTTATTCAAACCAGGTGGAAATTACTAGGGGCAAGATATCTTGGCTTCAAAGAATCCAAAGGGGACTTCATCCTTTTATTGGATTCAGACCAAATACTCACATCCAAACAGGTTATTAATAATGCTGTAGCACTGATGGAGGAAAATGATATGCTTATTTTCGGAGAGCATACTTACAATGTAAAAAATTGGTTGCAAAAGCTTTTTGAAGCGGATAGAAAGCTTGTACACAAATTGAGCAATATTCATTTGGATCCTCTGGAGGGAGTTCTACTTGCAAGATTTTATAGGAGGGAAATTCTCGAGAAAGCTTTTGAGAAGATTCCCAAAAAGTTGTTTCCAAGCGTTATTGCTCATGATCATGCAATAATTTATTATGAAGCCTATAAGGTCAGTCAAAATGTAGGAATCTTGCCAGATGCGGTATGGCATATAGAACCTAATAGTTTACTAGAACTTTTAAAGAAAAATTTTAGGTATGGTAAATCGGCATATGAAATAGTTAAAACTGGTTATTATAAAGATTTGTTAAGTAAAAAAGTTAGATTTAGAAAAGGAGCTATAAAAGATTGGAAATTGGGAATTCAAACTTATATACTATCGGGGTTAAAAGGTGTAGGATATTATCTCGGATACTTTTTAGCTAAGTTAGATTTCTAGCCATCAGGTTGAAATAAGAATGAACAATAGCCCTAAGGAGAGCTTAGAAGCCAGTCTTATTTTAGCGGAGAGATTCCCCTTAGTTTCTGTCGGAATACCTACTTACAATAGAAAAGAGAAATTGGTTAGACTGCTAAATTCCATTCTTGAAAGTAATTATCCTAAAGACAAACTTGAAATAATTGTAGTTGATGATGCTTCAACTGATGGAACTTATGAGGTAGTAAAAAGAAAATTCCCACAGGTAAGGATAATTCAAAACAAAAGAGAACTATTAGTTTCTGGCTCAAGGAATGTATGTTTAAAAAATGCAAAAGGAAAGTATATCTTTTTAATTGACGACGACAATATTGTTGATAAAAACTGCATACTAGAGTTAGTTGGGGTTATGGAACGGAGTTCTAAGATAGGCATTGTAGCACCGATCATGTATTATCTTAAACAACCAAAGCGCGTGTGGTGTGCTGGGGTAAGAAGAAACATGATCACGTCTCTGACAAAGTACATAGGGAGAGACGAGATTGATTGCGGACAATTCCGTGAATTGATAGAATCTGCTGATTTTCCAAATGCATTTATGATCAAACGAGAGATTATAACGAAAGTGGGCTTATTTAACGAAAAAGACTTTCCTATCCATTACGAGGAGGCAGATTTCTGCGAAAGAGCAAGAAGAGTTGGATATAAAGTTGTTTGTCATCCTAAAGCAAAGGTTTGGCATGATGTTCCCTTATCAGGAAAGGTTAAAGACAAAGGAGTGATAAATGAACTTAGAGCATACTATGCAGCAAGAAATAGAATTCTATTTCACAAAAAGTATTCGGAGTGGTGGAAATTTCTGATTTTTGTTCTGATGTTCAATTGGTTAATTATGTTCCATTATTTGGCTATAATTTTATTTAGATCGAAGAAATCGTTCAAAGAGAGAATGAAGATAATAAAGAGTTATTTAAAAGGAGTTTTAGACGGTCTAGTGGAATGGAGATACTAAGAAGAAGTATATAATGGAGAGAACTAATTTGCCAGAGACCGCCGCATTAAAAGCATTAAAGTTACATAAGCCGGATCAATTACGAATGAAAATTGGTGAGAACAAGTATGATGTTTGCATTGTTTCAAGATACAATCCTTGGAGTGGTAGTGGTCTAGAGAATATTGTAAAAAGCCAGATAATAGCTTTTTACTTACAAGGCATTAAAATTGCCCTACTTTTCCGTTCTAAGGGAAAAAATGAAAAGATACCAGTTAGAGTAAATTATTTTGCAGTTGTCGATAAGCTAAGCAGGTTGTCCGGCGCTTTAGCTGACATACTTTATGCAATTCCTATGTACTTAAAACTTAGGAAAATTCGTGCTAAAGTGATTCTGGACAACTTTGAATTTTCATTCTTATACAAGCTACTTAAGGGTCGATCTTTACTAATAAAAGTCCATCATGGAACACCAAACTATCTAGATACCTACTCTGGATGCAAAAAAATACTTGCGAAAGCATATGCTATCTTTCTGAAACCTCTCTATTCTCTTTTATCTAGAACAGTAGATTTAAACATCGCAGTCTCCAATAAAGTGAAGAATGAACTTGTGAAGTACTATCATGCACCACGAGAAAGGATAATCGTTATTCCTAACGGTGTTGATTTAAAAAGATTTAAGCCGCGAAATAAATTTACTGCCAGAGCCATGTTTAATTTACCAAGGGATGCAAAGATTATCCTATTTGTAGGAGGAGATTTAGATAGAAAAGGTTTTACTACTGCATTAAAAGTGGTGACCTCTATAAAAAAAGAAATAGAAAAAGTGGTATTCATGATTATTACCTCGAAGAAAAATCTATATAAGATTGATAGGATGTTGACAAAAGATACTAAGAAATGGATAAGGATTTTTACTGATGTCCCAGATTTTGACATGCCTTATTTATACAACAGTGCGGATATACTCTTATTGCCTTCTAAGTATGAAGGATTATCGCTTACATTTTTGGAAGCTCTTGCATCTGGTTGTCCTGCTATTGTATCACCAAATTCTGCAGACTTAGAATTTAATGAAAAGGGATATCTAATCGCATATGATCTTGACGATTACATTCAATTTTGCAAGAAACTACTAGAAGATCAGAAATATTGGACCCAAATGAGTTTAAAGGCTCGAGAACTAGTGACATCTCGGTATACTCAAAGTAAAATGTATGGAGCTTATCGTGAAGTAATAGAAAAACTGGTTAAGTGTATTAAAGATGAAAAAGTGTAACGCCAGATGGTACGATAAATTCTATATAAAAAAGAAGGAACCTACATTATCACCTTGGAACAAAAAAATTTTTGAAGTAATACGCAAAATCACACATTCAAGTAAGAATGTTAGATTGCTTGATATAGGATGCGGCACTGGAGGATTATTATTATCATTAGCTAGAAATAGGGTAATAGCACCCGAAAATCTCTATGGCATTGATTGGAGTGAAATAGCAATAAATAAGATTAGGCTCAAAAAAAGGATACCACCTAACAATTTAAATGTGGGTGATGTAGAAAAGGATGGTCTAAGAAAGTTTGTCTCAGAATATTTTGATATAATAGTAATGGCCGAAGTTATAGAGCATTTGAAGAATCCGGATAGAGTTCTAGGGGAAGTTTATAGGATATTAAAGCCAAATCGATATTTAATAATATCTTTTCCCAACTATCTCAATGTTCCATGGTTGTTTTTGCGCTTATTAGCTGAAAAGCTGAACAAACCACAGTGGATTGTTCTTCAGCCTGTAGATCATATTTTTACATCATTCCAAGTTAAAAAAATGATTGAATGCAAAGGTTTTAAGTTAATAAAAATACACGGAGAAGTTTATTTCCCTCCAATTCTCTATAAGTATGAGTCAGAATGCTTTTCAAGATTTTTAGATAAATGTAATCTATCTATGTTCGCTTTTCACCCCGTAATGACCTTTGTAAAAACATTTTAAAGTTTAAAACGGAAAGTATTCCCTACTAATCAATTTAATACTAAGGGGGAAAGTATGGTAATAATTGTCATTTCAGGTCCTTCGGGCGCAGGAAAAACAACTATCTCGCAGTACGTTCACTCACAGTTGAGGACTTGTGGCGTCGATGTTAAATATAAGGAATGGGAATTGTCTCCTGAATATTACTTCATTTTAAAGCTGCCCCTTAAAATCATCAATAAGATATCACCTAGAGCGTATCGCACTAATCAAGAAAGCTTAGCAAAAGAATTTCGTTTAAATGCAAAAAGCCGTTCCTTGAGATTTTTAGTGTGGACTCTGGCGGTATGGCTAGATCGTTTGTTATACCTCTGCTTCTTGAAGATATTTCATCACAAAGATATCATGATTATCCATAGATACATTTATGGTTTAATGGTAACACTATTGGAATACTATGGATGGGGGACCAAGAAGCTTACACATAAACTTGTATCCTGTTTCCCTAAACCTGATATCTTAATTGTACTGAATGCGCCAGGTAATATTTTATTTCAGCGAAGGGGAGATTACCCATCTGTTGATGCAGCCAATTTTTGGAGTAATCGGTACTTAGAGATAGCAAATCAATACAATTTTCATATAATTGATTCCTCACGACAAGAAAGCTCTGTTGTAAAAGACTGTTTTAGGATTATCGGGGTCTCTCTAACGAAGAAGACCGAAGACCTGTTGCTACATATACTTAGTGACCCTTATGGTCATCTAAATGCTGAGCTATTAGATAATCTTCCTATGAAGCATATTGACTTCAAATACCTTGTTTTAAAAGCCCTACAGTGCCGTGTCGGATATTGTGTGTTAAATAATCTTTCTCATCTTTCGTTGCCAAAACATTGGAAAGATTTTGTGAAAGAAACCCTATTAAGGATTTGTAAAAGAAGGGAAAAAATGTTGCGCCATATTGCGTTTATTCACAAAATATTTGAAGAAAATGACATTAGTTACGTTATTTTTAAGACGTGCCGCCCCTATAATGAAGTAACTCTTGATATTGATGTGTTGGTTGATGATTATCAAAAAGCATTGAAAATTTTAAAGAAATATGGATGGAAACCAGAGCTAAGACACGTATTGCTAAAAGAAATACATTTAGTTAAAGATAATATCACTCTTGACTTACATGAAGAAGTACGAGGCATTAGCAAGAAGTTGATGCTAAACAATAGAAAAATTATCAAAATCGGAGACTATGGATCGGCTTATGTACCCCATGATAACGTCGAGTTAGTATCAATATTGAATAATTGCCTTGCTGACTGTGAAATAAAACTTGGAGACGTACATTATGTTAGAGGTTTAGTTTCACAAGGAAATATTAAGTGGAGTAATGTCTTCGAATTCATCCAAGCTCACGATCTATCAAGGGTAAGAACCATCATTGGTATCGTGAAACTAAAAGATATTCTCTTTTATGAGGGAAAGTTACAACAATATTTTCCGCATATTAAGAATGTTAAAATTCCGATGAAAGATGTAGGTAAGCCAATAGTACCTCTAAGTTCTTGGAAAAGGGTTCTAAGAAGTCTCTCATTTTTAGTAGATTTATATCGAGAATTTATATTAGATCCAAGGGATACGTTTATAAAAGTGCTTGAAAAGGTTTCAAATAAAGATTTAAGAAAAGGAAAGTGTAAAAATGCTGGTGAATATTAAATTACAGATAGTTAAAAATAATAAATATTTCATTGTTTTGACTATTATCATAACGTTAGCTATAGTGGAGTCAAGACGTATTATTTTACAGATACCTAGTTATATGGGTCAAGGCGAGTTTAATTATAATCTGCTACCTTTTAGTTTAAAAGAAAAATTTCACTATTTGCCGCTTTTAATACTAGATAGTCTTTCACTTCCAACTCCCTATGCTATTGGATTATTATCAACTTTTTACCACGCCTTAGGTGCATTATTTATGTTCCTTTTTGCAAAGGAATATCTAAAACGCGCATTCCCCGGTGAGTCGATCCCACTGTATGTACCCTGTGTAGCTATGTTAACATACGCATTTTATCCATACAATATTATTGGTGATGCTTTTCCTACGTTGATCCTTGTAAGATCGCTTATGCCTTTAAGTTTGTTGTTGTTAATGAAATCAATTAATAACAAGTCATACACAACACTTTTAGCTGCCTCCTCAGTCCTCGCGATTATGAATTTAGCTGATCCGAGATCGATATTCTTTCTCGCTCTCATTTCTTTCTGCATAATACTGATCCCAGCCTTGCTCTTAACTTCGAAGAAGTGCAAATTGAAGTTGCTTTTTGTATATCTTTTATACCTAGTTATTGCCTCCGCTCTTTCGGGAGTTGAATTAATCTATCGCCTATTAAGGTATTTCGCGAATGCATCTACGCTACCAACTGTTGTTACATCAACATTTAATCTAAACTCGTTTGTCTGTAATTTCTGGTATACAACGCCATTAGAAATTATGCGTGGATTAAGTTTCCTCGCTACTTACATCTTTTTTGAAGAATTTGAAGAGGAATATCTTTCTGTGTCTTTTGGACTGGTTAGGTTTTGTCAGTTATTTATATTTATGTTAGCGGTATCGGTTCCTCCGCTCTACCTCAAGAGAGGAAACACGGCATACAGAGTTTATTCGATGTCAACACTGACTACACTAATGATTACGATACTTTTATTCTCAAATTTCACTTTTAACCGGGAACTAAGTCTTGGTTCCCTTCCAATACTACCTAGGCTTCTATTTTATATAATAAACCCTAAAACACCCGATATCTTTAAGAGCTTTACTATTCTTTTCAGGACAGCTAGATTTTTAAACTTTGTTTGTAGCATGTCAATCAGCCTACTTATTGGTGCTGCTCTAAAAATAATCGCCAAAACAGGCGTGACACTTTCACTTGAGCTTTCCTTTAGTGATCGAGTTTATTACAGGACTGTAGTAAAATTGACACGTATAGCTACAACATTAATACTGATAAACATCCTTGTTTGGTCTCTACCCGTAATTACTCTTGGTACGGGTCCCACTCGACCTCATCCCAGCTTCGAAGTGTCGGATCGGACTATGGCATATTCGAATATTGTGTCTCGGTTAAGACCGTATCCAGCAACTGAACGAACTGTTTCATTACATTCTTGGGCTGGTGGTCTACCACATCCATATTTTCTCCACGGTGTCGAGGCCGGTATAAAACAATTCCTTATTCGCTATGCCGTTGATAGTTATTTCAGTCCCATACTACATGACTCAGACTATGAGTTTATGGCTGAAATCATTGAGAAACTTGGAGTTAAGTATGTAATTCTGGATGGTTATAAAATGGATTCTGAGGAATTTGACTTTTTGGGGGAAGAATTGAATGCCTCTCCATATTTTGAGTTTGAAGCTAAATCCGGTCGACTATCGGCATTTAAAATTTTAAATTACAACCCAATTACAATAACATCATCTGGTATATTCGTACTCGGTGGCCTCGAGGATTATAGAACTGTATTTTCACTTCTCCAAGAACAGACGAATGATACTGTAGTACCTGTATTTATGGATAGTACCTTGGACATAGATACCATGGTGCAAGCCCCATTCCCCTTACTAGTAACTCCACATAAATCAATTCTCGATTTAACCATTCCGTTTATCATACCAAAAGATGACGTGATAATTGTTACGCCAGCTAGATGGACTATGAAATGGGATAGGTTTAAGAACTGGTCTCCCGGCTACATAACTGACACAATCGGGGGAGACTGGTCATGTATTTTACCCCATCTACCTAACTATGAATGGAGTTATTCTTATAGACCTGATTATGGGTATGCCTGGATAATAAATGCCCACGACGTACTTACTATAGAGTTTTCATCGAAAAACGACACATATTATGTAATGATGCGAGTTCTTATGAGCCCCAGTAGCGGAACAATAAGATTCAAAATCGATAATAGTCCAGCAGAGGCTATACTTACCAAATGGGATTATAACAGTAGCGAATTCATATGGATTAATTTAGGCGCATACAACCTTAATGATGATAGACATACTCTCAACATAGAGAATGTAGAAGGGGTAAACGCGATAAATCTGATACTTATAGTTCCGAAGAAAACAATGGAGCAGGCCTTAAACCAGGCTCAAAGATTCATAGAAGATAGGGATGTCATATACCTAATAGACCTGAATAAACAGTACGAGGATATAGTTTTCGGATTTAGTCAAACATCAATTAACATAATTAAAGAAGACACGTATCGCTTTTTTTTAAATGCCAAGGCATCTAGGTTATTTAATGTTTCTCTAAACCAGAGAGAAATAAGCAGTGGGCAAACAATTAAATTAAGCAAGGGTACTTATCAACTCCAGGTTCAGTTGCCTTGGACAGTCTTTGCCACTTCATTTGAAAAGTGGAATAACAGTCTAGGTGTGCCAGATCCTTGGAGTTTAGAAAGTCCTTGGAACGTTTTATACAAGGGTCTGTTAGATCCGTCTGATAAAGTACACGGAAACTATTCTTATGCACTAATCACCAATACTACAAATCCTGGAACTTGGAGCTGGGTTAAAAGTCCACCGATCCCTGTCAGACCAGACGCAGAGTACATAATAACTACGCATATGAAATGGTTCAATGTAAGGCAATCGCACATAGTTGTTGAAGGTGTGAAGTTCAACGGCTCTACTGTCCGTCTTACTTGCCTCCCATATGGAAAGGATGGTTCATCTGACTGGAAAGAATTCAGAAGCAAAATAATTATACCTGCTGACGTTAAAGAAATAGTCATTATATTGAATGCTGGGTGGGTGTATAACGCCTCTAGGGGTAGCGCCATAACATGGTTTGATGCTATTTCTGTTCAAGAAGTAACTCACGAGACAGACAAAAGCGTTGTCTTGTTTTATACTTCGGAGAAACCACTAAAAGATCTATTTATTTCAAATTCTAATGAGTTAGAGATCATAAATACTCAGATCAACGTATATGACAATGCATACTGTGAATATTCAGTCATATTAAAAGCAAAAGGTCAAGTGATAATAGTTATACCAGAAGTCTTTGATGGAGCATGGCAGATAGAAGGAGAAAAACATCTGGAAATAAATAAAATACCTGCCTATTATATTCTTTCAGGCTTCTACATAAATTCGGAAAATACGACAAGCATCAAGTTGCTCATTTATAATTTTTCAAACAGGTTATTACGATTAGCTGAATATACAACATTTAGTACGATAGGGCTTATCATTGTTTTTTGCATAGGTTGGAATATTAGAGAATGGTTAAAGGATCATAGATGTAATATGTCCGTAAAGAGGATTAGACGCATATACAAAAGACTTAAGGGGATATTTTTAAGTTGCATACCTAATGTTTAACTTATTCACTCATTCTTAGGGTGTGTACTCACTGTTTTATTCTTATTCTTAAAGAGGCTTAGTTAGCTACTAGAAAAATGATATTTTAAGGTTTCGAAGATTAGGGGCGTATATAACGTAAGAAAGAGAAAACTATTACAAAAGCTAAGATTCTTGAATAAACATTTGAATTAGATTTAATAACTTTACTTAAAGAAAATTCTTTCATTTAGAGCCATCAATTGGCACTATCCAAACTTTCACAACTACCTTTCAATCGAAATTGTTTTTAAAATTAAACGTATCCCTTACATCCGTGTGTAGACATTCCAACCTTAGTAAAGAAAGTAAAAATCTTGTATACTTGTTCTTTAAGCAAAATCATCAATTTATAAAGAAAGAATTAAACAATTACTACTAATTTAGGGGAACTTAATGTCACGGGGAAACATTGTAGAGTTAGGTACTTGCTTTTTGTGTTTTTTCATTTTTAGGTTGTGTTTGGAGACTTTTTCTTGGCCTTTTACTGCGGGTTTTGACACCATGGCTTTTTATTTGCCTTTTCTTTTAAGATACAAAGAAGTTGCGTGGCTGGAACTTTATAGCAGGTCCCCTATTTACTATCTTCTTGTTGGTGTTTTATATAGTACATTTGGCGATGTGATGTTTGCTATTAAGCTTTTTGCTGTTTTGTTGCATGGTTTGTTTGGTGTGAGTTTATTTTTATGGGGTTTGACGTTGTTTAGAGATGATAGAAAAGCGTTGTGTTTTTCTTTTTTGGCTGGTTTTTATTTTGTCGTGCTTAGGTTGTTGTGGGATCTTCATAGGAATGTGTTAGGTTTAGTTTTTATGTTTTTGACTTTGTGGGTTGTGGATCGTTGGGATAGTAGGTTTTCTGTTGTTGTTTCTGGTGTTTTGGGGTGTCTTACGGCTTTGTCGCATCAAATTGTACCGATATTGCTTGCTGTGGTTTTAGTGGTTAAGGTTTTGAGGGGTTCTAGGAGTTCGTTTTCTGCTTTGGTTTGTGCTTTGGTTACGTGGTTTAGTGTGGTTTATGCGTCCAGTTTGGTGAGAGAAACCACGGTGTCTAGATATCTGGGTGGGATTATTTTCGAGGCTACTGAAGATCCTTTTCCTTCGGGATTCGAAGCGTTAGGATTTCTCCTTTATATTCTTTTGCCTTTGTTTCCGTTTTTTGTGGTGGGTTTTGTTAGGTGTTGGCGGAGGCGGGAGGTTAGGGTTGAAGCGGTTGTTTGGCTGGGTGTTTGCGTGGTTTTGGGTTTGTATTGGGGGTTGGGGTTTAGG
>Ga0164310_10000867_pt1 | contig 16677 bp, 30 predicted proteins | sample GuaBasSedimGuay1_FD_121795 | JGI IMG/M metagenome (GOLD analysis project Ga0164310, IMG submission 121795) | Subseafloor sediment microbial communities from Guaymas Basin, Gulf of California, Mexico - Guay1, Core 4569-9, 0-3 cm | ecosystem: Environmental > Aquatic > Marine > Hydrothermal vents... | reverse complement strand
GTTGTATAACTCAGGGAGTTTAAATGACAAAAATGAAGTAAAAGCATGTATTGAATCACTATCTGAATTGAAGCTAAGAAGGTTTTTATTTTGGAAGTTGAATGAGAATTTGGAGGATTCTATAGATTTAAAATCGGATACAAATTTGTTAATCCGTAACATTGTAGATAATTTTGCCAAGATAGATTTAGAAGATGAAAGTGTAAGCAATCCCCTGGCGGTATTAGAGCAACTCGAAAAGGAAATGAATTTAATCCAAGAGGGGAAAAGGCTAAAGCCTGGATTTGAAATGTTAGATAGGTTGCTTCCATATTTTATCCCTGGGCACCTATGGATTGTGGGGGGGTATACCGGGGTTGGTAAATCGTGGTTTGCCTTACAATTGATTAAAAATGTTGTTGATCAGGGCGGTGATTTGGCTTTCTTTTCATTGGAAATGCAAAACTTTGAGAACTTAGGCAGGCTTATTGGTAGCCATACTGGAGATGGGTATCAAGCTTTATGGAGTAGCAATATTGGTAAAAAATATCTACAATCTCCTAAGATTAAGGATTATATTGGTAAGATTGATGAGCGATTAAATATATATGATAATCTCCGAAGTGTTCGGGATATCTCAGTTCAAATCCGTTCTCTATTATTAAAACAAAAAGTTGACATTGTTGTTATAGATTTTATTCAGAACATTGATATTGGGAACAGTAATGTATATGAAGGGTTTAGAAAGATAGCGCAGGAAATACAGGCGATAACAAAAAAGCTTCATATTACAACCATTCTTGTGTCTCAATTGTCTAATTCGTATGCCAAGACGGGCGGCAAAAGTGGCGTGGTTGAGTATAAGAATGCTGGGGAATTAGCTGCTGCTGCCGATGTAGGGATTGTGCTATTTGATCACACTAATAAATATAAGGAGACGATGATGAGGCAAGAGCATAAGTTAGATTTTAGTGATAAGCCGATTCTTTGTGATGTGGGGAAGTCCCGGCATACTAGTGGTGGGAAAATTCCATTTATTCTGGAGTTTCCTAGTGGCAGGGTCGTAGAGGCACCTGCGAAATTTGATTGGATAAACACGTCTCGTCGAGATGATTATTATAAATCTAAAGATGATTTAGTGTCCAGAAGGTCAAGCGAAGATGAGGCAGAAGCTGATGAGTTTGGTGATGATTTATTTGTTAATGATGAAAAAAATGGATATGCCTGAATTGATCGTAAGTGATAAAGAATATATAGCTAGAATGTCTAGTCCGAAATATAGAAAATTTGTAGAACCAGGGGTATCAGCCCGTGCAAATGATTTGAAAATTGCCGTTGATGAATATCTAAGTAAGGGGTCTTCCAGGCAACTGGATAATTTGATTAATGATTTACGAGCTGCGATTAGTTATCAACGGAAGAGGATTGTGGAAGTGAAATATTACGATATTTGTAGTTTTATTTTCGGGTGCACTTATAATGAATATGTAGAAATGTACGATAATATATCGGAGGACTTGTTGCGCAAGGGCATCAAAGAGGGGTATGACAAGGAGTTAAAAAAGATTAGAAGGCAAATTGCCGTATTGTTGAAGCGGGGATATGACAAGAAATCTGTCCAGGTTCAGGTGTGGGCATCTATTTACCAAGTCCTGAATAATTGTTGGAAGGGATATCAAGAGGGAGAAGATGTTATTGCGGAGATTTGTATCAAGGGCAGTATAGTAAAGATCAAGAGATATGAAAAGTGTATTGTGTTTTTGAATAGTATCAAAGGGTTGTTGAAAGCTATGGGTACAATAAAAGATAGCAAGGAGAGATCGTATTATGATCATGTGTATAGGACTTTTCGTCCGCTGTATTTATATGTTTAGTTAATTCTGGTAAGATGTTATATGGAAACGACAGCCATCAATAAAGAAGATGAACAAGTTGGGGCAGATTTAGAGGTGGCGAAGCAAGCTACTTTGCATGATGTTGAGAAAGCCTCTAGTGACGCAGCCGATTCTAAATCACATCATATAATCGCTAAGGGCGATGATGTTATCCATGTTTAATTTTTAATAAGTGTAGTATGGTCTTCTCAGATTCTTATCATATTTCTTTCGCGCACAGGTTGCATAATTCTACTTCTGGCGAGGACAATCTTCACGGGCACACATATAAAGTATCAGTAACTATAGATCTGTCTCAGATATTTAGTTCACCTGATTATATTGAGGATGATGTGGTGTGGGGGAGTTTGGTGAATATGGATGCGGTTAATTTGCTTATTATGCAGTCTGTTGATAATGGGTTATTGTTGTGCAAACGAGACCCACTTGCAGACGAGTTTTTAAAAAATGGTTATCCAGGTGTCCAGATTACTGAATACATTCCAACAAAAGTCAATATCGCCAAGTATTTGGTTAGCGTTATCTTGCACACGGTAAGTGAAAGTTTGAGGGCACATGTGAGGTCTGCCGGGCATTTATTGGTAACTATGGAGCTTGAGGATATGTATGGGGAGTCCATTGAGGTATTGGATTATGCTACGTTTGATGTAGAGGAGTCTTCTGAGTAATAGATTTTAAAATAATGGTATGAAAATAATTGATGTCCCTGTGGGGAAGGTCAAGGCTGCTGCGTATAACCCTAAAGTTATTGATCAAGAATCGCTAGACGCTCTCATCCATTCGATTGAGACTTTCGGTTTTGTAGAGAACTTGGTTTTGAATAAAGATTACACGTTAATTGGTGGACATCAGCGTTTAGAAGGTGCCGTTATACTGGGGTTACCCACCGTTCCTTGTTTTATTATTGATGTTGACAAGAAGACCGAGAAGAAGTTAAATCTAGTTTTGAATAACCCTCATGCGCAAGGTAAGTTTGATAGTATAAAGCTGGCAAAGCTATTGTCTGAGGTTGAATCTTTTGGGGATTTTGATGAATTGAATTTTAGTGATTTGCAGTTAGACATTGGGTTAGATCTAGATGTTGATACAGATATAGAAGAATTGGAGATTGATGGCAATGCAGATATTACATCCGATGTAGCGGGTGCACAACCAACAGTTGTAACAACAACTGTTGCTCAGAATTTAAGATTAAGAAGGCACCTTAGGATTAATACGAGGCGGTTTAATATCAATAATGTGCTTGGGCAATTGTTGATGCTTAGCGAAATTAATTTTCTATAGATGGGTAAAAAAAAAGGCTAAAATACAAGCACCGCGATGTAAGCTCTGAGCAATTGTATGCAGAGTTTTGGGATAATCGTGAAAATTATAAACATGTTGCTGATTTGTATCGCGGGTATTACTTAACTGGGAAGCGGTGGCAGAAGGATAGGGAAGTAGTGGGTAAAATTGAGCCAGATTCATACTTCTGCAGGTTAACCAAAGGTTTTAAGAAGCGTAGGAAACTAGGTGAGAAAAGGTTTCAGAAGAAACAGCAGGATGAAGAGGCGAAGATGGTGGGGAAGAAGCAGGCAGAGCTGCGATTAAAAGATTATGCTTTGAATGCTGCGGGGTACATGGAGGATTTCAAGGCAATGAGGGAAATAATGAGGTATTCACTGAAGCGAATCACATTAAGAATCAAAGCCGAATTGAACAGATATGCTCGCACACAAGAGGAGCTCGAAGAGAGGTTGAATAATGGTGAAATCATAGAGGACAAGGTCATTGATGAAATGATGCCACGGGTACTAACATTATCTAAGCAAGAAATTAATCAGCTTAGAGTCTATGAGTCACTATTCAAGCGGATGAGGGCATCGCTCAAGCTCCCAGAGAGATATAATGTTAATCTTGAGGACACCGAGGACTTGAAGTCGTTATCTGATTTGGCTAAACAAGTACAAGTTTTCGCTAATGCGGGCGGTGAATTAAAAGATCAGGATGGGGTAAAGGTGCCAATTATTAATGTTACTTTTGATAGGGAGGATGTATGAGCTCTATCGCATTGGACGGGTATACAACGCTGGATGTCCGGGAAGCTCATAATATTGTTTCTTTCTTCCGGGTAAATCCATTGTATTACATGAAAGAGGTGTTGGGGATGAAGTACTTGCCTCCGACGTTATGTGATGTTGTTAATCATATCGCGACTAACAAATGGACTTTGGTAAGGTCTGGTCACGGGATAGGCAAGTCTTACGTGTTTGGAGCTGTGGTGCCGTGGTACCTAGAGACCCATCCGAACAGTTTGGTGTATACAACAGCCCCAACCAACAGGCAAGTATCTGAGATTCTCTGGAAAGAGATATTCAAGCACAGGCAGAATGCACTCTATCCGGTAGGGGGGAAGTTGTTATCTAATAGATTGAAATTAGATAAGGACTGGCAAGCCTATGGGTTTGCATCAAACCAAGCCGTTGCATATCAGGGGCTACATGCCAAGCATATGTTGTGGTTGATAGATGAAGCTGACGGGATGCCAAGGGATGTTCTTGAAGCCATTATGTCTACTGCCACAGGCAGCCAGAATAAAATAGCAGCGATTGGGAATCCTGTAGATCCAGACTCGTATTTTAGGGAGTTGCAAGACAAATTGCCCGATAGCACTTTCAGTATCCCCTCCTTTGAAAGCCCCAATATAATTTATAATACCAAGGTTGGTAAATACGAGGGGGACGAGATTGTTCCTGGGTGTGCTACTTTGGATTGGATCTATGAAATCAGGGATGAATTTGGGGAGGAATCCGATGTGTATAAATCACGAGTACAAGCTATTTATCCATCGGGTACACCGAATTCATTATTGACTGAATCGGAAGTCAAAGAAGTGTATGACTTAGGGGATAAAAAGGATGCTGATTGGGTTATCTTTGGGGTTGACGTTGCTTATATGGGTGATGATAAGAATTGTATTGTGCCATTATCCGGGCAGCGGTTCCTCCCAGATGTATTCTTAAAGGGCAAGTTGAAAGGCTGGCAACTAAAGAATGAGGTGGTAAAGCTTGAGAAGCATATGGCGTTGAAGGGGAAGAGATTAATGGCGATAGTATATGATGCCGCTGGTGTAGCAACAGCCTTTCGGGAGTCGATAGAGAACCATTACGCTGGGAGTGAAATCTTTTTAATGCCGATTGATTTTGCTGGCAAAGTGACTGAGCACAGGGTGGAAATACAAGAGAACAATATGCATTTGGTGCTAAATAAGCGGGCTGAAATGTTCTTAGATTTTCGCAGGGCAGTAATTAAAAAAGAGGTGTCTTTACCATCTATTTATAATTTACATAAAACAGTTCCTAAGATTAAATATATTATTAATAATAGAAGTAAGTTGCAAATTGAAAGCAAGCAAGAGATTAAGAAGAGGTTGAAACGTTCACCTGATATCGAGGATGGATATGTTTTGGCTTATCACGGGAAGACGCTGGGGCTACAATATGGACGGGGCTATACCAAATTGGTTGGGTGAAATGATTTTCTTTCAAAAAACACTTGACAAATAGCCTATTAAACAATGTAATAAGTTACTTACTTATCAAATAAATAACTATGTCAAAGCAAGAGGTCAAAAATATAATAAAAGAAATGAGCAAATATGACACAAATAAATTAAATGAATTGTCAAATATAAGTGGTGTTTCTATAATGACAATTAATTTTTGGTGGAATGCTATTAAGAATTAATATTTTTTGTTTATGCTTATTAAAAATAGATTATGAAATATACAAAAAAGCAGATAGCAAAAGCAATAGAGGCTACTAATGTATTTGGTGGTAACCCTTTTACTTATAAAGAAGTGGATACAATGCTGAAAGATTTTGCAAGTGATTACGTAGAAGGTCAAGATGTTATTGAAAGCGAGTTAGAAGACCGTGTTTCTGAGGCAGCTGATAGGCATGTGGATATTTATTATCATGATTTATATAAGTCGGTTTCTAAATTTTCAGAGGATATCAATGAGGCAATTAGCGAATTCGGCATGCCCGACACGCTTGAAAAGGCAATTCAACATGGTCAGTATTGTGCATATAAGCAGCTTTTTGGTGGGTTTGTTTACGAGCTTTGCAAACAACAGGAAGAATAATATGTAGTTTTACATAAACAGGTATTTCGTATACAATGAAGTATCTGTTTATGTATCTATGGCAAGTCTGATTGAAAGATTAACTACACGGCAACCACTCACCTCATTCAAGAATTATATATCCAGGCTCAGTTCGCATTCTGCGGATGATGATTGTGATGATGATAGTTGTAGTAAGCATGGAAAAAAGAACGGCAACCCCAATTGTTTTGAGGGTTGGAATTACTATTCCTTGGAAGATAAGGTTAGGCAATTCCCATATCTTTATTCAGCAGCGGATTTAAAAATGAGGTTGGTGTTAAGCCAGGGTTATGAATTTGTACCCAAGGATGGGGAGGTGGCTACAAGTGATGAGGGCAGTGTGAAGAAAAAGATAGAAGATGACAAGGTTATATTGCATGATATTTTCAATCGCCAGAATGGAGTCAGCCAGTCACTGAATGATTTAATTGCAAGTAGTGTGGTTGAGACTGAGTTGTATGGCCATAGCGGGCTACAGGCATATGACTGGGATAGTATTGAGACTATTTTCTTTCAGAATATTCGTTGGAACCAGTTTCTTATTGTTGCTGACAAATTAAAGCGTAGGTCAAGGGGGCGGTTAGATATTGCTTATTACTTTGTTAATCTCAAGGGCTTTGGTTCTGAGGAGGTTGACTTGGTATTAGTTGAAGATAAGAGGGGTGGGGCTGTTAAGAATAAGAAATCGGATGATGTTTATAAGTATAAGGTGTTGCCAATTGAATTTGTGCAATTTAGCTTGAATGCAGACACTGTGTATGGATTATCACCATTGTATTACAACGTCTTGATGACCCAGTTTATATTGGATATCCTGCACGATAATTTGGATACCGTGAATAACCGAGGCTGGAAAGGAATAGTGCTAAAGGGTAAGAAGGGAATGAAGGCATATGATTTCGGAATTCAGTCAGAAGGATTGGAGACTGATTGGCAAAACAAGCTTGTTACAAAGTTTCTGAAAGGGATTAGAACCGCTATATCAGGGCAGCAAAATAGGGACAATGTAATGTTTCTTAACGGCAATCTTGTTGAGGATTGGCAGAAAATGGACAGGGGGTTTGAGTCAGTGGAATACATGGATACTGTGCATGAGAAAGCCAGTGTTCTTGCTGCCAGCATAGTTGGGATATTGGCTGGATTTTTAGGTGATAAAAATAACACCTATGCTGCTAACTTGAAAGAAGCGATATCATTTGCTGTCAACTATTCTATTAATCCTAGTCAGCTCAAATATGAATCCGTTATAAATAATAAGATAATGGATAGATATATTAATGGTGGCGAGGGGTTGAATTATGAATACAAGTTTGATTTAAATCCTATTGATTTGGCCGATCCTAAAGTGCAAGCTGAGGTCTTCAAGTTGGTAGGTGAATTCGTAGGGAGCTTGAGAAAGGAGGGTTTTGCAACAATTAACGAGAGTGTTCGTATACTCAATGATAAGGTTCGGGATTTGGAGCTTAGCGAGCTGGAGGACGCAGTGGAAGATGCTGGCAATACTAAAACCACAGTTACTCCGCTATTGCCTATCAACCTAGAAGAGATAGAGCCAGACCGCCCAGAGGTAGACGAGGAACCCGAAGAGGAGGAAGATGATGACGAGGAGGAGTAATTATTTCTAATTGATAACTTATTATTAATAATAGATGGCTAACCGTGCGATTCTTAAAAAAGATGGAAGAGGGATATTGTTTGACGGACAATTGATGTCTGCGATTGCTGATTTCGGGCAGAATCATTTGGGATTGATTAGGCAGCATCCATTATTCAATGATAAGAATCGACGTGCTAAATTAAATGCATTGATTGAGCGTCCCGCAAGGAAGTTAAATAAAAAAGATAGGAAAATTCAAGAAGCTATGGATGCTGTTAACAAGGCAATGGATAATGACGCGCAATTATTGGAGCAAGGTTATGATCCAAATAACCCAGAGCATAGAAAATTATTTAGTAAAATCGACAAGAACATTCTTACTTCTGTTATCAATTATATTGGTAACAGTAAAGGGGGAGTGTTATCAGTACCCCAAGTGTAGTTTATTTTTTATTATTAGCTAATGGCTAAAAACAAGACGAGTGTGGCTCCATTGCCCACCGATGACGTCGAAGACATGTCCCTGCCTGATGAGGTTGGAGTGTCTGAGGGTGTTGTCAATTCTTCAGCAGTGGAATTAGATGAGGCTAATCGTACTATCGAGGCGATTAAGGAGAAAGAACACGGCATGGTGATTTCTCCAGAGAAATATGAGGCCGAAAGAAACAAGAGTTTAGGTGCTGCTCAACAAGCACAAAATGAGGATTCTTTTGCATTTAAAGCAGGGAAGGACTCGAGAGGTAGACGAAGATTCAATGTGAAGGGATTTAATAATCCTGCGCACATTTATCGTGCTGCCGTGATGTCAAAGGGGAATAAGAAATATTATTTCTTTGCTAGTGATTATGACAAGTTGTTTGTTCATAATGCTGAAAGTATCTTGACTGTTGGCGCTTTCATTAAGACAAAGGATGGTTGGCAGAAAACCGTCGTGGCTAAGAATCAGATCGTAGGACCCGTCACATTGCCAGTAGAGGAGGCGACTAAGTTATATGAAGAGGTATTGGCTGCTGGGCTAGTGCCAGACTAATTATTTTTAATTGAATATCTATTATTTTTAATAACATGCAAAAACCAAGCATAGGCAGGATAGTACATTATGTAGTTAATCGTGGTGTAGATGAAGGTGAGGATGAATTAGAGCACGTTCCAGCGATAGTAATTGAAGTCAAGGAGGATAATAGTTTGCGATTAGCGATTTTCTATTGGACTGGAACGATGTATTGTGGTTCTGTGGAATGTGATGAAACAGGCGAGAAAAGCCATACTTGGCACTGGCCAGAAAGAGTAGAATAATATTATGAAAATCATATTAGATTTGTGCGGCGGTAGCGGGGCTTGGAGTCGACCTTACAAAGAGGCTGGCTATGATGTTAGGTTGATTACGCTTCCAAGTTATAATGTGCTTGATTATCTACCGCCTCGGGGGGTATACGGCATATTGGCAGCCCCGCCTTGCACCATGTTTAGTGTAGCCCGGACAACTGCTAGGAAGGAAAGGGATTTTAGAGAGGGAATGGAAGTGGTAAGCGCATGTATGCGTATTATCTGGGAATGCAGATATAGCCCTTTGTACAAAAAAGATGGTGCGTTGAAGTTTTGGGCGCTTGAGAATCCAAAAGGATTTTTGCGTCAGTTTCTAGGTATCCCGCCTTTCAATTTTGATCCTTGTGATTTTGGGGATAATTACACTAAGAGCACGGATCTTTGGGGGGTCTTTAATTTTCCAAAGAAAGACAGAATCGAATTAAGCGATGAGGAGAAACAGCTTTGTGCGGTTAATAGCAGGGAGCTTCCTGGCGGCAACATGCCTGTATCTGGCAGAAGGGCTGTCACACCAGAGGGATTTGCACGGGCTTTCTTCAAAAGTAATAGATAATCAATAATAATCTATGGCAAAAATACAACAATCACTACCATTTGTTTACGGGTATAAAGGGTTGTTGAATGGCATTGTTAAAGAGCTCAAGGCTATCACTGACAAGCAGCTGGACAAAGTGTTGGAGGTAGTCTTGGATTATCCCGTATACACCGCAAATATTGATAGTGAGTTGAAATACAGAGATATATTTGAGGCTCATAATCAACACTGTGTGTGTTGTGGTTCTGATCGGTCTTCGGTTGAGCGCAAGTTTCAAAGTGAACGAGATAAACTGAAAGAAGAGATTGCCCTGGCTATGTTCGTAGCTTTGGAGGGCTGGTCAGACGAGATTAATGCAGAGTTGTTTTCATCGTTTATTAACAGCAGATCTAGTTCTTATGGTGTTGGTAGCAATGATGCCAGGTTGAAACTTCAAAGGGCACTGAGAAAGTATGATGGCAAGAATAAAGATAAGGTGTCTGCTATTATTTCTGCATTGCGCAAAGAAGAATTTGCTATCCCGGTTAGTCATCGGGTTCAAATTCCTTCTATGTCAGTCGAGGATTTAGATTTCTATTCAACATCATTTCAGAAGAAGATTGCTTTGATTGTTGCTGGCGTGGTTGTATTAAAGCGGATTAAAAGAAATCAGAAGAAGAAGGTAATTGAACAACGGATTACTGACTTCTTCAGGAAGAATACAGTGGCGGTTAGTAAGGGGAAGGATATAACCTCGTTTGAAATATCTATGGGACTGAGGGATTATTATTTTGATCACAAGATACCTGCCCATCAGTGTATAGTGGATAACCCGCAGGATACTACTTGTTATTCGAATGACACAGAGTTATTGACTACGGATGGTTGGGTCAATATTAACACTAAGAACCTTCATTTAAAAAGTTTTATCACATTAGATAAAGAGGGGTTTGTTCGGGAATCTAGGGTTAAGAAAGTAATTAGAAAGGAGTATGATGGTGTTATGCATAATTTGGTTAGTAAGAATACTGATTTACTGGTAACTCCAGACCATAATTTGTGCTATATATCTGAGAATAAACAGCGGCAACGAAGTTATAGTTATGAATTCAGGAAGGCTTCTGGTAAATTAGCTAAAAGGTTTGCGATGCCAAAAGCTTCGATGCATAAAGTAATTGGCGACAAATATGTAAAGTATTTGGGGAAGGAGATTAGAGCAGAGCTTTACGCATCTTTATTGGGGTGGTACTTGAGTGAAGGTAGCGTATTGAATGATGGGTACGGCATACGTATTAGTCAAGATAAAAATAAAAATCCATCTAAATGGAATGAGATAAAAAATATATGCGATGAAATAAGGGCGTTGTATGGATTTAATACTGCTTATGATAACTGTGGAGCAATCATTTATGGCAAACAAATAGCCGATGATTTTAAGTGGTTTGGCAAATCATTCCAAAAGTTTATTCCTCCGATTCTGTTTGTGTTGGATGGGGTTGCTCTGGAATCATTTTTGCGCGCTTATATCGATGGCGATGGACATGTAAAGCATTATTCGGCTCGTGTTGGTGGATTGCCAAGAACACAATTATCCATTGTAACCAGTTCGTATAAAATGGTTGGTGGATTGAGCAGGGTGTTTTTATTATTAGGATATGGTGTATCTGTTAGTGTGCGTCCTGGGTGTATGCAAAAATTCAAGAATGGAACATACAGAACAAGAGATTGCTATGAAGTTAGGTTGGTGCAGGGGAAGTACTCTAATGTTAGCAGGGTTGATAAACTTAAGTATAAGGATGAAGTGTGGTGTGTGGAATTAAGGAAGGATCATACTTTGTATACCAAGCGTAATGGCAAATGTGTTTGGAGTGGGAATTGTATCATGGTGGCTAATGAGATTGTTCCCTTAGGTGTTCCGTTCTCCAATGGTTTCTTACACCCCCTATTTCATCGCTGGTGCCACTGCACTACCATTCCCGTCAGATTAACTGATGAATACATATCTTATTTGGTTAATCGGTATAACTTATGATGAAGCTTCGTAGGGATAAAAATAATGATAGAAAGCTTCTATATAGGACATTACTATGCGATGTATGTAGGTCGCAGCTATTCCGTACTATCGAAAAACAAAATTATGAATATATTTCCCCCTCCATTATTATTGTTTGTGACAAATGTCAAACAACTTATTGTGCAAAATTCTCCGAGGAAGGCTTTGGGTTTGAATTAGTTTCTATAAAGAAATAGTAAAAAACTTGACAAATCTATTATTAATATTTATAATAAGTAATGTTAATGTAATGGTGTGACAAGGAAGCAATTAGTCAAGGCAGTAATATCTTCATTGGATAAAAAACAATTGTATGTAGATGAAGAGCAGGGTGTTGTGACTGATAAATATATTCTGTATCACGGCGAATTAGCACAGGAGATTGTAAAGGGGTTAGGCAAATATATGGTTAACGAACTTCCTGCGAGTTATAAGGAAAGGTTGCGAAGTTTGACGGGTGAACCCAGCGGGATGCACGTTGACTTGGATTTGAAATATACATTACCAGTGAATATGCATAAAAGGGAGAGGGACGTGTATTCTGTTGTGTATCATGGTTGTGATCGCAGTTTATATGTGGCGATCAATAAAAAGTATAGAAAGTTGATACAGGATTACTATAGTCACATAATTAATATAGGTGGGCTTGGGGAATCTGGTCGCATCGTTGACACTCCTCTTTGCTTGGCAGATAGCGTGAGCGGGAAGATATTGATCATGCCAATGCAATTAGATCAAGATACGGAGTTATATTTATAATTTATTAAAGTGATATGAATGAAAAAGAGTATGAATGCGTGGCAGCAAAGATGAGTTTGCTAGGTTTGAAAATACATGAGAGCATGGTTTTATCTCTTGAACATTGTAGTTTTTCGTCGAAAAAAACTCATCTTAAATTGTCAGAAGCAGACCGTTTGCATTCTCAGGTAGATGATGAGTTGTGGGATATTTATTATGATTATAACAGGAAGATAAAATTATAAATAATTTTTAGAGAGTGTGTTTTTTTGTAGTATGGTTTTTTAAAAATACATATTATTAGTTGAGAGCACTTGACAAATTCCTTAATAGCTCGTATAACAAATGGCTTTATTAATAATAAAATATGAAATTAAAAGATGTTTTAGCAACCCCCTTTGTATTAACAGGATTCATATTATTTTATATAAGCGTGTTGATTGGGGGGAGATGGACTGCTCGTTATATAGTCGATTTTTTTGACAAAGATGATCTCCGATATAAAAGGGATTTGAGATGCGAAGAGTGCGGTAGCAATATAAAATCTTAATAAGATAAAATGGTTAAAAAGGAGATGGGGAAGTTAAGTCGAATACCACTGCTAGAGGAATGGCTGGCCATCAATGACGTGCTTAAGATTTTAGCTGATAGATTACCCTGTTTAGAGGATGAGTTAGGGCTAAAGGATGTTTATTTGCGTGAGAAATTTACTAACGAAATACACTCTAAGTATCGCAAATTAAGGAATTCGAAAACCGAGTAGAACCCGTAGAGAGCTTTTAGATCAATAACCCTCTACAGTGCACAAGTGTGTACAAGATAAAAAACGCTCTTATACTGGATATAGGGATACAAAGGGGGGGAGTGTGCAAGTACGTACAAGTAGTTGGTAATTGAATACGGACGGCTAGTTACAAAGGGATAATGTCCGAAAGGAGACTTTGCATTTTACGTAGAGTCATACAGGGGTAACCATATAGGGAGCGCAAAGCCCTAGTTGACAGATGAATAGAGGCTTTTAGTATTGAAGCTTCAATCATTCAATTTAGCAGCTAGAAGCCTCTACTTAGTTATTATTGAAGAAAAATGAAAGTAGAAGAAAAAGCTTTTTATAGAAACTGGAGCAAAAGAGTGCGGATATTTATGATCGAATATGATATCACACCGAAACAGTTGAGAAATCTTGTGGGACTAAAGCAAAGTGGAACATTCTCATCATATCTACATGGTGATCGCGGGGTAAAGGCTTATGCTTATCAGACAATAAATGATTTTATGAAAAAAACCATTGAAGACTGGGGTGACAGTAGTCCACACTGTTGACAACAACAAAATGGTAATAGAGTGTTAGGATATTTACTTACAGTTACTAACAAAACATGGGATTAAACGAAGAAGTGACATTACTATGCGCTGTCAGGTACGCTATGGGTAGAAGTAGCTATGCACCTAGCTGTGTTATAGAACATATCAAGGGGAGAAAAAAAGCGATGAAGGGATATGGGCTGAAGAAGTTTATCGGGAATGTTCAACAAGATATTCTAGAACAAGAGGCTGATTTCCCCTATAAAAAAGAATGGAAGGAGTTGGTGGAGTTCCTTAAAATTCAATAACGTACATATTGTACAAAAGTAATAGGCATCTACCTTGGTTAGTCATCAGGGAAGGAAGCGGATTAAAATATCGTTAGAGCCGATATCTACCTATGGGATGACCCCCCGCAGTGTGTACGCTTAGAGTTTTTTAATCAAATTTAGCCGATCGACTAAATATTGCTTAGAGTCGGGCTGGTATGATGGTACGGGTCTGCTGAATACAATAATAAGGCAGTAACTGTTTTTTTGTTAAGACAGGTGTTATAGCCACGTATCATTTAATCGAATGCCAGCTCGACTTTGAGCAGTGCCGCCGATCGTCTAATGGCTAGGACTTCCGACTGTAAACATGTACTTTATATTAAGTTATACGAGGTGACCCAAAAAGAATTCACAGAAAACTGTAAAGCATGCAATGGGACAGGAGCAATCCAAATAGACTATTACAACAGTAGTCGTTATAAAATGTGTGACAAGTGCTGTCAGCATGGTGAGGGTTGGTTGGAGCTAGGGGAATACTACGGAAAGGATAACGGCAAGATGTGCTGCAAAAGAGGATGTGGAACACTGAGAGGGGCTGTAGCATAGTTAATGTACTTCGTTTGCAATGAAGAGGCCGTGGGTTGTTGGGATGTTAGCACAACTGGTTAGTGCACCTGCTTGTCGAGCAGGAGGTTACGAGTTCGAGTCTCGTACATCCCGTTTTGACTTTGCAAAGGCTGGTGAAGCTCAACTGGCAGAGCAACCGCCTTGAGGTGTTGCCAAATATCAGATTATTTATTATAATTTCGGATAATATATAATCTGATATATAATGGATATGATAAAAGAAGTATTCTCAAATGATTTTACGATTGCTCTCGTTACGGTTATCACTTTTTTTGCTGCTTTGTTGAAGGGGTATAAGTGTCGCACAGCCTGGAAAATTACTCTGTGTACTAATATATTTTGGATTATTTGGAATCTTCTTAACGGGCATGTATCCAACATTTATCTCGGAATTGGTTTGGCTTGGGTGCAATGGCAGGGGTTGCAAAAATGGGGGAATAATCCAGAGGGGATAATTCCCTTGCGGGAGGCGGTTGTTTGTATGTGGCTTGATATTTACAAATTTATTCGCAGGGCAAAGGAGGGGTTTGACAAGAAAATTAATATCTCTTATAATAAGTAGTCAAACTCAGGAGGTGCGTTATGGCAAAGACAGATCAACAGAAGGCACGGCGCCAGGCTAACCGCAAGAAGAAGAAGAAGGCAAAACGTGAAGCCCGGAGGGAGAAGAAGTGATTTCCAAGGGTGATCAGCGTTTTATTGTGGCATTTCTTAGTCTTGCTGGATTGGCAATATTATATGTGGTAGGGAGGTTAATAACTTGATCCACATAGGTGAAGAATTGAAGCAGGTGATACTTTCAGCTATTGCCCTTGCAAAGAAGATCGGCCATCTTGACAATGCTGTCGCGAGCACTCTTGCACAGTTTGTTGAGGAGTGGTGGGATTTCAAGGGTGATGATGACACCGAAGATCATGGCGAGGAATCGCTTGAGTGAGTTTGGCAGGGGCAGCTCTATGCTGCCCTTTTTCTTTCAAAAAAATACTTGACAAAAAATATATTAAGCAATATAATAGGTTGTGTTGTTAAATAGAAAGAAATGTCTGAGTATTCTGGGTATTCCAATCATGAAACTTTATGTGCATCGGTATATTTGTCTCATTCACGCAATGATATGATTCATAATTTCTTGAGTTCTAGTCGATATGAGGATGGTAATAAGTTGGATTATTTGATGGACGATTTATATCAGATCGTAGAAGAGGTTTTGGAGAAGGCAAAAGTTGACGATTTTTCGAGTGCGCTATTAAATATGTCGTTCGATAGAATTAATTTCAAAGAATTGGCTCAGGATTATATTGACAGATATGAAAAAAAATAAGATCACTTGTTTGGATATATTTTTATTTTGCTTGATACTGCCCGCCCTTTGTATCGCGTGTCAGTTATCGGTAGAATTAATACAGATAATGATAGTAACTCATCTTAGTTTTTATGCTTATGTGTGATGAATTGGTTGATTTTATATTGTAGTGTGGGGGTGTTCGCAAGTGTATTCATCGCTTTCTTAATTAGAAATAAGGAGAGGAGTTCTGCATGGTTTGCAGAGGCTGCTGTATTAACTTTATTTATGCCCTTGTGGCCTGTATTTATTATCTATTTAATTATATTTATTGTTTTGGCGAATGGAAAAAGTGAAAGATAAAAAGAAATTTCACGTTGAATTCACAGCTCGTGTTGATTCGATTTCAGATGAGATAGAGGCTGAGTCTCTAGAGGAAGCTAGGGAAATAGCTGAAGAACAAGTTGGAGGATACGACGCTGATGATTTCGTAAAAGATATTGATATCACTTATATTGCAGAGTCTAAGCTTGTTGAGTATGAAGTGACTGTTGAGTCCAAGGGGGCTGAGCGTGTTTTCAGGATTAATAGTTATGGATTAGAAAACGAGGATTCGTTAAAAGAGGTTGGGGCTAGGTTCTTGGGGGTGTTTGTTCGGGATATTTTAAATATTAGTGTAAGAAAGTGTGAATGAATGGTTAATTAGCGATACACATTTTGGGCATAGCACATTAATCGAGAAGGGTTGGCGCCCCAAAGATTATGAAAGCAAGATAATTAAATCTTGGGTTGGGCAGGTTAAGGAAGGTGATATTGTATATCATTTAGGGGATGTTGCTTTCCAGGGGAGCGGGGTAACAAGGAGCCTCCTAGAAGGGTTGCCGGGCAGGAAGATCTTAGTTCGAGGTAATCATGATGGCAATGTGGGGAAGTGTTATAAG
>Ga0164310_10000865_pt1 | contig 16683 bp, 14 predicted proteins | sample GuaBasSedimGuay1_FD_121795 | JGI IMG/M metagenome (GOLD analysis project Ga0164310, IMG submission 121795) | Subseafloor sediment microbial communities from Guaymas Basin, Gulf of California, Mexico - Guay1, Core 4569-9, 0-3 cm | ecosystem: Environmental > Aquatic > Marine > Hydrothermal vents... | reverse complement strand
TATTATTTAAATAGATAGTATTTTTCGACTTTAGAAGTAAAATGTGTGATAAAAATGTGTGACACCATGGTTGCCCTTCCCAATGTGACACGGGGTAAGAAAGTTCTTTTTGCTAAAAACAGCGACCGCCAGCCTGATGAGCCTGCAGAAATTGTTCACGTTCCTCGAACTATTCATTCGAAAGGCTCAGAAGTTCAAGCCACTTATATCTCTATTCCACAAGTAAGAGAAACAGCTGAAATTCTTTTGTGTAAACCAATTTGGATTTTCGGTGGCGAAATGGGCGCCAATGAATATGGCGTTGTTATTGGAAATGAAGCGGTGTTTACCAAAGAAAAGTATAATAAAAAAGGCGGTCTTATTGGAATGGACCTTTTAAGGTTCGCTTTAGAGCGAGGGAAATCTGCCAGAGCAGCGCTGGAAGTCATTATTGATTTATTAGAATTATATGGCCAAGGAGGCAATTGTGGCTACCGAAAGAAAGAATTCTATCACAACTCATTTCTCATTGCTGATAAACAAGAAGCCTGGGTGTTGGAAACTGCCGATAGATTTTGGATTGCAGAGCAAGTGAAAGATATCAGAACAATTTCAAACACAATCACAATCCGAGGGGAAGGTGACATTCATCATCCGGAGCTAGTTGAACATGCAGTTGAAAAGGGATGGTGCAAAAACCCCGAAAAATTTGACTTTTATACTCATTATGTAGCAAAACGACAGATTGAGCAAATCGTCGCAAAAGGGAATGCACGCTATAAACGGTCTTCATATTTACTTCAACAGAAGAAAAAAGAAATTGATGTGGCATATATGATGCAAGTTTTACGCGACCATCAACCAGTAAAAAAAGACTGGACTCCGGCGAAAGATGCTTCCTTTCACTCTCTCTGTGTCCATGCCAAAAATTTTTTGAACCCCTCCCAAACAACAATTTCAATGGTTTCTGAAGTAGGTGAAAAACTGCAGATCCATTGGATAACTGGAACATCCAGCCCGTGTACATCGATTTTTAAGCCATTTTTTATGCCAAGAGCTGTAGCTGCCATTGAACCAAAAACAACGGCTTTTTATGATCCTAAAAACCTCTGGTGGCAACATGAGAAGCTTCATAGGTTAGTTCTATTAGATTATCAAAACCGTTTACCAAGCTACAAAAAGGAGCGAGATGCTCTTGAAAGGCAATTTATTGAAGAGACAGAAGGCTTTCTGAAACAAAATCCCACATCAGTGGAGTTGAAAGAATTCTCTCGCCAAAAAATACTTCAAGCCATGAAAAAAGAGGACGAATGGATAGAAAAGGTGCAAGAAGTACCTGCAAGTCATTATTTGAATCCGTTCTACAAGCGATTTTGGGCAAAAAGAAACAAATGGAATAGGTTATCACTACAAAATTAATCAGCATAAGGTTTAAAATTACCAAAAACTAAAATTAACTATTAACTTGGCTGACTATTCTATTTGTCAGCCTATTGTAAGAGGCATCATTTTGTTACGTGCTAAAATTTCAGAGTTGTCTGAGGAGTTTAATAAGTATTTTTGGGATTTAGCTAGCTATTCGAGAAATGTCAAACTATAAGAAAAAGGGTTGGTGTAAAGAAAACGAGCAAATATAAGAAAAACATTGAACTTTACCGAAAAAATGGCATCGATGAAAGCATAGACCAAGTATCTGCCGGGGGAGTTGTATATCGCAAATGTAAAGACAACAAGATCCGTGTTGTCTTAATCCGTGACCAAAATACCCACAAATGGATTCTCCCTAAAGGCCGAAATGAGCTTGGCGAAAGCCTCGAGGATACTTCACACAGGGAAGTAAAGGAAGAAACGGGACTCCAAAATATCAAACTTATTCAGAAAATTGACAAAACAAACTACTGGTTCAAAACAAAAAATCAGAAAAAGCTTACTAAGGAAGTCCATTTCTTTCTTTATGAAGACGTAAATGATAAAGACAACATTTCAGTGGAAAAAGGGAATTTTGACAAAGGCCAGTGGTTCACCAAAGAAGAATCATTAAGAATTATCTCGTTTCCCTCCCAAAAGAAAATCTTACAAAAAGCTTTCAAACTCATCGAAAACGAAGGAAGCTAATGTGGGATTTTTTCTTCTCTTTTTTTATTCATTTTCAAGCTAAAAAATACTTTTTCCTTCTCTTATCGAAAAACTATTTAAAGATATAAGTCAAATAAACAATTAACCTATTAAAAAAAATGTGAGGTAAAAATTTAGAGGACAGAAATTATGCCAAGAACCTGTTCAAAGTGTGGCCTTCCTGAAGAGTTATGCATGTGTCAAACCATTGCTAAGGAAGAACAAAGAATTAAGGTACGTATTGAAACTCGAAAGTGGGGACGGGAAGTAACTCTGATAATGGGGTTAAATCCGAAAGAAGTCAATATTAATGCTCTCACCACACGTTTGAAGAACAAATGCGCTTGTGGTGGGACAAATAAAGAGGGCGTTATCGAGTTACAAGGTGACCATCGTTATAAGATAAAGGACCTTCTTGTTGCTGAAGGATACGATCCATCTAATATTGACATTCAATAGCATCGCTTGCAATTTAGTACTAAACGCTCATTCAAGTTAGCTCTTCAGAATAAAAAATCAGAAGACAAAGCCTCTTCTGAAAACCATTCATTTTTTATCCAATTCATTTTTTATGAAGCAATCTCCAGGGAGATGAGAAATGAGCTCATTTAGGGCAACTGCTGCAACTTTTGCTCGATCACTATCACTTAACCCTTCTAAAAAGCGATTCACAATTTTCTTAGCGATTTTGCTCTTTAAAATATCTCCAGGAATGACTGTTATGATTTTTTCCTTGAGAATTTTAGGATTTGCTTTCAATGCTGCTAATGGTCCAGCTAATACATACGCCCATTTTTCCTCTATTACTGGTGCTACAGCAATTTCAAGTTGAATGTTTTTTAGGATAGTTTTCTTTCCTTTGATAATAAAACTTCCTTTTGCGAGATATTCTCCTGAAGGAGCTGAAAAGGACACTTGTTCTGGTGTCACCCAATAAGTATCTGCTGTACTTAATCGATCCTTCCACGCTTTAGAATAACTCACAGAGAATATTGCAGCTTCATCGATCGTACTTTGCGGAATTGTTTTTCCTTCACCCTTGATGATCACTACTGCTGCTCCGTGTATGTCTGCATGGAGGAACAAGTCTCCTTTCTCGAGGTATTTCTTTGTCAAGTCTACGTTTGTTCTTTGGTCTTTGCCGGCAATCACTAAAAAGCCATCGGAAGAACGGAACCAATGGAATTTTTCATACCATTCCCGCTTGCGTTTCTCTATTAATATACGCTCCTTTTTTGCCAAAGTTTCAAGTCCTAACTCTAACTTCTTGATCTGCTCAGTTAATTCCTGAACTTTCTTTTGTGCACCTGGAATTTTACTTTCTGCTTTTTTGGCGCGCAAGTAGAAATTATTTGCATTTTCTGAAGCCGATTTTAAAAAGTCAACAACAATATCCTTCCCGTCTAGAGTCAACACCACAGTTTTGTTTTTCTCATTGATTTTTTTAAGAAGGCGAGCACCTTTTCTATTTTCTTTTGCGGCCTTTGCAAGTTTTTCTTTGATTTCCGTCCATGGAACATTTTTACGCCGAGCATTGGTTATTGTTGAAAGAAGCTCATCCACCTCATTTAGGTAAAGATAAATTGCATTCGCTTTTTCTTTCTCTTTCTTTGCTTGCCAAGTCATTTCTTCGATATGTTCAACTTGCTTTCGTTTAACTTCTTGTAAATGTTTAATCCGTTTTGCCTCTGCTGAAAGCTCCACCTTTGACTCTTTTTCAGAGTCCATCGTGCTAAAGTAAAAATCCAATGCTTCTGAGAATGAATCAAAGGGTTCCTCCTTATACTGCGCGTAGACTTTTAAAGAAAAGGGGATGATATCAATTAATTCGTTTGTTTCTCCATGCACCACTTTTACCGGGGCAAGTGATTTCATTTTCTCACGTAATTTCGTAATGCCTATGAGTAATTTTTGGACAACTTCCTCTGGGAGCTCTTCACCAGCTAATTTTGGATCCACCTCAGCCAAGAGACAAATTTCTTGGGCATACAATTTATTAATATTCAAAGTCTTTGAAATTAAAGTTAGAATGTCTTTTTCTTTCCGTTCAGAAAATTGTTGTTGAATCCAATCAAGATCGGCTTTTAAGAAATTCTGGCCACTACTGGGTGGAAACTTAAATTCAATGCCAGGATGGATATCTCGGTCACGCATCTTTTTATAATTTTTTGCGACAAGGATTTTTCCTTCTGGACTCAACAAAATGATGTTGCCTTTACTAAAGAGTTCAATAATTAGTGTGTACACTTTTTCATAGGCTTCAAACTTCATCACGCAAATACGGTCAAAGTCATATTGTTCAATTGATTGAAGCCATTTTCCCTTTATATGCTGCCTAAAGACTTTGCACAGGCCTGAGGGGCTTGGTGGGAAGTCTCGCTTATACTTTGTTAGATGGATTCGTTTACCGGGCTCGACGACAAGAAACTGGGTGCCTTCTGTTTTCGTTCTGAATTTAAAAAAGAATATATCGTTAAGTTCAAAAATGTTTTTAAGTTCGCTTTTGCTTAATCGCTGTGAAAGCTCGGTAATGATTGCATTTATATCGAAATTTGTCATAGCTACTTTCATCGGAGAATACCTAAGATGTCAAAAAAGAAACCAACAAAAAAAGGTTCCTCAAAGTCTAAAAAGACAGAACCTAAAAAAGCAGAAAAAGTTGACTTAAGTGAATATGAAGATCAATTTGATGGAACAGATGTGAAAAAACCCGAAACAATCGATTATGACGAATACGAAGTTCCTGAAGGCTTTGAGAAAGAAGAAAAGATCGAGAAACCTCTTAAAGAGATGAAATGGTTTCAACGGCAACTACAAAAAATGCGGGACCTAGACGATAATCAACGATTATATTGGATAAAGATCTTATCCGGATGCGTTGCCGGCGTTTTGTTGGGACTTTTTGGAGCGAAAACAGGATGGTGGCTTTTCCTACTTATCGGAGTTTATGCAGCAATTACAGCAGGCGGTTATTTTCTCTTTAAACTCAAATGGAATTTTAAAGAAGTGATTTTTAGTGGCTTCTTCCCCTATTTAGCGCTCTTTGTAATGTTTTGGGTGTTAATGTTCTCTTCTCTTTATGCCCCCTCTATGGCAGAATGGTATAATGTTCTAAAAACAGTTATAACAGAAACGGTGAATGGCACAGAGATTGTTTATACTGCTACTCGAACAACCTCAGCAGCCGGACCGCCTTTTGTTAGTATTCTCCTGACCATTGCTGCTACACTTGGATTATTACAATTCTTTCTAAGGCGGCAAAAACGCGCTGAATTAACTGAGAAAAGTTAATTCAGAAAAATTTTTTCTTTCTTCTTTTATGGGCAAGGCAGATAAATATCAATATGATTCTGATTCTTTGGTTGGGGCATCTCAATAAATCCATTGTAGAAACGGATCAGAACGTTTATGATAAATGGCCCCAAGTCTTGAAAGTCTTTTTCATTTATTATCTTTAGTAATTCTGTGGGATGATTTACATCCTTTTGATCATAGATGCACTTCATTTTAAAAGCATAAATAGAAAGTTTTTGATATACTCGCCCATCGACAGTAACAAGTGCTGATTTAATCGAAAGACGGATTTTTGGGCTCGGGTCATTAAGAATAGCAATAAGAAAAATTTCCGTTATTAAATGATTTAAATCGTGATCGGCAAGAATAACACAAGGTTCTGTTTTATTATAAGTAATTTCAAAATTTTTATCGCTATAATCATCCCTAAGGCGATTAATCACTGCTGAAATTGTACTCGTAAGATCTACTTCCTTAAGCTCCTCTTTCTTTTTCGTTTCAATAGCCCGTAATTTCTTAATGTTACGAGTTAACCGAGCGTTTTTTCTTATGGCTTGTTGAAATAATTTGAGAACTTTTCGCTGTTCATTTGTCGGATTTAATTTTTCAATTTGAATCATAGTCATAAGGAGCGATTGGTTAAGAGCATTGATATTATTCACCAGCAAATCATTTAGAAAGAGGATTTCTTTGTTTGCCTTCTCCAAGTTCTTAAGGAATAAGCGATTCTCGATCTTCAAGTTGTGTTTCTCTACAACTTCATTAAGAGTGCGAAGAAGCTTATCAGTACTAATTGGTTTTTCCAAGTAACCAGAGACTTCGAATTGCATCGCTTTAATGGCAGAATCGAGCGTTCCATAACCGGTAATAATAATAAATTCAGTATCCGGACCAATTGCCCGTAATTTAGAGATAAGCTCCATCCCATTAATATCAGGAAGATTAAGATCAACCATTGCAATATCAATCGACTTTTTAGAGAGAAGTTTTATTGCTTCCTCACCAGTTGCCACACATTCAACTTTTGGATAGCCATTGCGTTTTAAGATCTCTTCGAAAATCTCTCGAATGTCTTCTTCGTCATCGATAATCAAGACACTGAATTTTGATTTTAAGGCAGCACTTTGGCTCATTAACTTCTAACCTTCTTCAAACCATTTGTTAAAATGGTATCCCTCTACAACAATAGAATTGATTACATTCTATGCTAAATGATTCAATTACATTTGATTTTTAAAACTTGTTTTCTACGCAAAAAGAATAGAAAGAAAATTTGTCGAAAGCTTTTCTTGTTCTAGGAGTTAATGGCGATTACAAGAAGAAGGGAAATTAGGTAAATAAATCATTAATCCCTTTGAGAGCTTTTTCAATTAATCGATATTGCTGCTGCAAAGCCTCTTGTAATTCAAATAACTCTAACTGTAAAGATTCGAGTTCATCTTCTAGCTCAACAATCTCTAACATAATTATTGACGTGAAATATGATATTAAAAAAAGAGGGATTATGAGAATATTACAAAAAGCTTAATGTTAGAAGAAACCAAACCAAGTTTCAAGACTTAAAAGCTATTTATTTGCAAGCCGCTCGAGAGAACGAATCATCCGTTCAAGAGCGCTTTCAATGATGCGTGTCTGATATTCCAACTGCCGATTGATATCATATAAAGTTCTTTGCAAACTTTCAAGTTCACGTTCTATACCGTCAAAATCACTCAAATGCTAACACCTGTTCTTTTTATTTTAAATGAAATGAACTTCAAAGAATAAGAAGAACAAGATTATCCAAGGGATATGTGCAAAGTAATGAATTTAAACGAGTAAAAAATAAGAAAAAGTTTTTCCAGGAAAAAGCGGAAAAAATATTCTTAAATCAAAAGCTTTTTAAAGAAATATGAAGAAAATAAAAACGAGGTTTGGGAAAAACTAATTCTTTAATTTGATCCAAACCTCACCCCATAAACCTCTCTCCCCCTTTATGTATCAACAAGATACATAAAAAAATAAACTCCCTTTTCCCGCGACGGGGGCATTCGCCTCCGTCCGGTTTAATTGTCTTATTTTTTCGCTGTTCAGAAAAATATATCTCCCAAACAATTCTAGCATTATCAGTCAATTGTTTGGCTTGCAAGAAAAAAGAGACTTTCATAATTTCTTGCTTTCTATCCCTAAACTACTGATTTTTCTTCGTTTGAACTTCAATTGTCGTGAATGTTTTATCGGCTTTTATCAAGAAAAATGGGAGGACGAACATTCCAGTAAGGTAGATTGCGGCAATGCTAAAATTGGTGAGATACAACACCCATGGCATCGTTAAATAATAATATAAAATATAGGTCACACAACTCCAAACGATATGTAATTCGATGGCAATGAGAAAACCATACACTGCCTTTTTTCCCTCGAGTTGTTTCCAGACAAAAAACAGCCCCACCAAGCCGGTAAATAAGGCATGTGTTCCTGAGACCCGCACATATTTGATTACTACAATTCTCAAGTTTTCAAACCAATCTGTTGCTAAAATACTATAAGCAACGGAATCGATAACTCCGGTGCCTGTCCCAAGAATTACCCCATAAAAGAACCCATCAAACAGACCATTTATTTCTCGTGACAAGCCTTTTTGGCAGAGATATCTAAGAGCAAAGCCTTTTATGAGCTCCTCAATTATTGCAATGACAATTACTAGGGAAAGCATAAAGCAAATAATTGCCCAATCTTTACTTAACTTTGTAATGAGCCTCTCTGCAACAAAATAGGTGGGAATAGAAATGCTGATAATTACTAATCCCATTGCAACTCCCCAGAGGAAAGTTTTAAGGACGAGCTTCTTAGGTTCTTTTTCTAATACATCTCTTTTATAGAACATATATACAGTGAAAAATCCACCTAACAGAGGGAGAATAATAAATGATATTGTTAAAAGGTAGTCAATTGTGTCACTCATTTCTAGTAATAAAAAGTTATAAAGTAATTATAAAAGTATTTTATTCGTGAATTTGTAAATACTCTTGATAGTCGCCAAGTGATTGAAAACCTCTTTTTACTGCTCGGTATTCTAAAGCTTTAATGGACTTTGAAGCAATCGTTTTTTTCTTTCCAAAAGCAAGAGTAAACAGGAGCTCATCTATTTCTTTGCCTTCTAATTCTGATAGAGCCGCTATTGCACACTCCTTGTCGTTATAAGTCTTGTTCATGATAAAATCGATCATCGGAGAAGAGTCAGAAGAAGCCCCGGCAGTATATTGTTTTAATTTTTTCTCTGCACTTTTTTTCACTTCCTCAAAGTCTTCATTTTCTAGGAGCTTTTTGAGTTGCCAATATTGAATCACGCCTATTAGTGAAGTAATATTAAAAGTAATGAAAACACCGATTAGCATTAAGGCTGAAATCAAGCAAATTAAGATAACAATTGCCAAAACGATGTTCGTGGCATTCCAAATAGAAAGATCAGGATTCGTTTTGATAGTAATTTCATAGGAAATGATAACCAAAGCACTTTCAACTAGGATCATTAAAAAATCAAATAACAACCAATTCCACAATTTCAATCGTTGTTTCTCCCATGGAGAAGTTGAGGGGGTTGGCAAGGGTTTTTCAGGGTTAAAAGGAAGATCAGCCATTAATAATAACACTCAAGTGTTTAGATAAGAGAGCTCGCTTCGGTATAATATAAATAATTTTTCAATACTTGCTAATCTTCTTCGATCCATTCTTGGCTGACATTATAAGGCGGTGAAACGATCATTAAAAAGGTCAACTTTTTTTCAGAAGTATTGACTAATTTTTGGCTGCAATTTTCAGGGACAGTAACAAGCATGTTTTTCTGAACTGGAATTTTTTGATCGTCAAATATTAAAATACCTTCACCCTCGAGGAAGAAATAGGTTTCTGAAGAGCTCAAGCGATGTCGTTTATTTCCTTGTTTTGGTTCAAGTGTTCCATAAGCAATTGAATAGGAAGCATTTTGTGCCAGTTCCACAACAAGTGTACCATCTTGACTTTCTTTTAACTCTCCTAAAAGTTCATTGGTGTTCTTTTTCTCAATCATTATTTTTCCGTCCTTTGTACAACATCTTTAAGATGAGAGGGAGGAGTGCATCTCTATTTTTGATTGTGATCTCCAATAATTGAACATCTGATCGTTCTTTTATTTGTTGGACGAACTTTCCGCCACCTTTCTTGGTTATTGTTGCTAAGACATTTCCTTTTGCCAAATTTTTAAGCAACTGTTCTCTGAAAGGCTCTGAGAACAATTCCATCTTGCCGATTTCATCTATAACAATAACATCTGCAGCAATTTGGAGTTCTGGGATAACCAATCGCTCAAACTCTGGCAATTGAACATAATATCTTCCCACCTGCCAATTTGACTTTATGGCTACATGTGCCAATAGTCCTGTTTGTTTTGTTTTAATTGTTTTAATTTGAAAACCAACTCGTTGTCTGTTATTTTTACACAGCTCCTCGGTATAAAAACCCGCGCGTGTTACTTCTAGTTTCTCGAGAAGTTTTTTAATTAGGGTTGTTTTCCCTGTCCGGGGATAACCGGTTATTAGAATGTTCATTGTAAGAGGAGCCACCGGTACAGTTTATACTTACTATTTACTTCGAATGGCCTTTTATAGTTTTAAACTGCCCTTTACATTTGTAAATAGAATTCATTAGTAAAACCGATCTTGTCACTATTTTGTTGAATTATCATTTTTCTCTTTTCGCATTTTAAGGAGAGAGTAATTTAGCGGAATTTTCTGTTCTTTTAGATAATTTACCAATCTACCTTGATTCTCAAAAGTTATTTTCATTTCTGTGAAATTCTTTTGACTGATATAACTTTTAAGAATAGCAACCATATCTAAGAAGTAATTGGAGTCCTTTAAGATGAAAGGAAAAGCTCCAGGAAAAGCAGGATTGAATCTTGCGAACCCCAGCTGTTGCCCCAACATTTCATATACAAGAACATATTGTTCTTTTTTTCCAAAATACTGTTGGATTTGTAGGGGATTAACATTAAAGCGCAAAGAGAGGAGTTGAATTTCACCCCATTCAACATGGCGGCATTTTCCGCGAGGTTTATTTGGTAACCGATCAAAAGGAACAACAAATTGCCAACTTTTTGTTTCCTCCTGAAAACCATATTTCTTATAGAGATTAATTGCAGGTGTATTATTTGTCTGGACATAAAGGAAATAATTTATGCAACCACTTTTTTCTAATTGATAAATACTTCTCTCGAGTAAGTGTGAGCCCACGCCTTTCCGACGATAATCAGGATGAACCCCAATTGTCTGAATGTGTCCCTCTCTTCCGTAAATGGCGATTCTGTAATAACCAATAAAATTTTTGGTCTCCTTTTCAACTGCAACCACTATTAGACTTTTTAACCCCATTAAACTTCGCCGGAAACCTTCCTCACGAAGAAAATCCTCCTGAAAAATTAATTTATCCATCTCATGGAATTTTTCCCAATCGTTTAATGACAATTCCCGCAAATAGTAATCTTTTTCTTCCATCTTTTCCACTCAAGTCTTTCTAAATATTTGTAATATTGCTACCAAGTGAAAAAAAAGGTTTCTAAGAAGAAAGAGGAAGGGAAGAAAAATTTTTCCTTTGTAAAAATAAATTTAAAACATAGGCACAATTAGGATTCACATGGCAAAAGATCGAACAACTTTCGCGAGTCAGCTTAATGCGAGGATTATTCGAGGAATTCTAAATATAACGGTTCCAATTCTGAATTATAAGAGAAAGCCCCTACGATGGACATCTATCGGCGGAATCGTTTCTTCGAAAAGCCTTGGAGATAGAGTACTCATCGAATGTGAGCGCGGCTTTTTAGAGATCAAAATCATTACTTCCACCATTTGGCGTGTTCGGGCGTCTAAAGAAAGACTACCGGAAGAGCACATCTCTTTCGCTGCAGAGGAGCCAAAGAGCAGTTTACAGTTGAAATTAAGCAAACAATATGGCTTGCTGCAAATTAAGCAAGATAAAAATGTTTCAACAAGAGAAGAAATTGTTATTAAAGTACAAGAAAGAGATTCAATTATCAGCTTTGAGTGCGTAGATGGCTCTATTCTCACAAAAGATAAACAACCTATTTCTTGGAGCAAGAAAGGTTCCTGGGGGCGAATTATTAAGACTGGTGCATCTTTCGAATATCATTTAGGCTTCGGTGAAAAGACCGGCAAACTGTTGAAAAATAAGGAAAAGATGCTTTTTTGGAACATCGACCCTACTGGCTATGACACAAAAGAAGACCCGCTCTATCAAAACGAGCCATTTCAAATTTCTATTAAAGAGAATGGGAAAGCTTATGCGATTTTTTATGACAATCCAGGCTTTTCAATAATACAACTATCGAAATTGGAAGATGGAACCGTTTCTTATTTTACCGAAAACGAGCCTTTATGTTATTATATTTTCACTGGTCCAACATTAAAAGATCTCTCCAAACAAATAGCGCAATTAAATGGCCTCTTGCCTTTCCCACCACGCTGGGTATTAGGCTATCACCAGTGTCGTTGGAGTTATTACCCCGAAAACAAGGTTCGAGAATTAGCGAGAGAATTCAGAGAACGGCGAATCCCTTGCGACAGCATTCATCTTGATATTGATTATATGAATGGCTATCGTGTTTTTACTTGGGATTCAACGCGTTTTCCTCAACTGGCCAAACTACTACAGGACTTGCGAAATGCAGGTTTTAAAACGATTGTAATGACTGACCCTGGTTTGAAAGTTGACCCAGATTGGCAGATCTACCAAGAATGCCTTGAAAACAAATATTATTGTTCATTGCCTTCTGGTGAACCTTTTATTGGTGAGGTTTGGCCGGGTAATTGCATCTTCCCTGACTTTTTCGACCCAAAAGTTCGGGAATGGTGGGGAGCGCTCTATCAAAGTTATTTAGATGTTGGCGTAGAAGGTTTCTGGCTAGATATGGCAGAACCATCCATCTTTTCTGTGCGGAGAACCTTCCCAAGCAATGTGCTCCACACGATTAACGGAAAAAAGATTCCAAATCGGAAGGTCCATAATGCATATGGCAATATGTTTGCAAAGGCAACACGCGAAGGGCTCGATAAACTGCGAGGTGAACAAAGAACCTTTATTTTTGCTCGAACAGCTTATAGTGGAATACAACGTTATGCTGCTACATGGACGGGCGATAATGCTAGCCGCTGGAGTTCGCTTCGGCAATCCATTCCCATGATTTTGAACATGGGCATAACAGGACAACCCTTTGTTGCCGCTGATCTTGGAGGATTTGCTTTTGATACTACGCCAGAACTTCTCACACGTTGGTATCAATTAGGGATTTTCTACCCCTTCTGTCGAAACCATTCAGCAAAAGGAACTGCTTTTCAAGAGCCATGGGTCTTTGGTGAGAAGTATGAAACGATCATTAGAAAAACCCTCGAGTTAAGATATCAACTGCTTCCCTATCTTTATACGCTCCTTTGGAAAGCTTCTACAACAGGACTACCAATGATACGCCCTTTGTTCATGGAATTCCCCAAAGATAAAGAAACATTGAATGCTAAATGGCATAATTCTCAATTTTTCGTGGGTTCTAACTTGTTAATAGCACCCATTTTAACTGCCAGTGGCAACAATGGAAAGTTGGCTACACGAGAAATATACTTGCCAAAAGGCACCCAATGGATAGACTTCTGGAGCGCAGAAGAATTTCAAGGAGGACAAATACTTGTAAGAGAAGTTCCACTTGAAACTGTGCCGCTATTTGTTCGAAAAGGAGCAGTGCTTCCAATGGGATCAGCCGTCCCATTTGTTGAAAAAACTTCAGAACATCCTCTCAGCTTATACGTTTATCCTGCATCTGAAATTTCGGGGGAAGTTTATCTTGATGATGGTATAACCAAAGCGTTCGAGAAAGGCAACTACACACACTTACTGATTCGTGGAGCTACGGAGCCACGAAAACTTGCTCTCGAAATTTTCAAAGATGGGAAATTGGAAGGCCTTCCCACAACCAATAATGAACTCCAGATTGTTGTTATTACAGAGAAAATTCCCAAAGAAATTAAAGTGAATGATAGACTGGTCAAAAAGATAAGTGAGAATCAACAATTATCATGGAAGAACTTAGAGGAGAAAAAAGGCTTTACGATTATGATTCCAAATCCTGATTTCCCGCTCGAACTTGAGGTGAAGTATCAGTAACTCAATAATCACTCTTCGTTTTGCAATGCTGGGAAGTAATAAATAAGGCCAGAAGAGTAGTTATCATCCTTAATAGCGCAACCAGCTGTGACAAATTTATCTAATTCGCTCTTAGCCTTCTTTAATGACCAATTCGTTTCCCGGACTACTTCCTCGAGTGTTAAGGACCCTTTCTTCTCAGCTAAAGAAAGAATGACATTTGCTTCGCTTTCAGAGGGTTTTAAGGAGATCCAATAGACATCATGTTCGTCTTTCGTTAAATAGAGAAAGCCATTCTCAGCAAGGCTTTCTACTGCTTTAAAAATATCTTTTGGCTCAGCTCGAACCCGAGGGTAGGTGTCGTTTAAGCGAGTTGTCAGGGCAATGAGAGAAATGGGCTCCTCTGCATGTTCTATGCCAAAAGAAAAAGCCACTTTCAAGATTAAACTTCCCAACTGCTTGAAATATTTCGACTTCCCTAATAACTTGGGCTTCTCTAATTTAATAATTCCTTTAAGCGCCCCAGCAGTTTCAGCGAGTTCTAATTCACGGTTAAAGCGTTCGTAAAGGGAATTAGTCACCTCTTCTGTTGATTGAATGTTGGTTTTAACGTTCTCTTTATTGGAGAGCAAATCATCAATATCAGTAATAATACGTAAAATGGATTTTGCTTTATCAAGAGTTTGCGCCTCTTCACTAAAAAGAAGAAGTGAATCAAATTCCTTTAAATAATCTTTCAAATCCCAAGCACGACTGAAAATGATGAAATTATAGAGCAGACAATTATTCGCAGTTGTTTTTCGAACGGAAGCGGCTGTTCCTGGACGAAAACGCAATTCATCATAACGGGCCCGGTCAATTAAGGAATCAAGCCTGGTTTTTAATTGGCGCAAAAGACGATCAATTCGAGGGGAAAGCCCACCGCCTTGCAAACTATTAAGAAGAGAAGTGCGACAGTCAAAAAGTAATAATAAATAAGCCTTTTTGAGATTAGCTTCATAGAGAATTAGTTTGTTCAAATCCTTGGGGGTTGAAACCAATTCTTTTAAAGCATTCGTTTTTAAGTCGCTCATTGGGATACCTCTTTCAAATAAGGAACTCTAAGACAAATGTTTGAGAACAATATTAAAAAGATATTGTAATGAAAACGTTTTTGTTGGAGAAAATCCTTTTAATCAAAGAATAATGCTATTGACTTGTAGCAAACAAAACTGGAGAACCTCTGTTTGAAGCTAAAGTTTTTTGGAAACAAGACAGCTAAAAGTAAAAAAAGCGCTTTTTCGATTGTTATCACACTCGTGTTCATAGGCTTCATAGCACTTTTCTTTGTGGATAGATTCATCAGCATTCTGGGAGTCTTGATAGCCATTGGAATTGGCGTAGGAATATTTTTTGGAACGTATTTTCTTTTGAAAAAAGTAGGCGACCTACCTGATCTTTTACACTAAAACACCGACTCGAAAATAAAAAAAAGAGGATACCTCTCACTAAAAAAAAACAGATGAACCAAGAAAAAATGCAAAAAAGAGGTAAAAAAGTAAGAAAGTTGTTTAAATAAATAAAAAACGGTTGTAAGAATAAGTTTATATTTTATGGAAGAGTAAAATTAATTAGCGTGCATTAATGCCATATAGCACGCCATTTTGAATATTGACTGTCTCCTGTTTCAACGCGGGGCTTCTTAATAGAATGCCTCGCGTTTTTAATTTCGAATGGAAAAAAATTACCTTTTCTATAATTTTTTCACCTTTTTTCTGATGACAATACTAACAATCCAGCTTCCCAAAAGTCCGGCTAAAAGGACTATTTTTGGTGGTGTGGTCTCCTCTGTTGGAGAATAAGTATTACTTCTAGTGATGTTTTCCAATGGATCAATTTGCAGTTCCTGTCGTGTGTAGCTTGTCATTAGCAAGAGTCCTGGGTATACTCTTTCAGACACCGCAAGCACTTTATTTGGCGGAGGGTTGAAATAGTCCCAAACATAGGCTGCGTTTTCTCGTCTATAGGTTTCTATTGTAACTGAAACAATTCCCCTTGCTCCGTACATCCAATCTCCCCATTCTCCTATTGCTGGGTACAAGTCTGTATGTGGGATGCCTGTCACTCGTGTTAGTTCTACTGCCAGGTTGATATAGACTTCTTCATCAGGACAGTCTATTTGAGGGTCATATGCCCATGGTGTGAGTATTAATTCTACCCCTGAATGTAGTGATGTTGCTGATTGGAAGTCATGCTTTCTTACAAATTCTGCGAAAGCCCTTGTCTCTGGCTCTGAAAACGGGCTTGCACCTCGATAAACAAAGCTATGCGGATCTGCACTATTGTCCGAGGTGTTATTCCATTGGAAGGGGTAATTTCGATTCAAATCCACTCCACCCGGGAAATCTTCGCCTATTGTTGTATCATTATCCCTCGAGTCGTAGTTATAAAGGATTTCTTCTTCATCTCGTATCCCATCACCATCCTCATCAATAGGATGCAGATTTTTCCTAACATATGGCCAGCGATAAACAATATCCAATGAATCTGGATTTAAAGTAGGGATCACATAGATTATTCTCTTAGCTAACAACTCCTGAATGGTGCTATTTTTATTCTGAAACTCATAAACCAATTTGTCTATGTAATAAAGACAGTTTTCAATAGTAATTACTTCACGGCCATGGTGATGTGCTACAATTAAAACCTCTTTCTTGAAAGATTGAACGCTTTCATCGGTGATAATCACAAGTAGTATAAGTCTTCCATTGTAACTAAAGCCAAGATCTGCCAATTGTATAATAGATGGAAAATGGTGTTCTAAGGAATGAAGTTTTGCCCAAATCTCAGAGGCATTATGAAATGCTCCCAAATTTCCGCCCCAATTCTCCACGTCATTCCCGGGCCCGTCCCCTCCGGCACTTGCAAATTCGTCCCAAAACCACACATAACCTTCATCGAAATTGAGATGAAAATTTTCATGGTGATTGAAAATGCCAGTCACTTCCCTTATTGGTGAGATCGCTTGAGTTTTAAATGGATTACAACTGAGAAAAAAGAGAAGAGCAACGACAAGGCCACGGTAAAAAACTCTGGAATAAAACATAGATAAATAAGAATAAATTTGTTAATAAAAATCTTTAGCAAATCAGT
>Ga0164310_10000864_pt1 | contig 16684 bp, 5 predicted proteins | sample GuaBasSedimGuay1_FD_121795 | JGI IMG/M metagenome (GOLD analysis project Ga0164310, IMG submission 121795) | Subseafloor sediment microbial communities from Guaymas Basin, Gulf of California, Mexico - Guay1, Core 4569-9, 0-3 cm | ecosystem: Environmental > Aquatic > Marine > Hydrothermal vents >... | reverse complement strand
GTCCCATACCTCTAGCAGAGAGATCATGTTCGGGGAACTACCCCTTATCAGCCAGAAGCCGTTCTGGGATGTTGTCGTAATCTCGTAGACAGAAACATTGAGTATGGCGTCCCCGGCGTCACCGTAAGACCACCCATGTGTAAGGTTGGTATACCGCGCAGTGGGCTGGCCCACGTGGTCGACGTCCCGGTTCAATGGGAGCGTGACATTGAAGAAGAACTCGGGTTCATATCCGCCTGGCACCGCGACGTAGTGGTTCGTTTCCCAGCGAACATCTGTCGCGTTCTGGAGTGTGTATCTGTCTCCCGTCGTGAAGGTTGCTGTGTCGTTGATTGTGTGAGTATTGTACCGCCGCGCGTATGCAGTCACGTCGGCATCTATTTCTACCGTTACTGAAAGGTCTGGGTCTGGCGGCATTGGGCTCGGTGACCAGCTGAAATTGGCATAGGCTGCTCCGTTTGTCCACGGCGTGGGCGGCCTGTAGCTCACGGTCCCTTGGCCGAAGACGGGGATGGAGCCTTGGAGTACATTGCTGACACTCACACCGTTCATCTTCAGGTTGACCTGTTCAGGTGTCGCTTTTGCCTTGATGTAGAGAACGATATTGTCAAGTCGTCCCTCTGGAAGGATGTCATAGTATCTGTACCATTCACTCTGTGTGACTCGCAGCCCAGCAAGTACTCTGAGGTTTGCCAACGATATGAGTGATGGATTGATTTCCATTAGGCCTGTCGAGTACCACTGTTTTGCCGTTTCGATATAGTCAAACTTCATGCTCCAGAGGTAATTCCCTCCAGCATCAGGATCATCAACACTGACAAAGAGCTCAAAGAAGCCAGTCATATACGACCCCCACCCCCGACAGGCAGCATAGTAGTCAAGTGAAAGCCCTGCCCATGTGACTTGTCCTCGGTCAATTGTCAGGTCTTGCTCCACGTATGCTTTGTCGCCTGGGTTATACCAGTAACCGTAGAGGCCGCTGGATGAATCGTAGTGACCATATCCATCAACCTGAAGAACTACTGCACCGCTTCTCCAGGTCGCGGACTGAAATGTTGTTCCTCCTCTCTCAACCGTGTAGACTCTTCCGGAGCTTGACAATGCGATTCCATAGATGAACCTGAACTGTCCACTGCTAGAACCATCGCTTCCCCACTTTCCGAGAAATGTACCATCAGAAGAGAAGTACTGGACTCGGTCATTTCCCATGTCTGCAACATATACAGTCCCGTTGGAGGCCACCGCAACATCAGTCGGGTTTCTGAAAGTCTCATCACTACTTGGCCCTGGGTTGCCATTTGGCCATCCCGACCCCTGACCTCCTATCGTGGCCGCGTTCCCTCCGTCCCAGTCAAAGCGCTGTACACGACAATTGGTAGTATCTGCTACAATCACATCGCCAGTGCTCTGCTCGATGGCGATTCCAGTCGGTGCTCTGAATTGACCAGTCGACGTACCTTCGGTTCCCCATTGCCCTTGGTATGCTCCGTTCATGTCAAAGTACTGGACTCGGTCGTTACCCATGTCCGTGACATAGACGTAGCCGTTGCTGTTCCTGATGGCGACTCCTACAGGCCCGTGAAACTCCCCGTTGTCGCTACCGGGAGAACCCCATTCTCCAACGTAGCGACCCGAGGCATCGAATATCTGAATCCGATCGTTCCCGTAGTCTGCGACGTACACGTACCCGGATCCGTTTATGGCGACATCAGTCGGTCGGTCAAATTGACCGGGACCAGTGCCATATGATCCCCAAGCTCCATGGTAGGTGCCGCTCGCGTCGAATATCTGAATCCTGTGGTTCCCCGTGTCGGCAACATAGACCCAGCCTGATGAGTTGACCTCGATGCCCCAAGGATCAATGAAGTGACCGGCTGTTGTGCCGCGGGAGCCCCATGTCCCATCGAATGTTCCATCGGACTTGAAAAACTGAATTCGGTTGTTCCCGTTGAATTGGCCCTCCACATTAGATGTCTTGAAGTCCCAGTTCGCGTCCGTGTCATAGTCTTGGTTTGTCAGCCACGTCCTGTTCTCGGTGATGTCTGTTATTCGCGCGTCCACCTGGTACGACTCCCCGTTGTCGCCCACAGGGACCGTTTGATTCGATGTGGTCGTTGCCTGTGTAGCAGGATCGTAGCTCATGCTCAGGTCGGAGAAGCTGTCTGTCCGAGTTCCATACTCTGCCGCAGTCAGCGGCGTACCGGTGCCGCTCTGTGAGGTTGGTGCCGCCGAGATCACGTACTTGTACAGCACCTCGTCCGGTGCTACTTCTATCATCTGTCCGTTTCCTACGTCAACCACCGTTGGTTGCCGCTCGTCAACGGGTAGCACACTCAGGTGGTTGTCTACCACGACCATCAGAAGTAGTGGCACAAGCAGCACGATCGCGGTCAGGGACCTTGTATATCTCATAGATCGTCCTCCAATCAAGCCGGGTCCTCGACTGGGACTTCGAACCCGTTTCCTATCCCATTGAGTGTTGAAACTATGCACATTCGGGCATTACACGCCCTAAAAAAGATACTCGCCCCTCGCGGTTCCTATTTTTGGAGAGTTTGACGATTAATTGCGACCTAGACTTGCCGAAAGACCAGTCGGTTTTCCGAGCTCAGAGCCCGGCACGCCTCCGGTGCCACAGGAGGACAACCACCACGGCCATCACCGTGACCAGAGTGACCGCCGTGACAGCAATGACCATGGGGTAGGGCTCGTGTGTTGGCTTGTCCTCGAAGAGGGTGATGGTCTGAGATGCATTGTTCATACCCCAGTCAGAAACAGTTACGGTGAGCCGTACCAATGAGGCCTCGGTATTCACGGGGGGCAGGTGGGCAACCCACACATGACCGTTGTACTCGCAGTCATAGTCTGCAGTGCTGCCATCCACATCGAGAGCTAAATGAACTCTCTCCACGGGGGAGCCGGTGCCTGATGCCGTGACCATGATGTCGAATACGTCGAAGACATTGTCAGGCGAAACCGTGACGTTCAGTATTCTAGGAGCCTCATTGTCGATGATTGCGTAATGCATTTTCGTCTTCCAGTACTGTGCCCTCATGAGAAGGTCATGGGCCGCGCTCCAATTCATGTTGTCGAACTGCTGCACGAACTCATCAATCATCTCAAGGGCCCGCTTGTGTGCAAGTGCAGCTCTTGGACTCGGAGTCTGGCCAACAGTGGACCATTCATTTTCAAGTTCCGATGACACTTCTGCCGCCATCTGGTCGAGATATGTGCTCTGTGCCCAGTTCTGATCGAAACTTGAGGTCCCATTGTGGAATGCGAAATACCCCATGGGACTGGACGAGAAGTCTCCGGCATAGTGACCGTACTCCCATGTGTGGCCGAAACCTATGGCATGCATTGTTTCGTGGAGCTGAATGACTGAAACACCTGCCTTGCGAGTCACGCCATCTGAGAGATAGTATCGTTCCCAACTCTTCCAAATCACAGTCTGGCCGCCACCTCCAAGACCCGTGAACGTCCGTCCTGCGTAGGTCATGACCATGTTCTTTTTGATGAACACGACCCCGAACACTTCCACACCGTAGTCCTCTCCGCCGACATACAACGGTCTCATGTTGTCGTATATGTCCCCAAACATTGCTGCCCCGTCGACGATGGTCTTTCCGTAGATGACATCCGAGTTGCGGTCGAAGAGAGCCATCCAGTCGGGATAGTCATCGATATCCAAGAAATCGACTTCGACAGTCCAGTTGATGAATGGAATCAGTTCCTCAAGATGGTCACGCTGCATTGCAGCATTCGTGACCCAGCGCAGACTGTCCACCGAGATTCCTTCCTTCACATCCATGCAGAACACGAGAGACTTGAGTCTACCAGTTTCCACATACTTGATTGGCGCGTGTGCAGTGGGGAAGAACAAGTACGATACGACATCGTTCATGTACTGGGCGAGGTAGAGGTTGACCCTTGTCATTCCCTCGGAAGTGGTGGCATCAATCTCCTGAAGGAGTGTGTCGAGATCCTTGAAGGCGTACTCTGGCTGGTCCGAATAGGGAGGTTCTCCCCACCACGTTGCGGCCCAACGGAGATACCACTGGTCGGCAGTTGGGTCGAGGACGAACATGTTGTCCTCTCCTCCAAAACCTGCATACTCGAATTTGACGCCGGAGTTCAGGTCGTTGTCCCATTCGAGTCTGAAGAAGTCCTGTGGTCTCCCCGAGTCGGGGTCGACGGGGTGGTAGTCGTACCAGTGCTCGAACGAGTGATCCGACGCGTCGAACTCGCTAAAGTTGAGTAGGTACAGCACATAACCGAGGGCTGGTGGATCGACCGGGGGATTGTCCAGCAACCACTCCTCGACGGCGTTTCCGTCGATGCATCGCCCAGCCCCTGGATAGAATATCCTCTGAGGCTCATCGGGGTGGGCTTTCTGGTATTCCAGCGCTGTCACGTTCAATTCAGTCCCGATGTCCGGTCCGCTGACTGAGTGATCAAGCATGAACTGCCGCAGACTGGCGGTGAACGACGATGGAGCGAAGGTCACTCTGTACTCGATGTCATAGTGGATGTCCACATTGGGTGCGTCGTAGTCACGGCTTAGCGGCAGACTTGCGAGTAGGGTGTTCGTGTCGATGATGCTCTCGTCAAAGTTCAGCAAGATGATGTCCACACTCCAGTGATGGATTGCGGTGGGCGTCGTCAACGCCGGAGATACAACAGGAGGTGCATTGGGAACAGGAGTCGCTTGGGCCATTGGTTGGATGCACAGCAGAAACAGAAGAATCAAGACACCGGGTACACGCGTGCTCATGTGTCAAGTTGTCTGAAGCATCGCAATATGGCTTCTGCGATTTCGACAGGGGGATATTGCCGTACAATTAGGTATATTAGTAAATATTTCATGACATTAGACAGCGTCGGCAAGACGCACGCAAGGACCGATCTACAGCTCCGACGGGACCTAGGTCGACATCAACGATTAGACATGGATAGCAGAAACGCAGCCGGCGCACTATTCCTTTTCTTTTTGACGTAGTTTCATCCTCTGTTGCGACCAGTAGCCAAGAAACTTGGGCATTTCGAACGAAACAGCGTCCTGATGCTCCATATGTTTATGAGCCGCGATTACCTCGTCTTCAGCTATTGGAGGCCGCTCAATGGGTCTGAATGAGTTGCTGAAGCGAGCCGGGAAGGGCCTCGTCATAACTGCTGCGAGTGTAGTGGCTGGAGCTGCGCTCGGTCCAATCGCCGCGGGAGCGGTGGGGTCTTTTCTGTCACGAGCAATGCAGGACATTGGTGTTTCAATCGCCACGGAAACTGTTGAAGAGATTGTGCAGGACAAGGTGGCTGGCTGTGCGGCCAGCCTAATGGACATGGCGCGGCCTCAAGACATAGAGGTCATGGCTGAGACTGTCGCTCAGAAGGAGGGCATTCCTGTAGACGATGCCATGGCGGGGCTGCAGTACGCTCTTCGAGAGCTGCAGACAAACTTGAGCGGCATTATCTCGGAGATTCGTGGAGACTCGGTGTTGCTGGGCCAAGTCTTTGCCCTTGCAAGTGAGAATGGTGTCAAGCTCGACGCGATAATGGCTGAAACGCAGCGAACGAACGACGCACTTGAAGAGGTAATCCGGCGGCTTGCGGCAATGGAGAGAGGTCTTGACATATCCTACAGAAAGTTCATGGGGCGATATTCGGCGCCCGACACTCTGGACATCAACCGTCTGACTGTAATAAGCAAGCTTCAGCGTCAGCGGATGGTGGGTGCGTCAGGCTTCGGCGTTCGGTACAATCCCGAGCTGTACGTCGCCAGGACAAGACACGAGGCTGTCTTCGACAGGTTCCTTGGAGATGCCGGTCTGTCTGATAGGAACATCTTCGTAGTCCTAGGAGACGCAGGCCTGGGCAAGACATGGTACATGGCCCAAATGTCTGCCCGATGTGTGACGATGGCCTCGCCGACGTTCTTTGTGCCTCTCAGTCACGGTATCAAGTCCCTCACCAGTATCTTCCATGTGGAGACCATCCCGGCCCTCATCGATCTGTTGGACCCGGTTCTCAGTGAGACTGGAGAACATGCGTACGTCTTCCTTGACGGCTTGGATGAGATGGACCCGTCAAACATTAGGTATCTGCTCGGAGGACTTGCCACGTCTCGGTCTGACTACGTGTCTTTCGTCGTATCGTGCAGGACGGCAGACTGGGCCTCGAACAGGGCCATCGTCCGTGGTGCGAATGAGCTCAAGTACTACATCTATCAGGACCATGAGGCAACCGATGCTTCGCGCTCGCTGGGAATCGGTACCCCCGTCTCAGTCTTGATGACAGAGTTTACGGACAGCGAGCTGAGGGCTGCGATGAAAAAGTATGGCATTCCCGACGAGGTTCCGTTTGATCTATTGCCGCTTCTTAGTAAACCTTACATTCTCAGGCTGACCGCGGAGTGGTACCAGAAGGTCGGTTCCCTACCCTCCCCATCATCGCCGGAGTTTCTGGATCTCTTTGCCGGCGGCCCCAAGTACGCGGACTCTGTGTTTCGAAGGCTAGGAATACTGACCGAGCGTGATTCGCTGTATGCGACGGTTGAGAAGCTCATAGAAGCTCAGTGCGATTCGCTCCCTCTATTCGACCTCCCAATCGAGGCCGAGTCGAGCACATTCACTACGCTGGTCTCGTCCGGCATGCTGAGAATACGAATCGACAAGAGTGGAACGGCGGTCTCGTTGAGTCCCGAGTTTGTCGTGCCGCTAGTATCCCTCACGGTCCTCCGATACAGGTCGGACCCACCTCGACTTGAAAACCTGCTGACGAGGGTTTCACAGTTCTTACCAGACAAGGCAGCAGTGATCTCGCGAATAGTAAAGCAGTTCGTATCGGGCACATACGAGACTCCGGCGCCTTCTCGCCCGACTCGGGCCGTCGGGAGTCAGCCGCCCTCAGGGGAAACCGAGGCTCCAGCTCGACCTGTTGAATCCCCCAGGGAAGAGCCTCCTGTGCAGTCAATTGACATCTTCAGGGGCACGCCACGCGAAACAACCGTGGCCGCTGCGGACATGGGTACAACTGAGGAGGCACCTGTACAGTCGATTGACGTCTTTCGTGGTTCTTCGGAGGCTCCGTCGCGTGCCCCTGGGTCGAAAGGTCTAGAGCAGTCCTTCGTCTACGTTGACGAGGAGGAAGAGGACCAGGCCGGTTCGCAGGCCTCAGGCGGCGGCTCGTCCAGCGGCTATCCCCCGATTGTGAAGCGATTGATCTATCTCGTCAATGATTCAGACCCACGAGTTCGCAGGGGCGCAATCATGTCGCTTGGCCTTGCCTCGACAGCCTTTCTTGAGGAGCAAGAACGAATGCTTCTCCTACGTCCCTTCCTCGATGATCCTGACTCAGAGTTCAGAAGTGGTGCAGCTTGGGCGATTGCCACTGTGAGCGCGTCAGTAAAGGACATTGATGAACGACTGGAGATTTCTCGTCTACTTGTCGAGGACGAGGAGTGGGCTGTGCGTAGGGCTGGTGCATTCGCCACAATGCTTGTGACCTCGAAGACGGACGCCAAGAGAGGACGCGAGATTCTTGAGCCGTTGGTGGACAGTGTTGACGGCCAGATTCGTAGCGGCGCCCTCTGCGGATTGGGCGTCGCAGGCATGTCGTACCCCGATCCCAAAGACGCGATTGAAACAGCGATGAGATTCCTTGAGGACACGCATGATGATGTTCGTGGGGCTGCGGCTCTGGCCCTTGGTCTGCTTGCCTCCACTCAGGGCGACTGTAGCCAGATTGTGGAGGTACTCAGCCCATTGCCTGCGAAGGGTTACGGTAGGATGCGCGTCACAGCCACGATGGGTCTGTGTCTGATAGGAACCCGCGTTGAGGACTGCCTTGGGATAGTCAGGACTGTCACTCCACTCCTTGAGGACACCGAGGCGATGCATCGATCGGCTGCGGCAATCGGACTGGGACTGGCCTCTGCAGGACTCGCTGATGCCCGCGAGATGTTGGACCTGATTCGACCTCTCCTCGACGATGAGGAGCCGGAAGTCCGTTTCTCGGCGGGTGTGGCCATGGGTCTGGTCGCCACCAACTCATCGGATCCCTTGGTGATGCTCCGGTCCCTCACTGACTCGCGAGATGAGTACGTCCGGGCTGGTGGTGCTCTGGCGGCGGGAATTGTGGCCACGCGCTTCGGAGATCCATCCGATGCGATCGAGTTGATCAGACCACTGACTGCAGACTCAGAGAGGACAGTGCGCAGGGCGGCCGTGATGGCACTTGGTCTTGCGGCCTCAAAGGTCAAGGATATCGATAGTCGGGTCGAGCTGCTCAAGGAGTTTCAAGAGAGCCCGGACGACCCGGCAAGGCAGGGGGCCGCGATAGCGTTCGGGCTCGCCTCGAAGGAGATTGAGATTCAGCACGGTGTTGTCATCGGGGAGGCCCTCTGGGGCAGCACACCGTTTACACGTGAAGAGTGTCTGGTCCTCGGAATGGCGATGAGCCTCATGGTCCGCTTTGGGTATTGAGTGACCGTGAGTAGAAACGCCCCCTGTCATCTCAGGCGTCGCCGCCATATCCACACCAGCACGGCCACGCCAATGGCAACAATGCCAATTGTGGCCGTAACAAGCAAGCCGTTGAGGACGGGGATTCCGGCTGCTGGCAAGGTGTCTGTCACGGTTGCTACTGTACCCGGTGGGTACGCACCAGCTGATCCTGTGACGCCACTGTGAGCAGTTGCGGTGTCTTGTATCGTCATCTCTGTCGTAAGTATTAGACCAGTGTACCCCTTGACGACCACGCCGTAGTGTAATGACAACCAGACAATCTCCTCGCGTACGAGACTATCATTGCCCGCAGCAATGGCCAACTGTTGGAGATACCGGATTCGATCCTGCGCCCATATCTTCTCCACTTGCGGCTTCTCGGTCGTGGCAGGGCCAGCCTCATTGTCGTAGTGCACAGTCCCGGTGACGAAGTCAACAGTCGTGTTGATTGTCAATGATTGCAGGTAACGCCCCGTGATCATGACCTCTGTGCCGTTGAAGAACGGCGAGCCGCTAAGACCGGTCTGGGTGTTGACCTCAGTGGCCCCTGTTATCGAGATGGAGAAGCTCGTCGCTATTGGCGTGGACAGCATCTGATAGAATCTCAGCATCTGCGCTGTAGCCTCGCTACCGGGTTCGATGAACTTGAAGTAGCCGCGGTTTTGGGAAGCCAGATTGGCCATGAGCGTGGTGTCTGCGTCACTCCCAAACGCGATGGTCGAGATGGAGACGTTGAGATCGTTGGCCTCTCGCACATCATTCAGAATAATCTCAGGGTCTGTGTAAGGGCCTGACGTGGGCAGCCCGTCTGACAGGACTATCATGACTCTGACGTACTCGCCACCGACAAAGGTGTCTAGACCATCAATGCAGGCACTGTAGAAGTTGGTGGAACTCAGAGGTTCTAGTTCCATGACCCAGTCCTGTGCCGCGTCAATGTTGTCCGTGGTGCCCGGCTGAGGGGTTCCCCAGAGTTTCGTGACGCCGTTGGAGAAGGCGATGACATCGAACAGGTCTTGTGATGACAATTCTCCAATCATCGATGAGAACGCCTCCTTGGCCTGTGCAAGCTTCTCTCCACTCATCGAGCCTGAGACGTCAATGACGAAGACATACTGACGCGCAGCTCGTTCACCAGGTTCGGTGACAACAGGGGCTAGAAGGTATACGAAGAACTCATGCGTCCCGTTGGTGTAGGTGAGAATCTTGCTGTCCCCGCCAGAGGTGGTAAGGGCATAGGTGACTGCTAGGTCTGACGGGATAGAGTAGTCGTGCGCCTCGTATGTGAGGCGAACGCCGTCTGCCAGATAATGGACATGAAAACCGTCTATGCCTCTCACGCGATACCCAATCACGTCCTCATAGGTACAATGTATTGATATGTCAAGTGAGAAGTCCGACCTGATCTTCAGCATCTTGGACACGGGCAGACTAAGATCGTATCTGCCAAGGACACGCACGAGCAGGCCCTCTATGTAGATGACAAGAGTGGCCGTGGCGTCAGCCTCTATGTTGAATCTCACCTCGTATCCACCGTAAGTCGAGAGAACAAGTGCGGCGGTCTTATTGGCCTGCACGCTCTCATTGTACTCCTCGATTGCCCGTTGTACCTCGGCCAGGCGGCCCCAATACGTGGTGTTGCCCATACGGATTGATATGTTGCTTAGAGTGAGTCCCTCTTGCACCCCTGCGAACCACGAGATCTCCGTTGCCGTGTCCGACTCCGTATTGTCAAACACGAAGGTGTATGTCAAGTTGACATAGTTGTCAACTATTGTCCCCCTTACTGCCACACTGCTGGGCACCAGGGTCTCTTGTTCTTCTGCACTGACCGGGATGGCCAGCACCAGACTGACAAGGAGAATCCATATCACTCCACCCGTGATAATCTTCAGCTTCATCTCACTCACCGCTCTTGTGCCTGATTAACAGTGCCCACGAATCATCAATAGTCTATTCTTGGAACGTCGGAGAAGCAAGCTGTTCAATTCATAGGTCGTAGTTGTTCGAAATATCGAACAGATGTCCTCTGTGTTGTGTCACGATCACGCCGCCAATGAGAACCGTACATCATACGCCGTACGTTTGCGGGATCAGGAACACGTTATGCCGGTCGTCTCTTTGGCAATTCCCAATGGTCAGAACTACGCTACTATGCCAATACAGTATCCGCGCCTGCATTGCGGGCGGAGTGAAAGCATTGCAGCCCTGCCTTCGACAGATATTTGAACCGGGGAATTATAGAACCGATGCGCGGTGAATGACTTGCACTTTTCCGGGCCCAAGCTGGCAATGGCTCTTCTGTTTCTTGCGTTTTTCTTATCAACTGTGCCGGTGCCTGTCGCCTCGCGTCTGGCAGGCGGACCGACTCCTATTCAGTATCCTCATAATACTGACCTGCTGTTCAACGGCACCACCGTGCATGGTTTTGTGACCTCCCATGACGGTCACCTCTATTTTGAGGACGACACCAGAGCCCGGTTCTGGGGTGTCAACCTTGTTGATAAGATGTGTTTCCTCACAGCAGATCAAGTTGACAGTCTGATTGACGTGCTCAAGGCGTCGGGCGCGAACATGGTTCGACTTCATCTCATGGACGCTCATCTCTCACAATCGCTGATTGACTATTCCTCTGGTAACACGTCAAAACTGAACGACGACATGCTGGCCCGTCTGGACTACCTGCTATACAAGTGTAGGGTGGCAGGGATCTATGTCTATCTCGACCTGCTTGATGGCCGGGAGTTTCTGGAGTCCGATGGTGTCGTAAATGCGAGCAAGTTGGGATCGGAGGCCAAGGTGATCTCCATATTCGATGATCACCTGATTGAACTACAGAAGCAGTACGCGACAAACCTGTTGACTCATGTCAATCCGTATACGGGTCTGGCCCTTGTGGACGATCCCACCATTGCAGTTGTTGAGATAACGAATGAGAACGGAATGTTCTGGGACCTACTGGGCGACGTAAAGGGCTGGGCCGGCATCCCCGAGCCGTACTACAGTGAGCTGAAAAGCAAATGGAATGACTGGCTAGTGCGGGAGTATGGCACCCGCCAGAATCTTGACAACGCATGGGTTGATCACTATGGCACCCACGGCCTTTTGGCGGACGAGGATCCGACTGCGGGTACGGTGAGGCTTCCTGATGTCGTGGAGGCATGGAAACACACGGCCGGGGGGAGATCGTACGACGATACGGCAATAGGCCATGCTAGAGCCAATGACGGGTCGCGGTTTGCCTACGACCTGCTGTGCAACTATTACACGACAATGAAACAGCATCTACGCAGTCTCGGAGTGAAGGTGCCAATCGGAGCCTCCGACAACCAGTGGCAGGTGCATCCTCCAACCCAGCTGGCCATCAAGAAGTGTCTCGACTTCAGTGCCGCAGGCTACTATCATGACCACCCGACGTTTCCTGGCAGTCCTCTGATGACAATACGAAACACTCCCGAACTCTTCGAGGACGCCGAGTCCATCCTGCCCATATTGAGCGCGCAGAAGATTGCTGGTGTGCCGATGATAGTCCGCGAATGGAACGATGTGTTTCCAAATGACTACCGGTCCGAGTCAATGATTCAGATGGCCACCTTTGCGGCGCAGCAGGACTGGGACGGGGTGCTGATTCACCACTTCGCCGACGACTTCTTCTCCCTTGCCGAGGGCGAGCAGAAGACTCTGTGGTGGTCAACCCTTCATGACCCGGCGCGGTGGCCACAGTTCAGTGTTGCTGCGAGGATTTTCTTGGACCAGATGGTGAGCCCACTCAGCATGGTGATTGACATTGGCTATTCGTACACCGACACATTCTACGCCGCTCACTTTGATGATCCGTGGTTCTACAGAGCCGCTCCATACTTCGGCCGGGTTCGGAACTACTATTTCGACTCCACGTACAATGGCACCGCCGATGTCGTCATAGGTTCAATGAGGACGAATGGGGCTACGTATCCCGGTACTGGCGGCACCAAGACGGCCATCATCGCTCCGTACTACTGGTACTGCGACCTCTACAACCAGGAGTTGAACCAGACTGCGACTGCGAAGCGTCTGTATTCCGGACTCACGTTCACAGATGGGTCGTCGAGCGGAAGCGGTCACTTTGCCGGCTTCGCCTATGACAACAAGGACATCACGTGGTCTCACTACTACGGTATCTCAGTGTCGACCCTTCCCTCCGGGGCGTTGGCCTTCGGCAACTCGTCGAACAATCTCTGGTGTGCTGGTTTCGTAGATTCATCATCTGTCATCATGTCCATGTGGGACTGTCAGACGACCAGCAAGGTTGTGTTTCACGACTGGGACTATGCACCTCAGGCCGGGGGCGATCACAACGTCTTCGAGGTGCTGCGACATGATAGCCTTGCTGCCCGAATTCTCATGGACGCCCTATCACACTGGGGACTGACCTCGATGAGCCACTCCTATTGGGACGTGCGAACGTGGGTGGATGATTCGGGAGTCTGGGTCCGCAATGAGACCTCTGGTGTCTTCACTCTCAGCACGGATCACGTTGCTGCGGTCGTGGGCTTCGCAAACGGCACGACTGCCGTTGGGGGCATCACATTCGAGAGCAATGATCATCACTTTGCCGCATCGGTCATCTCGGTGGACGGTCAGCCTCTCGCCACCTCCGATCATATGGTCTTCACGGCTGTTGGTGACGCGTGGAACACCAATCAGGAACTGGTTCTCAGCTACGACTCTGGGGCTGGTACAGCCTATTCCTACATGAATAGCTGGGACTCTGTGGGCGACCCACCCGTCAACTACGAGGACATCTTTGTCCGGGCCTATTTCGGCCGTCAGATCAGCGCCTCGGTCATTCTTCGCGGGATATACGGAGCTCCGAAGAGCGTCTTTACAACAACCTCAAACTCGCTCTACCTGTCGACTGACTCGGCCTCAGCGTCCGATGTGGTTGCTCTGGACATCTTTGTTTCCCCGTCGCCTCCTGAGGTGCTTGCCTGCGAGTCGGCTCCCGATTCTGCTCTCGCGGGGGAGGCACAGCCCGTGTCTGTCACGGTGAATCTCACAGGGCCTGACATCCAGAACGTGACACTGTGGTATTCTGAGGACGAGGGCGACTACCAAGCACTTGCCTTAACGTACTCCGGAGATGGGAAGTTCGAGGGAGAGCTGCCGGGTGGAGAATATGACACTACTACGGCCTACTACTTCGTCGCGTACGATGTATTCAGCCATGCCACCGTGGTCGGTGACAACGGTGCAAACTTCACAGTCACATGGATTGACACGGTTCCCCCCGAGTTGGTCGACGTTTCGTACTCTCCGAGCTCGCCTGTCTTCGGTTCGGATGTGGTGCTGACATGTACAGTCTCTGACGAACACAGCGGTGTGAGTGAGGTCCGGGCCACCTACCAGGCCGGGGGCTCGACGAAGACCGTGCTCATGACCGAAGTCCAAGAGAACGTATACTCGGTCACCATCACGAACTCTGACAACATCACAGACCTTCAAGTCACGATAGAGGTTGAGGACCTTGCCGCAAACACGGTTTCTGAAACCATTGTGATCCACTACTCGCAACCCAGCACGAGTACGACGACAACCACAAGCTCCACTACCACGACTACCACATCCAGCTCAACAACAACTACTCCTGCTCCTACCTCGACCAGCCCGCTGGGCGATCTTGACACCCTACTCGTTGGCGGAGTCGGTATCGTCCTAGTGTTGGCAATCGTGCTCATGCTGATGCGGCGAAAGCACTAGTGAGCCCGTGGTGGGGCGCGCAAGATCTGCTGCGCTCCTTGGCTCTGCCCCCTGATTCAGTGCATGCCAGTTCTAGATAACATTTCATGCCTAGAGTTCTCACATGGGACATTCTAGGGAGGGTAGTTGTACCGAGCGTTACGCGACACCAATGTACTGGAGCCTAGTCGTTGTTATGTCTGTCTGGCCAGCGGAGGGTGCCCCTCACAGAATGGTCAGAAACCACCATTTTGCGAACTGTCGAAAAATTGGAACTCCAATTATTCGACTATCGCCCCTCAACGTTTTCCGATGTGTCCCGAAACAGGTCTGGCACGGTGAAAGGCGGTTGTGAACATTCATTATGAACTAGGACATGCACATAAGATAAGACTCGCCGATGCAGTGTGAGGACGAGGAGTCATGACGTCGCGTACCGATTCTGACTGGCAATCGAAATTCGTCAACAAGATAGTAGTTGGCGACAGTCGAGTACTGCTCAAGGAGATTCCTGATCAGAGCGTCAATCTTGTCATCACGTCTCCACCCTACTACCTACAGCGTGACTACGGGGTGGCAGGGGAGATAGGAAATGAAAACACCGTAGAGGAGTATGTTGAGAATCTGATGCATGTCTTCGGAGAGTGCCTGCGGGTACTGCGTCATGACGGCCACATCGTGTTCAACCTCGGAGACAAGTACGTTGACGGCTCTCTCCTGCTGGTCCCATGGAGGTTCGCACTGTCTGTGTTGAATCGGTTCCCAGTGAAGCTGGTCAACGCCGTCACGTGGGTCAAGCTTAACCCGACACCGCGACAGTACCGTCGGAGACTGGTCAGTTCCACCGAGCCGTTCTTTGACTTCGTGAAGTCGTCAAACTACTATTTCGACTTGGACTCCTACCTCTCGATGCATTCCCTGTTGAGGCGAAGGTCGCGGACGGGTCCTCGCCTGGGGCAACGCTATCGGCGCCTGATTGAGAACAGTGAGCTGACGCCTGCGCAGAAGGAGCAAGCATTGAGGGAGCTTGAGCGCGTCATTGAGGAGGTACAAAGTGGCAAGATCGCCGGATTCAGAATGAAGATTCGTGGGATACATGCACCTGCGTTTGGCGGTCAGGATGGTGGCAGAAAGATTCAGCTTGAGAAGAAGGGGTTCACAATCATTCGGTTGCTTGGTAACGGTATCAAGAGAGACGTGATTGAGAGTCCCGTGGAAACTATCCGCGGAATTGGCCACCCTGCGATCTTCCCAGAGTTTGTGGTGAGCCAGCTTGTGCAGCTGCTCTGTCCGCCAGAAGGAGTAGTCTTGGACCCGTTCATGGGGAGCGGCACTACAGCCGTTGTTTCAAAAGCGTTGGGTCGGCACTTTGTGGGCATAGACACGAACTCTCAGTATGTTGAGCTTGCTGCCAAGCGGCTGGAGGGGTCGGACCGGATGTTGGACTACCTGCTATAGCGAATCACTATCCATTCCCGGAAGACGCCTTATTCTCCTGCAGAAATCTCAGATTGGCTGCTATCTAGTGATATCTTTCCGACCTCGCAAAGTATTAAAGTGAAGAAGTCAAATGAGGGCTGTATATGCTGGGCGACCGCTTGAGAGAGGTAGAGGCACGCTTGCCCCGGCAGCCTGCGATCACACAACCAATGCCCTAAAGCCGCCACGATACACGACTACTTCTGCCTTCTCGATCGGTAGTCTTGCTTGCAGGCTAGGATGTGTACAGAGTAATGAGAGAGACCCGTCTGAAGCTGCTCACTGTATTGTTTCTTGCTATCATGCTTATTGGTATAGTTCCCCAGACCGTATGGGCTGGTCAGGTAATTCAGAATGCCGAAGAGGAGCCAATCATTCCTCAGCCATTCAACGGCTACGATCTCGGACTGGTGTACGTGCTATACGATCCGAGCGACGAGGTCATGGACGCTGTTGCTCAGGGCGTGCATGAGATACTCTCCTACAGGCTAAACAACGTCATCTTGATACCGGTGACTGAATCCAGTGATCTTGAGTACTATCTGCTGGATGACCCGTGGATTGCAATCTATGCGTTCCGCTCAGGGCTCGCCGGTGTGTCTTTCGCGGACAGAGTGATGCCATGGGATGAGTTCTATAAGGTCCTGAGCATGCACCGCTCGACCCAACACATTGTGGGCATGGGAAACACCCTCTGCATGGAACAATACGTGTCAGATGACGACACTTGGATTCATTCCAGCGAGGTCGAGCAGAGCGACGGCCTTCTGATGATCCTATACGACGTCTACTCGGTCAGCGAGATGTGCCAGATGCGGGCCGAGGTAGATGATGACTACGCGGACGCTGGTCAAGACCTCAAAGACATGGCTCTGAAGATCTATGCTGACAACTTCAACGAGTTCTTCAGGCGAACGGTAGAACCTATCAATCCCGTCGGCGAGATTGACCCGGTCAGTGCTGAGCAACGAAAGGCCGACATGTGGGCC
>Ga0164310_10000863_pt1 | contig 16686 bp, 15 predicted proteins | sample GuaBasSedimGuay1_FD_121795 | JGI IMG/M metagenome (GOLD analysis project Ga0164310, IMG submission 121795) | Subseafloor sediment microbial communities from Guaymas Basin, Gulf of California, Mexico - Guay1, Core 4569-9, 0-3 cm | ecosystem: Environmental > Aquatic > Marine > Hydrothermal vents... | reverse complement strand
TGCCATATTAGGCTTGAAACAGCAAATATGCCTGTACCACCCACAACCATAGTTATGTCTTGTCCTTCGAGCTGTTCCACCGGCCATCCAACTCCAAGAGGGGCTCTAAACCCTACAAGACTCCCTGTTCTAAGTTTGTGAAGCATATTAGTTACGCTTCCTACGGCTCTTACCGAGACCTCGAAGTAGTCCTTAACCTGTGGGTCTGATGATAGTGCAAATGGTGCTTCTCCAACTCCGAAAACAGTTATTTCAGCGAACTGGCCAGGGCTAAACTCTACTTTCCAGTCTGCTGGTTTAATCCTGAAAGTTTTGGTATCATATGACTCATCTACAATTTTTATAATCTCCCCAAGTCTCGGAACCAGTAAAGGGGCTTCCTGCATCATTGTCCACCCTTTAAAGATAGTAAGACTTCCACAGGGTTTATGCCTCTAGGACAATAAGCTATACATCTTCCACAACCAGTACAGCCCATTCTCCCAAGCGCGGAGGGGATTTCCACGAACTTGTGGTAAAACCTGTTCTTAAATCTCTCATTCTCGGACTCCCTATCCACTCGGCCTCCAGCAACTTTTGTGAAACCTTTAAAGACGCATCCGTCGTAGACCCTAAACCTGTATCCTGAGGTTAATTCGCCATTTATCTCGTCTCTAACGTCGAAGCATGCACAGGTTGGGCATGAAGCTATACATGAACCGCAGAAGAGGCACTTACCAGCCCATTCGTCCCATGTTTCGCTTTCGTAAAGTCTAAGGATCTTGTCCGGAGATGGAAGGTCGAACTTGGACTTATTTATTCCACCAGCGAGTGCTGGGGGATCTGTTTCCTCAAGTTTTAACATGCTAACGAGATTATCAGCCTCTGCACCTTGAGGTTGGAGTTTAAAACCACCATTAGCAGGGTATAGGCGAATGTTATAGCTTCCAGGCCATGGAATCCTAGAGTTGACGGATTCACAGAAACAATACTCGTCTGAGGCCTTGCAGTCTAATACAACGATGAACGAGTTTCTCCTTCTCTGTGTGTAGTGGAAGTCTGGGTGGGTAGATGATAGTATGAAGTCGAGGACGACTAGGGCGTTAGAGTCACACGGGTGAACTCCGAAAAAACAGTATTTCCCGGATGGAGCTGAGTACTCTATTTCTATATTCTCCGCTTTAATATTGTATGTGTAGAGTATCTCACCATTGGGATATAGGAATTTCTTGAGCGGAGTAACAGTTCTCACGTAGTTAAGTGAAACTTTACTGTAATCGTCAACAACAGTGTAAAAATGTTTATCACCATTTTTAGTGGGTGCAACAATGGCGTATTTCCTTTTAAGCATGTTAAACATGACAGGCAGCTTATCCTCTGGTAAGTAGTACCATCTCTGCATCAGCTTATACCCGGAAATGAAAAGTTAAATATTTGAAATTTTCCGAAGCCTCAACATACATAGTGATTTGGTTGAGAGGGTGAATACTGATTGGGCCTAAAGATTGTAGTGTGCGTTAAACAAGTACCGGAGACCACTGAGGTTAAAATAGACCCAGAGACCCACACACTCATAAGAGAGGGAATACCAAACATAGTTAATCCTTTCGATGAGATAGCTGTCGAAGAAGCTATAAGGATAAAGGAGAAGCATGGCGGAGAAGTAATTGTCGTCACGATGGGGCCACCGCAGGCAAGGGAGGCTTTACTAAAATGTCTCGCTATGGGGGCAGACCGTGCAATACACATCTCAGACAGGGTTTTTGCTGGGGCGGATACCTATGCTACCTCTTACACCCTTGCAAGGGTTATATCCCAACTTGATTACGACCTGATAATATGTGGAAAACAGGCTACCGACGGGGATACCGCTCAGGTCGGCCCCGAGCTTGCGGAGCACTTGGGAATACCCCAGATAACATATGCCAAGAAGGTCATGGTCTACCCTGGGGAGAAGAAGATCGTGGTCCACAGGGAAACAGACACAGGCTACGAGGTTGTCGAGGCGAAGCTCCCGGTTCTCATAACTGCGATCAAAGGCCTGAACGAGCCGAGGATACCCTCACTTATGGGTATAATGGCTGCAAGAAAGAAGGAGATAAAGCTTGTAACCTTCAAGGATATAGGGGGAAGCGAGGACTCATATGGTCTCCGAGGATCCCCGACATGGGTGATAGACGTCTTCACACCTGAAAAGAAGAGGCAGGGAATAATAATCCAGGGAGACGACCCCGAAACAGCGGCCAAAAAGCTTGTAGAATTCATACTAAGCAAGGGGGTGGTGGGATGAGCAACCTTATCAACGTAGACGTGGAGAAATGTACTGGCTGCGGGCTGTGCGTTAAAGTATGCCCGTTTGGGGCAGTAAGCATAGTAGATGGGAAGGCCTCGATAGGGCCTGGATGCACTCTTTGCGGCTCATGCGTTAAGGCCTGCCCTGTAGGGGCTATAAGCATTAGCAGGGGAGAACTCAAGCCAGTCGACCTATCGGAGTACAAGGGCGTATGGGTAGTGGCGGAGCAGATCGACGGCAGAATAAGGAATGTTACCCTCGAGCTGCTAGGCGCTGGGCGTAGGCTTGCGGACAAGCTTGGAGAGGAGCTATACGCTGTATTAATAGGGTATAAGGTAAGGGAGCTCGCAGACGTGCTCGCTGAGTACGGGGCGGACAAGATCCTTGTGGCCGACCACAAACTCCTCGAAAGATACAATACAGATGGGTACGCGGCAGTACTTTACGACATGATATCCAACTATAAGCCCTCAATAGTACTGCTAGGTGCAACGATGAACGGCAGGGACCTCGCACCGAGGGTTGCTGCCAGGCTGAAAACAGGCCTCACCGCCGACTGCACGGGCCTAGACATTAACGATGCGGGGCAGCTGGTCCAGACCAGGCCTGCCTTCGGCGGTAACGTTATGGCGACAATACTGTGCCCAAGGACAAGGCCTCAAATGGCCACTGTAAGGCCTAGGGTGATGAAGATGCCTAAGCCTGAGCCTGGAAGGACAGCGGAAATAATAGACTACCCCGTTAAAATAGCGGCAAGCGACATCAGGACGAAAATACTCGAGGTCGTCCGTGAGGTCCATGAGGCTGCTGCGAACATAGAGGAGGCGGACATAATAGTCTCAGCAGGGAGGGGAATAGGGTCAAAGGAGAACCTGAGCCTAATAAGAGAGCTCGCCGACGTCCTACATGCCGCGGTGGGAGGGTCAAGGGCAATAGTAGACCTAGGCTGGCTCCCACACCACCAACAAGTAGGACAGACAGGTAAAACTGTCGCACCAAAACTCTACATAGCCATAGGAATATCAGGGGCGATACAGCACCTCGTAGGGATGCAGACCTCAGAGACAATAGTAGCCATAAACAAGGACCCTGAAGCACCAATATTCGACGTAGCAGACTTCGGAATAGTGGGAGACCTCTTCCAGATAGTCCCAGCACTCACCCAACAGCTGCGAGAAGCGCTCAAGCAAAAGTAGACCTACAACTCTAAAAAATGGGGTTTAGAGTTCCCTCTTTTTATAGGCTATGGCGAGCATTACAACCGGTACTACAGCCGCCACAGCTACGAAAGCGATGTTAGGCCAAACAGGGAACTCGCTCACCTGCAACGGCGTCCCCAAGACTTCTACATCGTCAACGTTCCAGATATCTGCCCAGTCGCCCTGGTAGACGAAGGCAAGATAAATCCGCTGCCCCGCATATGCTGAGAGGTCAATTGTAAACTGTTCCCATACCCCACTAGACGTCGGAGTTATCTCCTGCAGTTCCACGTATGTTGAAACTGTCGGGTCTGGGTCAGGGTCTGTGGTTATCCATATTCCCCAGTAATAGTGCCAGCTAATATCAGTTCCGTATGACCAGAATGTCAGTTCTGCACTGGTATACCCTGTCAGGTCTATTCTCGGGGTGACAAGCCACCCGTTTTCCATGTTGCCAATTGGCCCGTAGTAGTGTAGGGCTGACCTTGACCCCATGTGGTATACCGTGGTGTCGTATGTCCATGTCTCTCCTGTGCCGTCTAGGTCGTAGACGTTCCATCCTGTTGGCGGCCATGACCCTTCGAAACCTTCCGAGAGAATTGTTACTTGCATAGGGGATGGACCGCGTGCGTACGGCGGCTTTGTTGATGGAGGAGTATAGGACGGCGGGGCCTAGGCTGAGCTGATGCTAGAATTGTTGACACCATTACAATGGTTAGGAGCAATAGGTATGACCTTTTCATACTCGCTCGTAAGTTAGCACAGCAAGTTTTATTTTTAATTTTTCCAGCTTTGGAGAGTGAAGATTTGGTCGCCGAGACCTATTGTTGTTACCAGTAATCTTAATTATGGATTCTTTGATGTTAACATATATTTGAGGGGAAAACTTTTAAGTAAGAAATGTAAGAAAAGTATGAAAATACATGACAGGTACGTGTGAAAAGCGGAGGATAGTTTTTGGTATTGTAACCGTTTCGAGTAAGGGGCAGATCTCCATCCCCGTTGAGGCTAGGGAGGCCCTAGACATTAAGGAGGGAGACCAGCTCATAGTCCTCCGTAGAAAGGACGATTCAGGTCTAACTCTTATCAAGCTTGACCTTATGGACAAGCTTATGTACATGCTTCAGGAAGATAAGGAGTTCTTCAAGAAAATCGTGAAAGGTGAGAAGAGTTGAAAGGCTATACATGTAAGGATTGTGTGTATTTTAAGCCCATAGATGAGGAGAAGGGAGACTGCTACGGCCACGTTGTAAAGGCGGACATGCCTGCTGAACAGTGCCCAATGAAGGCCTTCAAGCCGAGGGAGAAGAGTTGAAGATTCAAGTCCCAGAGTCCTCAACCCTCCAGAGGAAGCTTGCGAAGAAAATCGTTTCCGAAAATGGGGAAAAGGCAGCTGATACCCTATCATATCTAAGGAGGAGAGACTGGAAGGAGAGAAGCCTCTACTGTTTTATTTGGGGAGAGATTGGAAAGAGCAACCCTGAACAGTCATTCGCTGTCATACGTGAGATGGCCTCGGACGAAGACTGGCGTGTAAGGGAGGCAGCTGCAACAGCATTGACTGAGATATCGGTGAAGCATAGGGAGGCGTTCCTAGAGGAAATGGAGAAGTGGGCTGTAGACGTTGACCCAAACGTTAGGAGAGCTGCAGCTGAATCGCTTAGGGTCATAGCGAGGAGGGAGCCGGCGCTGGTTGTCCCGGTCATTGAAAAACTGAGGAGAGACGAGAACAGGTATGTCCGAGACGCGGTAGCACACATCTTAAGGGAAGCCACCAAGGCCGATAGAACACTAGTGATGGAAACCTGCAAGGCTTGGCTGAAGGATAGAAACAGGTATACGGAGTATATTGTAAGACACGGGACGAAAAAGCTAACGGATGAGGAGAGAAAGATTGTCTGGAGCAGGTAGAGTAACAGATGAAATTATAAGGCTCGCATCCTCAAGCAAGGCTAAGGAGAGAAATGAGGCGGTGAAAAGGCTTAAGAACCTAAAGCTAGGGGAAGCAGATTATTCAAGAATACTATGGCAACTCCTCGGCATGGATAATGAATATGCTAGGAGAACAGCTGTCAAAGCTGTGCCAGTACTGCTTCGCAACAACAGGGACATCATCCTGTTTTCCAAGGCTGTCCTCCAGGACGAAAGCTGGCAGGTGAGAGAGGCGGGGGCGAACATTCTTAGAAACCTAACAGAGGTTAGGGGTGATACTCTAAAGCTTCTAGAGTCCTACTCCAGGGATAGAGCTCCAATAGTTAACAGGACGGCTGGAGATACTATGGCCCATCTGCACCTGAAAGGCCTGGTCGATATCAAGCTCGTCGAGTCTCTTGCCAAAAGCAGCCTACCGGCGGAGAGAAGAACTGCAGCCTTCTGCCTGAGGAGACTTGAAAAGAGCAGGCCTGAAATCTTAGAGCTTGTCAGGGAGTGGGCTCTCCACGGGGGAGAAAATGAAAAATGGACTGCCGTCTACGCTTTGAAACTGATAGGTAAAAATAGTAGAGATGCTGTTGAAATCTTGAAAATGGTCGAAGGCAGCCATGAGGTTTCGAGGCTTAAAGCCAAGGCGCTCAGGGAGGTTGGAGAGGAGTAGCAATGGCCGTATACGTTGAGTACAAGCCTAGGAGAATATTAAACGTATATAAGCACTGTGATGGCGGTTGGTTCTGGAACAGGTATAGCGCAAACCCCTATGTGGGATGCGAATACGGCTGCAACTACTGCTACCTAAGATCAAGAAAGTACACCCCATATGAGAACCCGGAAGAATTCAAGCGGATAATAAAGGTTAAGGTTAACGCCCCAGAACTCTTAGAGAGGGAACTCAGCAGGGTAAAAGTTGACATCCTGGGTTTAGGCTTCTACCAGCCCGTGGAGGCGAAGTACAGACTTCTGAGGAAGATGCTTAAGATCTGCCTTGAAAAGGGCTTCCCACTACACATGAACGAGAAGTCAACAATGCTTCTCGAGGACGTAGACCTCTTAAGGGAGATTTCAAGGAGGTCATGGCTTGCTGTCTCGTTCAGCCTAATAACACTAAGGGAGGATCTGAGGGTGTTTGAGCCTAGGACTCCAAGCCCTTGGGAGAGGATTGAAACCATAAGACAGCTCTCAAAGGAGGGAATACACGTGGGCATAGCTATGATACCAATCCTTCCCTACGTATATGACGACGAGGAGAACATAGAGACTGTTGTAAGGGAGGTTAAGCGTGCAGGAGGAAAATACGTGATTGCAGGATGCCTAACCCTCGACAGAAACGTGTACAATGCTTACCTGCCAGTCCTCAGAAAGGTGCACCCAGAGGCAACCAGGAAGACTATGGAACTCTACGCAGAAAGGTATGAGCCTCCACCCAGCTACCAGGCTGAGATTGGAGGAAAGGTTAAAGAAATATGCATAAAACACGGCATAGACTACAGGCTAAAGAGACCCGAAAAAATATATCCAAAAAGGCTTAGACTGAACAGGAAATTAGCTGCAGACTTCTACCTTAAAGCATACGAGCTTGAACTCCAGGGACAGAAACATAGGGCATGGGCCTACAGGAAAGCTGCATGGGTGCTAGACGATCTGGAAAAGCCTGTAGAAGAAATATACTCTGAAAAAGGCTTAAAAGGACTATTAGAGATTCCATCCGTAGGGAGGAGCATCGCAGAGAAAATATCAGTGTACATCAACTCCCTTAACACGTAGACCACCATAGAAGTAGAAAAGGCTGAGCTGGAAACATCCTTAAGACATTGAACCATGGGCAGCTCTATCGCTTCTATTATTGAACTTTTGACTTCCACCTCTATGATGCTTTCGGCGTTTCCGTAGACGTCCTGTATGTAAAAGCAAGCCTTTTTCAGCCTTTTTCTGATTTAAACTTCGCCTGATCCGCATAGTGAGGCGAATCTGGGTTCTCGCTCGTGCCATACGGTGTTAGGGTGTCTGTTGCAACCTCTATCATGTCTTCTATTGTTGCATTCCATATATTTGAGAGAAGCTCTACTGCGCGTCTTCCCCTATCGATCAGCGTTCTATTCCTGTCCACAAGGTAGACTGGGTAGTCATAGGGGTTTAGCCCGGAGTCTTCGGTGGTTAGCCATGACATTACATTATTGTTCTGCAAGTATCCTGAGTCCGGGTTCCTTATTGAAGGCAGTTTTTCGAAGGGTATAAGTGTTCCCCATTGTGCGTCCTCCTCCCATCCAGGCCTGGGCTCATGTGGATCGTAGGCCTCAGATTTCATGTGTATGGCAGCGTTGTATATGTAGTAGAGGTTTCCGCTGGTGTCGACTGAAAGAATGTTCCAGAGGAGGATTTCTCTAAGCTTCAGGCTTTCTATGAGTTCTTCTGCGCTTTTAGACTTGTCCATATGGTATACTTGAATTATGCTGTTGCATTCAAGTCCTTCGAGGGCTGCGGAGTATGCTACTCCGGTTTCACGGTCTACATGGATGACTGGGCCGTGGACTGTGTAATATACTTTGAAAGATTCCTCCCCGCCCCCTTTCACTTTTATCTTATATTCTTCTACTTCGGCTTTCCTCCATCCGTCGGGTGTAAGATATGAGATTTCACCGTCTATCTTCACTCTTTCCATAAATATGTCCGCAAGGTCTGGGCTGTTCCTCGTCATCGTCCAGGCAACGTGATCGTTGAAACCTATAAACAGTAGGGGTAGACCATAGAATGTGGCTCCATACACGTTCAGTCCCTCCTCAGATATGAGATGTGCTTCGTACATGGAAGCGCTTAACGGTAATGGAAGCGCTTCATCAAACCTAAAATTGTAAAATTCTAATGAAGTAAAATTTAAAAAAGGATGTAAGTGAGAGGTGGGGGTGTGCAGAGTTGAAGAAAGCAATTTGCATATTCTTCCTCATAGCATGGAACGTGACATACGTAATAGCGAGTCCACCCCCGAAGATACTCACTAACGTACCTCCAGGAGCACCTATCCCTCCGGAGATGCCTACCCCGTCAGAACCTTCGCCATTGCAAATAACTTACAAAGTAGTAGTCACCGTGCTTGATATCGCTGGGAATCCCATAGAAAACATGTGGGTCGGCATATACAATACAACAAACTATGTAATCGGCTTCTACACTAATTCGTCTGGCATTGTAGAACTCGACGTCGAGCCGGGCACATATAAGATTCACTGTGGCGGCCCATATACGACAACTCCGAGGGAGGGCTATTACCTTATCAAAGACGTTATAGTAAATGCTGATACAGATATTACAATAAGCGCCTCAGACATGTGGTTAAATGGAGAACTCAGTTTCCATATTGTAACACTAAGTGACACAAGCGAAGTGCTAGCAAACCACATAGTATATCTCTGCACAGGGCCCATGAAAGCACCAGTGGAGATGCCGGTAACAGATCCCTCAGGGCAGGTCCAAATATATACCTCCAAAACCACATATGACGTATGGTGCTACGGAGGAGAACCAACAAAATCCTACATAGCAAAAATAGGAAGCTACGACTGGACATCGGATGTAGACCTAACAGTAAACCTAGACCTACCACCATGAGAACAGTAAACATTCATGTCGAACCAGGCTGGTGGTCCGCCTAGGGCACATACAACGGCTATCCCGGAGTATTTTTCACATTCGAAGAGTGGGGCCCAGACTGGGATGGCTACAGAGGCTCATCTTGGACATTTACAATGCCCTATGACCTTACCACGGGGTTAGGAACAATATATGTAACACCTAACCTAAGATTCTCTATCGGAACATCCTTTTACATACCGCCAACATATGATTAGTATGCTAGTGCTACATCTCCCTACTGGTACTATACTTCGCCGCCGGCTGGCAGCTCCATCAGTGTTCCGTTTGGCTCACCATTCGTACTATCTTGTACCACGGATAAAAGCACGTATCTCCTCGGAAAGAATGTAACATTCACACATACAATAACCGATGTAGGAGGACACTACATTAGGGTAATATGGTACTATGATGGGACAAACTGGATATTCCAAGGGTACTCGCTACGAATCCGGGATTCTACAGGTACTCTATTTATTGACATGACAGACATTATTCCACCTAACACGTATAATCGGTGGTATGATAGAAACTGGCTCTGCGCTCCCTTTGAGGTGGAGCTGCCCTTAACTGGTGTGGAGCCTGGTACCGCCACCTACAACCTATCTATAGACTGCCATCAGGGAACGTTGTATTTGTAGGAAATTTCGACATAGTTCTCACCGTATCAGAGTTTACTGCTGTAGCTGTAACGATCGTTGTAGCTATATGTCTGCTGATTACTAAAAAGGGATTCACAGCTAACTCCTATCTTTTTTAGCTCATTGGTTGCTGTTAAGTTTGATAGGATAGGTTCGCTGGAGATTGTATGATTATTTAAACTTAACTATTTCAAGCTCATTCAAATCCCTAAAATCTTTGGAAAGTGTTTGCTTGCTTATCCCAAGCCCCTAGCAGATTCTTCCTTGCTGAAATCGAATCTTCCTTACTAACTAAACTTACTAAAAATTTTTGAACTATGTTGGTATTCTCCTAACTCCTCTTCAAAAGCCTTTCACTAATCTGTGAAGAATGCTCTACCCACAGTTAGACTATTTTATGCTATTTCCGGTAATCCACTCGTAAACATAGGATTTTACTATCTTTAAAGCGGCTAAAATCGCCCGCCTGACTATGAAACCCTTTCTCGAGATTAAATCCTTAATTAGATATGATGGCCTCATATAGAAGGATATGTAAGCCCATTCAAGCATCCTTTTTATCTGCCGGGAGGTGAAGTTTTTCAGTTTCATTACCGAATCCAACGTAGTGTATTTTCTCCAGTTGAATGTTGATATGAGATCTTTTGATAAAGCATAATCCCAAAGCCTTGTTCCGGGATAAGGAGTAGCAATTGTAAATTGTGCATAATCTACACCTACCTTTTTAGAAAAATTTATGGTTTTCCTTATATCTTCTTTCGTTTCATCTGGAAAACCTATAATAAATGATCCCAAAGTATTAATTTTATGTTTCTTTGCTTTTTTAATTGCAACAAATGATTGCTCTAGAGTTATACCCTTACCTATGAAATCCAAAATTCTTTGAGACCCTGATTCAATTCCAAAATATACATTATGGCATCCCCCTTTTTTCATCGCTTGAGCAACTTCATCTGTGAAAAGATCTACCCTAGAGGATGCTGACCAAGAAATATCAAGCCCTTCCTCAACGATCTGCTTGGCTATCCTTATTGCTCTTGGTCTGTTTAAGGTGAAGGTATCATCCAAGAACTCTATCTCACGAATCCTGTATTTTTCATGGAGATATTTCAATTCCTCGACCACCCTTGAGTCACTATGTCCCCGCCATCTCTTGCCAAATAGTAAGGAAGAAGAGCAGAATATACAATTAAATGGGCATCCCCTGCTTGTTATTACCGTTCCAAATCTAATATTACCCACCTGATACTTTTCCATCGGAAGCAAGTCATATGAGGGCATAGGGATCGTATCAATATCCTTTATAAGGGGACGTGGAGGATTGTTCCTTATTTTACCACCTTTATTAATACTAAGTCCTAAAATGTTTGATGGATCGTTATTTCTATACAAGGCATCAATAAGCTCCTTGAATGTTATTTCTCCCTCTCCTCTTACTATAAAATCTATGCTGGGACATTCTTTAAAAGTTCTTTCAGGCATAAAGGTTACATGGGGACCACCAACTACCACCTTTACATTTTCATTGTACCTCTTCGCCATCTCCGCAACTGCGTAAGCATCTGGAATCATGGAGGTGGTTGAAGTTATACCAACAACATCAGGATCATACTTCTTCAGTATCCCCTCAACATCTTCATATGTATAATCCTCTGCCAAAGAATCAACAATCTTTACATCATGCTCGTCTCTCACCATAGAAGCAAGATACGCCAAGCCAAGAGGAGGACCCGTTGTGCCGATAACTGTTTTGACTGCACTGGTAGTCGGAGGAGAGAGGAGCAGGATCTTCATTTTTATATATCACCTTGAAATTTTAGTTTTAATATTTATCTTCCTCACGCTTGCAATGTAAATTTTATTTTTAGGCTTAAAAATATAAAATCTTAACAAGTACGAATTAAAAATCAACCAAAGCTTCTAGATTGTAACATCCCTTTCTAAATGCTTTCAAGATTTATACTATCGTACTCTCAATCTCTTTTATCACATTATAGTACCATTAACTGCCACTACCAGTAAAAGTAGTAGCAAGGGGAGAACTATCTTTAGCTTCACATTTTACAGCATGTTTGGAACTATTTAAAAACCGTAATTGAACATCTAAAGGAAAACAGAACAGTGTTATGCGATAGGGAGCATTCCATTAATACTTCAAATTTAATTTAATAGAAAGGGGGGTGGGGGGCTACCTTGTAGGTAGGTATTCTTTTCCTATGAGTTCTCTTGCTACTATTAGTTTCATTATCTCGTTTGAACCTTCAGCCCACATGTATGACCTTACTCCTCTAAGCCCCATTTCTATCGGGCATTCCTTAGAGTAGCCTAGGGCTCCGAACCACTGCATTGCATCGTTTATAGCTTGGAAGGCTAGTGGGGGTGCAAGCATTTTAGCCATTGCAACGGCCTTCGTGACCTCGAATCTTGAAGCTTTCCCCTCAAGCTCCCTGTCAATAAGCCACAGGGCTCTGTAGGCGAGGAGTCTTACTGCATCCATCAACGCGTAGTTCTCAGAGAGTTTGAACTGGATTCCTTCATACTTGGCTATGGGTTTTCCGAACGCTTTCCTTTGTTTGATGTACTCAATTCCCTGTTCCATAGCTGACATAGCTGCTCCTACGCAGACGGCTGCTATCAGGGCTCTAGCGTAGTCAAAACCTTCCATGGCTATGTAGAAACCTCTATTCTCAGGACCAACCCTGTACTTCTCTGGAATTTCCACATTCTCCATTGCGAAGCCCCCTGTAGAGATCCCTCTGCGACCCATTTCCTCGATATATGTGGGTGTAATTCCCTTAGCCTGTCTTAATGGGACGTAGAAGAAGGTCATACCCCGTACTCCACGCTCGGGGGCTGTTTTTACAAGGGTTAGGTGGCCTCCCCCGTCTTTCATTAGTTCCATGACCTCTCTAACCCCGCTAATATACATTTTCTCCCCATTTAAAATGTACTTATCGCCTTCCTTCCTTGCGGTACTTCTCATGGAGCCGAGGTCTGATCCCGCGTCAGGCTCCGTCGTTGCGATCCCAAGAAATATTTCACCCTTAACCATCTTCGGGATTACCTCGGATCTTACCTCGTCACCACCGTATCTATCCAGTATCTTACCCCAGGCAGCCTGAACCAGGAAGAATACTGCTGTAGCGCAGCTTATGTCTGCCCTTGCAATCTCTTCAGCCGCTATACCTGCCGTGACGAAGTCCGAGCCTGCCGCGCCATACTCGTTACTACAGGTCATACCAAGAACCCCGAGATCTGCTAGGCCTTTAATCACGTCATCAGGGATCCTCCCATTTTCCTCTATTTCTCTAGCTCTTGGAGCAAGCTTTTTCTCGCAGAAATCTCGCATTGCCTGTCTAAAAAGCTCCTGTTCTTCCGTAAAGGTGAAATCCACCACTTTGTCACCAAAACCTACACATACGTAAAACTAATAAAGTCTCCTACTCACACATCTAAGGTTTTAGATTTATAAAACACAAGGCTATATGAACCCTGTTGTTCGTCAAATGCTTATAGACGGGTAGTCCAATTGTTACAGCATAGTAAAAGCTTGTGCTGTGTATTTAAACTTGAATTCAAGATTTATGTTTGATTTTACATAGGCTAGGGTATTGTAGCATAAATTAGTTTATAAATAACCAGTTGTTAACTAAGACAGACAAGAGAACTTCTTATTTAAAGTTTCATATGATAGAGTTAATCGCATATTCGACTTTCACCGTATAAATTTTGATATCACCTCTAAACAGAATTTTAGGCTTAAGGGAAGGCAATATATTGCATCACCAATGGCATCAATCCGTACAGATAATGTAGCTATATTATCGATCGCGAGAACCCCGATCGGGAGATATGGAGGCGTATTTAGGAATCTATCAGCCCATAGACTGGCAGCCGAAGCCGTAAAGGGTGCAATCTCAAAGATCGGGTTAGAACCGGATATGATAAGCGAGGTCGTCATAGGCTCATCCCTCCAGGGAGGACTTGGTGGAAACCCTGCAAGGCTAGCAGCATACCTCGCAGGCATACCTCCCGAGATTCCAGCCTACACTGTAAACACTGTCTGCAGCTCTGGAATGGAAGCCCTATATCTTGCTTCCCGCTCAGTACTCGCCGGAGACTGTAGAATAGTGGTAGCTGGTGGCATGGAAAGCATGAGTAACGCCCCCTTCCTAATACTTCCGAAGTGGAAATGGGGTGTCAAGTACTCGTTTAACGGAGAGAAAATTATAGACCTAATGGTGCACGACGGCCTCACAGACCCATTTACAGGTAGGCTTCTCGCCATAGAAGCTGAGATGACTGCTAAAAAGTACGGTATCACAAGGGAGATGGCTGACAGATATGCCATAATGAGCCACCACAGAGCAGCAAAAGCCACAGATGAAGGATGCTTCAGGGACGAGATAGTGCCAATAGAGGTCGACGGCTACACAGTGGAGAAAGACGAAGGTATAAGGCCTGACACAAACATGGAAAAGGTTTCAAAGCTAAAACCAGTATTCCTAGAAGACGGGATAATTACACCGGCAAACGCCTCGCAACTCAGCGATGGAGCAGCAACCCTAGTAGTTTCCAGCATAGAATGCGCCGAAAAACTCGGAATCAAACCAATAGCAAGAATACTTGGCTTCGCAAGCATAGGCCTACACCCCAAAAACTTTGTAGAAACCCCAATCCCAGCTGTCAGAAAACTTCTTGAAACACTTAACATGGATATTGACGACTTTGACCTCTACGAGCACAATGAGGCATTCGCCCTCGCAACAATAATAGCCGCAGAACAGCTCGGAATACCCTACGAAAAACTTAACGTCCATGGAGGAGCAATAGCCCTGGGCCACCCACTCGCAGCGAGCGGGGCAAGAATAGTAGTAACTCTCATAAACGCACTAAAAATTAGAGGGCTAAAACGGGGAATCGCAACCCTCTGCGACGCCGGAGGCGGAGGACAAGCAGTAGCAGTAGAACTAATGTGAACCGCCGATCGGGGGTTGAAGTAGCCTGGAAGTTTAGACAGGAGTATAGCTCTACACCTGAAAGTGGGTAACAAGACATGTTTCAACTTTTAGAGGGAGGCCTCAGCTTGCGGTTCAGACTTCATCAGTGTCAGATGCTTAATATCATCACAGGCCCATTAGTTATATGGATTCACGAGTTATTAAACTAATCGTATAGCTGAAAGCCGTGCTACTTGGTCTAATCCACTGTACCGACTATCTCAGTTAAAGCTTGTATAAACCTTTCAACTTCATGCTCCGTGTTATATAGGTAGAAGGATGCCCTCACGGTTCCTTCTAGGCCCAGCCTTTCATGAAGGGGATGTGCGCAGTGTTTACCACTCCTAACCATTATGCCGTATGCATCTAGGAGGGATGCAACAGTATGGTGGTCTAGTCCTTTGACTGTAAATGTCACGAGGCCGCCGCGTTCCTGCGGGTTCAGAGGACCAACTATTTTTATCTTTTCTTTAAGCTCCTCCTGGATTAGAGTTAGGGTCTTTTTGACCAACTGTTTCTCGTGGCTCTCTATGTTTTCCATTCCCACCTTCTTGAGGTATTTCACAGCCTCCGCCAGGCCTACGGCTTGAACTATGTTTGGTGTTCCAGCTTCAAGCCTCCACGGAACATCTTGGAATTCAACTTCCGAGAGTGTTACCCTGCTTATCATTCCGCCGCCGTACCGGTATGGAGTTAGTTCTTTGAGGAGATCTTTCTTCCCATAAAGTACGCCTATCCCGGTAGGTCCCAGCATTTTGTGGCCGCTGAAGGCCATGAAGTCTATATCAAGCTTCTTAACGTTTACAGGCAGATGGGGGACGGACTGTGCTCCATCAACAACGACGTATGCCTCAGTTTCATGGGCTATTTTAGCGACTTTCTCCACATTAGTTATGAAACCTGTGACGTTTGACATGTGGCATACGGCAACTATCCTCGTTCTTTGGGTGACTAGATTTTCAAGCTGGGTATAGTCTAGCCTACCATCCTCATCAACGTCTATAATCTTGAGTTTCGCCTTTTTCCGCTTTGAGAGGAACTTCCACGGGAGATAGTTGCTGTGATGTTCCATAACTGTTGTTATTATCTCGTCTCCCTCTCCAATCAGGGGTTCAATGCCGTGTGCAAGCATGTTTATCGAGTCTGTCGTCCCCATTGTGAACACTATTTCATCCTTCTTAGTGCCTATGAGGGATGCTACAACTGCATGAGCCTCCTCATACTGTTCGGATGCCTCCTGGCTAAGCGTGTGGACGCCGCGGTGTACGTTTGCGTATGTGTTATAGTAGAAATCTCTCATCCTCTCCACTACTTGAACCGGCTTCTGAGAGGAGGCAGCATTATCGAAATAAACTATTTTCTGGCCGTTTATCTCCCTTTCAAGGATTGGGAAGTCCTTCCTAAGAGTTTCTACGTCTATCATGACTCCTCCCTCTTCAGAATACATTTATTAGATGAAATCTGGATTAGGCTTAACCCGTACTTTCTTGATAGGAGCTGAAGGGTTTTTAGCGGTATTAGGTCCTCTTTGTATATTACTTCTATCTCCTCACCCTGTTTAAGTTCTCTAATAGCTCGTGTAAGCCTTACAATAGGTGGATTTACGCATCCTTCAGGCTGTATTGTTAGGTCTATCTTTTTCGCTCTCATCCCTAAACCTCCTATACAGCCTATCTATCATCTCCTCCGCTTCTAGAGCCTGCCTCTCATCGGGGGTGAGGTCTGAGGGGAGCCATTCAGGTTTATAGCCTTTAACTTCAGCATAATACTTTCTAATGGCCCGCTTTAGCGCTCCAACAGCCAATACACTGCAGTGTCTTTTGACTGGCGGGAGCCCGCCTAGCTCGTCTGACACCTGCTTCCAGCCTATTTTTAGCCATGCGTCCTTTAGTGTTAAGCCTTTAGCCAACTCGGTGACGACGCTCGCAGCAGCTATGTTGGCGGCGCATCCGTAGCTTTCGAAGCTCGCCTTCTCAATATACTCCTCCCCGTCTCTACTTTCAACTTTAAGGTAT
>Ga0164310_10000862_pt1 | contig 16693 bp, 25 predicted proteins | sample GuaBasSedimGuay1_FD_121795 | JGI IMG/M metagenome (GOLD analysis project Ga0164310, IMG submission 121795) | Subseafloor sediment microbial communities from Guaymas Basin, Gulf of California, Mexico - Guay1, Core 4569-9, 0-3 cm | ecosystem: Environmental > Aquatic > Marine > Hydrothermal vents... | reverse complement strand
GCAGCAGGGCAGGACGAAAAGGAGGGGCTTATCGGCTCTGTAGAACGGCTACAACAACGGCTACAGCGACTATTCTCTCTCAAGTCGTGCGGGTTGTATTCTGATGATGCCTGCGTGAGCATTTTCTCGTTGCCAGAAATCGTACCTGACTATGAGGTGCCTCCTGATGAGTTCGTGGTGGACCTGGATGACGAGTGGCGGATTTTAGGAGAGGAGAAACCCGACTTGGATGTGTTTGAGAAGGACAGGAGGACGCTATGAAGAAGCACAAGAAAAACCCCGTAAACGGAAACGGCAACATAAGAAAGCACGAGAATGACAGGTAGAAAAATGAACCGAAAGGAGTTTTGGGGCGCCTTGAAGACATCAGCAGTCTCGATTGTGACATACAAAGCGTTTGAAACCGTAGCGGGCGAGAGTTTCTTCCTCGTCCTTTTTTTCGCACTAGGTTTCACGGTCGCTCTTGTTTGGCTTTGGTGTTGCATATTAGAAGAAGAGGAGAAAGAGAAGAGAAAGAATGAAAAAACACAGGTGTAGTGGTTAGATTCTCTGTGTAAGGAGAGGGAGACGGAGTTCCCTCTCGGTTTTTTTGTTTAAATATTTATATAAAAAAATCTTTTTATATTTATGGAAATAAAAAAAAACACTCCTGGAATATTTGTTGCTATTGAATCGTTCGACAAAAACGGTAAGCGCCTGGGCGAAACAAAACAGAAAGGGAACTCGTGGCTGAACAACTTTTTAAATTTGCTCCTTACGCAGTTTGCTCCAGGTGAGAGAGAGGTGACAGATTATACTGGCACCGACAGGGAAATCCGTTCGTATTATGCCGCTTTCGGGAGTTTGGTTCCTTGGCAGACTGGTGATACAAAGATGCACATAGCGTTGGGGAATGGTGGCCCTGGTTCGGGGGGTTCAGCTTTGTTTGGATATCTCTGTTCTGCCCCTGTAAAGACAGTTGAAAAAGACGGTAGTAAAATAACAATTGTTGGGGAGATAACCATCCCTTCAGATAATGAAATCACAGAAACTGGCTTGAAGTTTGAAAAGGCGTTGGATATTGACAAAAACGAGTTCGGTTTTTATATCGAACGCACGCATCTTGACAAATATGTAGATGTAGAGAAAGACGGTATTGTGATTGTGACATACACATTAGAATAATATGGCGATTATAAAACAAGCGACTTACACAAAATTTAAATATTTTAGAGGCTTGTGCGAGGCGGGGCCTTTAAAATTAATCGCTTGCTCCTGCACAAAACCGCTTGCAGTGTATTTTATTGATGGAATCACGCTCGAGGCGAAATATCTGGAATTTAAAGATTATGAACTCGGTTATGATTGCATCTATACCCCTGATTCCAGTGATGGATATGACCTTCGCGTAATCGCTTCAAGTTCTGAGACAGGTAATGCTGTTCTCATCAGCATCAGGAATTATGATAATCCTACAGATTATAAAATCACTGATTTAGGTGAGTGGTTTGGGGCTTCTCTTTTACGACCGTATTTCTCGACCGGGTCGGATTTTATCTTCTGTGGCTGCGCTAGGGGGCGGATTGTGGTATATGACACTTTCCGTGAGAGGATATCATATAATTTCAAATTTGGTGATTACGATGAGTATACTGCAGAGGGAATGGTTATTTCTCTTACGGAAACGAAAAATCATATTCTCGCTTCCTTGTTTTTCGCATCGTTCGGGATGATATATTCTATCAACAAAGGAAACTATAATTATTCTCATTTTGTATTTGGTTATTCCCTTTCAGACGACAGTTGTTGTTTCGGACATCCTTCTTCCGCGGAGTACGCTATTTTCTCAACATACTCGACAGTGAAGGAAAATAACAGATTATTAGTCTTTACTGAGTCTAAAAATATTATAACATCATACGTTTCTTATCTCTCCTCATTTGGTGTTTTTTATAATGCTTTTGAAAATTGTGCTGTTCTTCTTCAAAACAAGGGGGAGGAAACTATTTTTGAAAAAATATATCGAGTGGACGATAGTTATCCTCGCACTGAGACGATATTCCCGCTCACGCATTTAAAAAATATTTCTGAATTGTGTTTTTTGGAGGATTCAAAAAATGAAATCTCCGCCTCCGGAAAGGTTTGGTACGCTTTTCTTTGGGAAGACCCCGCGAGGATTATTATATATGAGCCGTATAAAAATTATTATTTTTCACCTTGTTCTCAGAAAATATATGTCTATACTTCAGATTCAGAATCCTTAAAAGCAACAGTTGATTGGGGCGACGGCGAAACGGACACACGTAGCACGCCTTTCACTCTGACACATCATTATGGAATTCGCAACGAACGTGCAAAGATAGTTATTTCCGCTGGCGGTCATTACGCTCCTTATGAATTTTTTTTGAAGGAATGTGAAGAGGAACTCGAATGTTGCTTAGACAGACTGGTAACTATTATTGAAGTAATATCCGAAGGGGGTCAGGGGCTTGAAGATGTGAAAGTAGATATATTTAAATATAACTATATAACAGGAAAGTACCCCTATTTACGTACGGAATATACTGATTCAGATGGTTTTATTCGTGCCCATGATTTTGTTGAAAAAGATCTCCTTCTTCTAAAAGCCAGTAAGAGGGGTTATATATGTTCGTCTGAAATGAGATATTGTGATTTTTGTGAAGGTGGTGGTACTGTGTGTTGTAAATTTGGGACGAAAAAGGAACCGCCCGCTCGGGGGGACGCTCTAGTGGAAAAGACCACTCTTCAACTACTTCCTGGGGAGCCACTGGAATATAAGATTCCACACACCCTCTCTCTCCTTCAACCTTCAGTTGGAATAGAATACACTACACCTCCGGAACCACCACAGGAACTTGGAATTACCGCGTCTCTCCTTTTACCTTCAGTTGGAATAGAATACACTGCACCTCCGGAACCACCACCGGAATACGCACTTGGAATCGGGTTACCACTCATCGTTGCGAAACCTGAACTTATATATAGAGCCCCTTTCAAATATAAAATATCTTTGGCGGATTCTATTGTAAAACGCAACTATTTTTATGTGCGAGAGGTTTTTAAGCTGCCAGAAGACTACGTCTAAAAAAAATGCCTAAAGAACTGGAAGAATGTGTCAAAAAGGTACAGAAAAAGAGGGGTAGGAATGCAGCGTGGGCTATTTGTATTAAAGAATTAAGATATACAAAGAAGAAAGGTGGAGGTTGGGTAAAGAAGAGAAAATGAGTGTCTATATCGCGAATGTCACGCCGTTGCCTGAGAAGATAATACAAGGAGCAACTTGTCGTATACCTTGCTCGGTGAAGAATGATACTGATGAAAAAGTAGAGGTTCGTGTTTTTCTTTTTGAAGGCTCTACAGAATTAGACTTCGAACCTGATTTGCACTGGCAGGACATAAAAGCAGGGGGGCAGCATGATTTCAAAGGCATTTTCGATACCCTTGAATTCGTTCCTGACCGATTAGGCACGTTTCATCTCCGTGTAGAATTACACACAAAGAATGCAGGAAAAATCGATAGTGTAAATATATCTCTTAATGCTGATGAAAAACCGAGTTGGTTTGATTCTCTTGTGGCTTCAGTCGGTGTGGGTAATAAAGAAACGATTACGGCGCCATTGCTCGCTGCGTTTGATTCTATTGTTGTTGATAAGATAGTTGATTTCTTTGAAACAATTTTGGACAGGGTTTTTAAGGAGGAGGGTACGTAAACGAACTATGGGCTCTTTTAGGGAATTTTTCAGGGAATTTTTTGAGCGTCTTATTGCATCGATTGAAAAAGTGAGTCAAGCATACAAGGGATTCGTGTCCGATGTATGGGCAGCGCGGAGAGCGAGAGTTATAAGACATATCCATAGTGCGCCTACAAAAACAATTTTAAACGAGTATTGGTCTACACTTACAGTCGAATGGACAGAGGACCCAGAAATAAAAGAACTGTACGAGTTAAGATTAGAAGAATTAGAGGATGAGGAAGATCACGATTTGTTCGGCTACGGTTTGAATTTCATTGGTCGCGGTATTTACGACGCTGCTGCAGGGATAAAACACGCATTTAGGGAATTGCTCGATCCAGTATGGAACTGGGGTGTTGCGCGAATTATTAATCGAATGCGCAATGTAAAAACATTAGAGGCTTTAGAGACAGTTCATAGAGGCATTGCACCTCCTTTCCGTGGTGACCCAGCGATCGAACAATTTTATGAAATGAAGAAAAAAGACTTGGACAAACCTGGCTCCCAGAATCTTTTTGATTTTGGGTTGAATTTAGTCGGTCGCGGCGTTGCAGATGGTGTTTGGGCTATAACCGAGAAAGCGGTGCCACGAATACAGGAATGGATTGATTATTACTTAAAAATTATGCAAGAGGGGTACTCCGAGGAAATGTATAATCTCAAACTCACAAAAGAGCAAAAAGAAGTTTTCGAATCGCAAGTAAAAGCCCTTAAGGATTTATCAGAAACCGGCGAGTTCGGTTTGAATGCGATGGTTCATTTCATATTGTGGATGACTGTTGCGCCATTCGCTCGGCTACCTCTGGAACCCGCGTTGGAGGCGTTGCGGCAGGAATGGTGGTATAATAGCCCTACTAACATTCCTTCTATGTCAGATTTGACGCGGATGGAACTTCGTGAAGTGTTTATGAAAGATGAAAAAGGAGAATATTTGTACGGGCAGGAGCTATGGAAAGATGAACCGCCGTCAGAAGATTTTAAGAATTTCAGTCGCAGAAAAGGGTTTAATACAGAATTCGCAAACTTCTACTGGGGTGCTCATTGGGCATTGCCTTCTATTACACAGGGATACGAAATGTATCATAGATTACGAAAACCTTTTGAAATTGTAAAAGGTAAAGATACCCTAACCATACCTTCTTCAAAACCCGCTACTGTTAACCTATTTCAGAAAGAGGATTTAAATGGTCTTTTGAAGCGGCAAGATGTACTAAAAAAATACCGCGACCAACTAATTGCTGTTGCATATCGACCATATACACGAGTAGATATAAGGAGGATGTACCGGGCGGGGGTATTATCTTATGAAGAAGTGGTCGCTGCGTATATGGATATTGGGTATAACAGCGAGAGAGCAATCAAATTAGCAGATTTTACGGTAAAATGGGTCACAGAAGGGATTGAAAAACGGGAGACAAAAGCAGATGTTCTCGCCGCTATGAAGGCTGGTGTGATAACCGAAGAAGAAGCACTCGACGAATTAAAAAGAATGTACCCTGATGATAAAGCAAAAAGGAAAATTGATGTTGCAAAAATAAAAAATAAATTGAGCGAGGCAAATGTAGGGTGGTTGTACAGTCATGGTGAGATTGATGCTTCGGATGCTGAAAAGAGGTTTGGAGAAATGGGTTATGACCCTGTAGATGTTGCATTATTGCTCAAGAGGTACGCACCGCAGGAAAAAAGTTAAAAAAAACAAGAGAAGAAAGAATGAAAGCAAATGAGTTGAAAATCGTGAATATCCTCACAAGAATGCATATTAAAAAACCCTTCTCGCTTTCTCAACTCGCTTCCAAAATGAATCTTTCTTCTCTTCCTTCGCATATGAAACATTATTCGTTTACCTTCCCACCAGTTAAGTTCTTTCTTTTTCCAAGTACTGGCAAGATTCTCTCTTTTGCTGCTCCTTCTTTTGAAGTGTTGAAAAAAAGTATTTCTCTTTTATATCAACATCTCTCTACGTTCGATATTCAATTGTCTGACAAATATGAAACACTCAATATCGTTGCGGTTTTTAAACTCCCTTTTTTTGATATCGACCTTCTCGCGTTGTCACTCTTCTTAAATGCTTCCTATGATGTAGAAGCTCGGGCTTTCCCATCCATTATTTACCATCCTCCCTCGAAAAAAGCCTCTTTCACTGCTATGATTTTTTCGAGTGGCAAGGTCGTTCTTACAGGAGTTTCTAATGCTGCAGACCTCTATGATTTCGCTTCTTCTCTTACTTCTCTTGTTTCCAACTATTTTCAAGCACGATGTGTTTCATTAAAATAATATATATAATACACCATATATAACGCAAAAATGCCAACAACTCCCAAGCACAGAGTAAATCATATAATTAAATGTATACACGGAACGGGGGGGATAAAAACATTAATTGCAAAGAACCTCGGTGTTGCAAGACAGACAGTTTTGCGGTACGAACGAAAACACTCCTCGGTCAGAGATGCTATTATAGCAGAGCGGGAAAAGGTTTTAGATGCCGCTGAGGCTGTATTGTTTAGAAAAATAAAAGAGGGTGATATAGATACTGTAAAGTGGTATCTCGCGAGAGCGGGTAAGGACAGAGGGTATTCCAAAAAAATAGAAACCTCACACACAGAAAAATTAAAATTTGAGTGGCTGCCAGAGATAGACAATGTTCCTTAAAATATATACTAAAGGGGAGGGGCACACTCTTTCTCTCTACCACTTTGCTCGTAATGTTTTAGGTTATACGAAATTAGAAGATGATCCTCATTCTCAATGGTGCGTGGAATTAGAAAAAAGACCGAAGAGAAGTTTGTGGCTTGAACCAAGACATACATATAAATCTACTTTGTTTACAAAGACATATCCGATATGGCGATTATTAGAGAATCCAAATCTTCGTATTCTGATAGTGAATGCAACAGCAGAAAACGCTGAAAACTTTCTTTCTGAAATAGTCGGTCATTATCTTCGCAATGAGAGGTTGTTGGAAATGTACGCAGCGTTATTTGGAATCGCCCCTTTGGATGCGCGTGATGCGAAAAAAAAATCTATTACCCTTGCAACGCGAACAGACAATCTTTCCGAACCCTCAATAGGAACGATTGGCGCAATGGGGAACTTAACATCGGCACATTACGATATTATTCTTGTTGATGATTTATGCAACAAAGAAGACAGAGAAAGCGCAGCTGTAAGATATAAGAAAATCAGGTGGTTTCAAGACCTGCCTTCTATTTTGTCTCCTGCTGGTGAAATAATAGTTGTAGGGACACGGTGGCATTTTGATGATGTGTATTCATATATTATCGATAAAATCAACCCTTATCTAACAAAGGATATGAAATACCGCGTTCATATAGATAGTTGTTATCGTGAAGATGGTTTAACTGCGAGATTCCCTAATATACTGTCAGAGAAAACATTAAAAAATCTGAAAATAGAAAAGGGGCTACAATTGTTTGCAGCGAACTATCTCAACACCCCGCTCGCGGCGGAACATCAAATTTTTAAATTAGAATATATGCACACCGTTAAGAAAGAAGAAGTCAGCGTCAACTCAGAATCAAAAGGGAAGCGAGCGTATGGTTTTTGCGACCCCTCGTTGGGTAGTTCCGATTTTTGCGCTATTGTGGTAGTTATACAACACAGGACAAAATGGGTTGTTTTTTCCGCTGATTTAGAAGTAATACCACAATCACAAATAATAGATAAAATTATAGGATTACATAAAATATATAATTTTAAAATATTTGGTATAGAAGCGAATTTGTTAGGGAAAGCAAAAGGAGATAAAGAAGCGTCTTTTTTTGAACACGTCTTAAGAGAAAAACAAAGAGAGAAGGGAGTGTTTGTGCCGTATAAATTAATATGGAATACAACAAATAAGCAATCGCGAATAGAATCTTTAGAATCATATTTTACAAACGGGCAACTTTGCTTCCTTGAATCTTGGAATAGAGATTATCCTGAACTTGTATCTGAACTAATACATTATCCTTTAGGTACCCACGATGACGGACCTGATGCGTTGGCAGGTTGTGTTTCGTTATTGATTGAAGATAAGAAGAAAGGGATATTGTATCCTCGCACTCACTAAACCTTAAATAAAAAGAAAATAAAAGGAGAGGAAGAGAGATGTCATACACATTCATAGGGGTTTTTAGTTCCTTGAGTATAGGTAGTGTAAAAACCCTGATCGACGAGGAATTGGAAATCGGAAGTAATGTATCCGTCACGATAATAGGAGGATACAAAATTGACCCGACAAGCGAAATAAACTTAGACACAATTGAAACTTTATTAGATAAAGTGGTCACGACAAAAATGTTAAACCTAGTTCCTGTTTCGGAATTTGATGGTAAGGTCAGTCATCTTTCTGCATCAGTCGAAAAACGTTCTTTCACTCTTAAAGGGGTCCCAGTTGACAAATACCTCACTTTTCAAAAGCTTATTTCTGATAAACCGTTAATGCAGTTGCAATTAACAGAAAAATGAAAAAGCAAATCAGAACTGACGGAATAGAAGTAACAAATAAAGGGATAGTGAGTGGATTCCGTATATCGAAAAAAAAGGGGGTGTTAAATACTTCTATAACGATTAAGAATGAAGAGATAGAGGATATAGTGTATACTATTATGGAACTGTATAATGTTCCAGCTAAAATTGTTTTTGAAACAGAGAGTGGGACACTTACTATAATGGATGGTAGGATAGGAACTCTTTCTCTCACTGGGGATGCGAGTAAGTTATCTGTGAAAACAAAGGAATCAATAGGCGTGAAGAAACTAATGGGTATATTGGGAGCGGAAGCAACAATGAATGTAAAGATGAAGGGAGAAGAAGAGGAGGAGGAGGAGGAAAAAGAAGAATAAGATGATAGAAAGGGATACAAAAGCATCGTTAGCAGGCATAGTGAAGACCTTTACCGTCTCACAAAAGGGCGTTTCAATGAATATCCTTTGTGAAGGAAATATAAGAATAACAGATTTGAAAACGCTTTATGGTGTTGATGCCGATATAATAATACAGAGAATGCAGGGAGGGGCTATTGGTTTTAGTGGGACGTTAGGAGGTATATCGATTAAAGGAAACAAATATAGTATCTCTATAAGGACAGAACAGAGCATCTCTCTAGACACACTAAAGATGGTGTTGGGTGCCCCAGCAGGCATAACGATCGAAGATTAGAAAATGAGTATAACATCTGTAGCAAAAGTTCGCGCACGCCTGGATATAGCATCATGGGAAATCGAAGACTCTGTTGTGGAGCAGTTTATCATAGACGCGGAAGCTACGATAAAAAATTTTTTAGGAGTTCTTCCAGAACAGGGTGAGGCAGATTATAACCTTGCCAGTTCGGTTTGTACAGACCTCGCAGCGTTTTACACAGGTATATCCTTACCTCAACCATTTACAGCGAACGAGGCAAAGTCACGAAAGGAAAAAATTGACCGCATAAAAAAAACAGCGGACGATAATCTCTCTTCGTTATTAAATAAGCCGCATACAGTTTTGTATCCTAGGAGTACAACAGCATAAAAAAATGAAGAAAATAATCAAAGACGCTATTCGTTCGGTGTCAGAGATATTAGGTTTCCCGTGGTCGACTCCGAAGCAACATCCACGTACGCAATCGGATTATATGTTCTCCCCTGTTATAACCGACGATGCTCTAACAGAGTTATATGAACGTAATCAAGTAGCTCACGCGATCGTGGAAGATGTTGCATTTGATGCGCTATTGCCTTTTCATCCTGTTAGGGAACCTGGTGAAATAATAGATAAATTGGACAAAGAGATTAATAACCTATACAAGTCTTTTATTTTGGTTCCCCTTTCGCGAGCGCTTCTTTTTACGCGACTTTACGGTTCTGCAGAGTTATTGATTGGTTATTCCGACGCCAAGGAGTTATCTACAAAAGCAAACAAGAAATCAAAAATCCAATACATACAAGCAATCCCAAAAACATGGGTGAAAGAGATTGTTATGAAGAAGGATAAAGAAGGAGATATTTTACTACCGGCATCGCCTGATTATTATATCCTAAATGTAGGAAGTTCAAATATAAGGATAGATTCCTCGCGTATTATACACATGGTCAATAAAGGAGTAGATGAAGTCTCTCTTTCTGGTAGGAGTGTATTGTACCATGTATTTGACTTGCTCACAATTTTAAAATCAATGGATTGGGGTGTGGGGCAAGCGATGTGGCGAAATGGTGGAGGTATGACCGCGTTCATAGCCCCTGAAGGTGCAGAGCAGGAGCAGATAGACGCAATTGATGAGGTTGTATCAGATATAAATGCAAAAACGACTTTAACTTTAATCCCTGGCACAAAGATGGAAAGTCAAAAGCCCGCTGCACTAGACCCAGAAAAATATTATAGTGTATTACTACAACAAATATCAATTGGAACAAGAATACCACAATCAATTTTAGCGGGGGCCCAAAAAGGGACGTTAACAGCATCTGAAAAAGATAGGAGAGATTACTATGAATTATTAGACAACATTCAGAAAACGTTACTATCCCCTACGTTATATGAAATATTTAAAAAGTTTTATGAATCGGGACAACTCTCAACGTCAGATTTCATTATTGAATGGGAAAAGACAAGTATAAAAGTACTCGAGGAAGCGAAGAGTGAGTTTTATTACGCGCAAGCTGAAGTCCAAAGAAATATAGCTAAACGTGAAGAAGTCTTGTTTAAACAGGAGGAGATAAAATTAAAATCAATGAAAAGCAAAACCTTAAATTATAATAAAGAATAAAAAAAAAATGATGAAAACGAAATCTTATTTTATAGATTCTGTCCCTGAACCTGGGCGCGAGATAGACATAGGGGGAATAAGAATAACAGATGCGGGATTAAAAGTTCCTGTAACAATTGCAAGGTCAGACCATGTTTATGATTATGGTGTAGTAAAAGCGGTAAAGCCGTTTGACGAGTTAAAAGAAGCGAGTGCGGTTGCGGATAAGATACCGGTAACAAGGGATCATCCAGCTGCTGGATTGGTAACAGACAGGAGGCAGATTTTAGGATTCTTGACGAATGCCACTGCGGAGAATGATATGCTCAAGGGCATTCTTGAAATAACAGAACAAGATTTAATAGCCGATATAAAAACGGGTAAAGCAAAAGAGATTTCTCCTGGTTTCTTCTGCACACTTGACCAAAGCGAGAAGGGCAGGGGGGTATTAAAAAATGGTAAGAAGTATACTGCGACACAACGAAACATCTATTTGAACCATATTGCCGTTGTGGAGAAAGGTAGGTGTAGCATAGAAGATGGTTGCGGCATCACAAGGGATACGCCGCATTCCGTAACACCTCCTCTTATTGATCGGGATAAAAACAACAAAATAAACACAGAAAGCAAGAAAAAAAAAGCAATGAGTGATTTAGACCACTTTGGAGATATAATATCAAAAATAAATCTTGCAATCGAAATGAGTAGTAGCGCCTTTGATGAAGATATCCTGCTAAAAGAATTACTTGAAGAAATAAAAGCTCAGATACAAAAAGAAAAAGCAGAGTGGGAAGAGATAGGGTCCGTAGTCGAATCGGTTATAAAGAACGAGAAGGACAACATAATCAACGATTTGTTAGAACTCCAAAGTACAAAAACGAGAGAGGATTATGAGCACCTTTCATTAGATGCTGTAAAAAAAGAGTATGAGATGCTATCCTCTTTAATCACTCCCAGGTTAGGTGTCAGAGAATTAAAAACAAAAACAGATATTGATACTGCATACGGAATAAAAAGGTGAAAAAATGACAAAGGTCGTAATAAAATTACGAAGGCAATTTACTACAGACGCGGAAAAAATGAAGAAAGAGCTTGCAATTCTGAAGGAATTGAAGGAGAACGGAAAGATGAAAAAGAGTATTAACAAGGTTTACGCGGAAATAAAATGATAAAAAAAGGAGAAAGAATAATATGAAACCAGTGAATATAAATGCTTTTGATAGCATTGGAGATATGGCTGCGGGTGGTGTTATCGCGTTCGGCGCCGCTGTATATCGTTCTGCTGCAGGTGTTGTAAAAGGGTCTCTTTGCACAGGTACTCTTTACAATATGTTGGGTATAGCCGATTGGGATTTAGTAGAGAAGACAATAAACGGGTTTTACTCGCAATATGATCCTGTTCCCATCATAACCTCTGGGAGATGTCGTGTATGGGTTACACCGAACCATACAACAGCAGCAGACATAATCGCAGGAGATTATCTTGATTTGGCGGACCTCGGCTCCTCCAACCCTTTACCAGTAGGTGTCTTTGAAGAATCTGGCGCTAAAGCAGGGGAAACAAAAGCAGCAACTTCGTTAGCTCGTGCTCTCGAAGATGTTTCTTTACAGAACGCGGAAGTTGTCGCAGCAGACGTATCTGTGGGGGATACAACAGTAACAATGACTTCAAGTGGTTTAATAGACGAATTGAGCGCTGGGGATTATATTTTGTTAGAAGACATTACATCTGAAGTAGAAATAAATAAAGTGAAAAGTGTTGATTCCGGAACACAGATTACATTAGAGAAAGCAGCAACGGCGAGTCTTGTTAACGCAGATGGTGACCTGGTGCATAAACTAGAACAATGTGAGGTGTTGTTACTATGATAAAAAACGATACAGCAATTCTTCAGCATTTTGTTGAAGAGTGGGAACGTGAGATAGTTCAGTATGTAGAGAAATACCGAGACAATATGACTGCTCGGAACATTCTTGAGCAGCGCAAAGTAGGGGAAGATGTTTCGATAGATGTAGTGCAGAAATTTGACCGTACAGGACCAGGGGCGCAGATTGTTGCGAAGGGGTCTGTTCCTGATTCAATGGGGGTGAAATCTGAAACGGTGAAGCATGATATTTTCCAAATAGCAACAGGCTTCTGGTTAAACGCTAAGGATTTAAAACTTTCGCCATCAACAAAGAACAGGCTTGTAGATATTTCTATGAGGGATATTCACCGTGCTGAAGACGATTTCGCGTTGAATGGTAATACGTCTCTTAATATCAAAGGGATTGTTGCAGCAGCGCAAGCGAATTCTAACGGGAAAATAGTTGCATCCGGGGCGAGTGGAAATGACACAAATAATAAAGGAGCATGGTCTGGTGAAACAGGAACAGATATTTACGACGACATCAACACAGCCATCGGGAAAATGGATGAAGACTTCGAGCCCGCATACTTATTGGGATGTCGTGAAGACCTGCTTTATTTAAATCGTATGGATAGTGAAAGAAAGCCTTATTATCATGACATAGCTGGACTATTTGGAGCTAAAAACGAGAAAGACAAATCGTGGATATGGACATCGAAATACATTTCCTCTGGGAAGGTGTATTTAATACCAAAAGATTTTCTTGCTGCTGAACTTGTTATATCTGAGAATCCAAAAATAATAGAATACCCAATGAGTCCTGGACAGAACTACTGGATTGAGTTAGCAGAGTGGGTAGTACCGGAGATGCACCAAGTCGACGCGTTTGTAGAGATTGCAACTACATAGGATAAGGAGGAGTAAATGGATGTCTTTACACTCTTAGGTTCCTATGGTTTCCCCATTACGGTAACGATATATCTTTTATGGGAGCGCTCGCAAATCACGCGGAGAATGGAAAAAACAATAAGGGTAGACCTTTCAGGTTCAATTCAAAAACTAACAGAGGAAATAATAAGATTTAGCGAGCGATGTAATGGTGGTAAAAAATTGTAAGTAATAATGGCAGTTACATATACTACCCCTCAGTTGGTAAGAAGACGGATTGAAGAGATTGATGCCTCGTTATTAGACGAAGATATCGAACAGTACATATACGAAGCGGAAGGTATTATCGACGCAGTGATGAAGGATTCTTTTAAAACTGACTTTGATGCTACAAAACACGCAATCATAAGGTCCTGTGCAACAAATATCGCTGCATACCATTGTATTTCATATAATCCTTCCGTGCATCCGAGTCTTACCGATGCAGAATTAATTGCGAATATGTTATGGAACGCCGCGGATGAAGCAAAAACCATCTTGTCAAATCCCCGCACTGTTGCCTATTTGAAGTCGTTATAATCTCCAAACATAACCTCCAAACACAAGTTCTATATACGCTTTCAAAGTACCATAAGTATCAAAATCGGGACCACTCGGAGCTATAGTAACAATATACGTTACCGCAGCTATAACATCCAGGACATCGGAGTAAGAAGGTTCTTCATAATTAACCCACCATGCACACCGACAGTTAGGGTGTATTCTTATAGTATACGGCGCGCTATATGAATATCTACTCCTTCCTAACCCAATGATGCAGCGAGAACAAACACGCGGAGGGTCGTAAGCACCTATATGCGTCCAATTATATAGCTCAGGCATATGTTATTATAATATACAATCTTATATTAAATAAGATAGAGTGAGAACAACATGGTAGAACAAATACCTAAACTACCTCGAGCGCTAAAACCATTAGTAAGTAGAAATGTCTTAGGAAGCCGTCGCGTTCTTTTGCATGGTAGGGACTCATCAGGAGGACTGAAAGCGATTATCGTAGACGATGAAGGTAATCTAGTTAGTTTAATTAAAGGAGACTATCTAGGAGCGTTAAAAACATTGGCTGTTGACGACAAGGGGCGGATGCTCTCGGTTTTAACAGACCCAGAAGATGTGTTTGGGAATGCTCACCATCTCGGTGTTGCAGAATTGTGCGCACGATTAGGATGTATTTCTACGTTTGAACGGAATGGCAATGTATTCTTTATGGAATCTTTTGAGGAAGGTACATTGAATAAATGGGAGAATTATGCAGTACATCAGGACTCGGAAGTTTCAATCAGTTCTGACCGAGCTAGAACTGGTTACAATTCTTGTAAGTTGACTGCAGGAGGGGTCCCTGCTGCATGGGCGGGATTATATCATTATCACAGCGTGCCTGTAATCAACAGAATTGGTTATGAAGTCTCGTTTACGATGTCCGCGGATATTTCCAATATCCTATTTGGAATCATTATATTTGATGGCACACTGATTCATTTTGGAATGATTAGGTATTACCGTCCTTCAGACAAGTTACAATATTATGATCCCCTCAAAAATTGGCAGGATATAGCAACAATAGATTTAAAAAACTACGATTATTTATTTCATACTTTAAAATTTGTTATAGACACAAGCACGAAGAAGATATTACGAGTAGTTTTGAACAATATTAAATATACTCTAAATGCAGATTATAGAACAGAAGCATCTACAGACGCAGCATATACAAAATATATTATTCAATTATGGTCTGATGGGGAACATACACAAAGTGTATATATTGATGATGTGATATTAACATACAACGAGGGGGACAACGAGGAATAAAAATGAAATATATAATAGATTCAAAAAGCAACATATTTAGAAAGAGAAGCCAGTCAGAACGATGAAAAAAAGGAGAAAAAAAGAATGAGTTCAGGAGATATTAGTAACACTAAAGCAGGAAAGCGAGCAGGAGAGACAATCGCAGGAGGTGCGATTGAAATTGTTGTCGCAAACGGGACGTCTGAAAAAACCGAGGAGGTAACATACAATCTTCTTCTCATAGACCTATACATAGAAGCCCCAGCTATAGTCACCGGAGTAGAAAACAAATTCAAAATAGAATTACTCACAGAACGTGATAACATTATTTATTCCTCCGGTTACCTTCAGGCGACGGAAGCAACCGACTACCAGGTTCATCTTCAGCGAGGATTGCGAGGGATTACGAAGTTGAAAATTACCACTGACGGGGATGTCAATGCGGATGAAACCTTTGTAATAGAGATTATAGGGATGTAAAAAAATGACAAAAAAAAGAGAATATATTATAAAACACGCTAAAGAAGAAGGAGGGAGCAATCTAAGGGTAATCGCAGAAGTAATTACGGAGCTAGCGACAAAACACACAGAACAGAGAGAAGAGAAAAAAAATTGGAAAAAGGAGCAGATTAGCATTTTAGTTCCAGTTGAAGATATTCCTGGAGTGAAGGAGTTTGATTTGGAAAGTATTGTGCCTTTTCTTTTAGGGCAAATCAAAACAGCATATAAATACCAAACTGCAGTCAAGGAGAAGTGGAAAACACTGGAAGGGAAAAAAACGACGGAAAACATAATCTAAAATGGAACCCGCGTTGATTAAGGCAGTAGGATATACAAAGCCGGATATAGACAATTCATTACGATTGTATATAGATTTTTCAAGTGGTATTGAGGAAACAATAATGGATTTATCTATCTTCAATAATCACGGCATTAATCACGGGGGTGAAATAATAGAAGGATATGGTGGCAACGCTATTTTTTTTAATGGCGATAATGCATATCTCGATTGCGGGAACGACCCGTCGCTAGAAATCACAGGTGCAATCACGGTTGAAGCGTGGGTGGAACCTGTTTTAGATTCAAATTATAGGGGTATTGTAGTCCATAATATGTGGTATCACTGGGGTATGCGTAAAGAGCATAATAATGTAGTTTATTGCCATATGAGGTATTCTGATGACTCACGATGTAGCCTCTATATTCCTACTCTTACAGCAGAATGGCAACATATTGCGTTTACTTGGGATAAGACAGTAGCATCTAATAATGCTAAGGCTTATAAGAATGGTGTTTTAGTAGACATCGAAACTTGTGGAGTTGGGTTAGATTTGCATGCTACGAATAGTGATTTGAATATAGGGTGGGCTGGCGATAAATATTTCAACGGCACAATAGACGAAGTCAGGATTTATAACCGCGCACTGTCAGCAGAGGAAATAAAAAACCACTATAATCAAAGGTAAAAAAAGTGAGGGAATAATATGTTTATATAGTGCAAAATAATAGGGAAAAAGAATACAATGACAGAAAACAAAATAGAAAAAACTTTTCAATTGGAGTGTAGAGAGGACGTGGAATTCTGCATAGATGATGTAGAATATCCAAAGGAGGTGGAATATGTAGATACGCCCATCACGGTG
>Ga0164310_10000860_pt1 | contig 16707 bp, 16 predicted proteins | sample GuaBasSedimGuay1_FD_121795 | JGI IMG/M metagenome (GOLD analysis project Ga0164310, IMG submission 121795) | Subseafloor sediment microbial communities from Guaymas Basin, Gulf of California, Mexico - Guay1, Core 4569-9, 0-3 cm | ecosystem: Environmental > Aquatic > Marine > Hydrothermal vents... | reverse complement strand
TAATACGGACCCAAGATCTAATCTTTAGACTTACGGAGTCAAACCGTGGCTTACTTAACACAGGCAGGGATTCTGTCGGAAAAATGGAGTTGCTGGCAGTACTATGGGCCGACATCAGATATCCATTTCTGTGGGAGGGCTCTCCAGAGCCCGATTCCATCGGCGTCTGGAGACGCCTCCTACAATCTGTTTTCAAGGTAGGGTAGAGCACGTTTTCTGCGAAATTGCCATTTTTCAGGAGAATCTGTGCAACAGATGGAGAAATCTTCCGGGGAGTTTTTTCCGAATCTGGGTTGAAGTATTTTTAGGAAAGTTGAGCAAAATAACTTTCGGCAGTTTAGTCTCCTTTGGCATTGACTACAAGCCTCAGCTGTTGAATGCAACAACTCGCTTATTTGATTTTTTTAGAGCTCGCTGCGGTGGTGTATTCCTCCTTGATGTATTTTATTGCGTTGTCAAACAGAAGCATACCATCGCCTCTATTCTTGAGCCCTTCGCGCGTCCAGCGGGGGTGTTGAACGGGGTCGATATGCCTCTCCGGATGGGGCATAAGTCCCAATACCCTTCCAGTGGGATCGCAGATCGCGGCGATATCATCCACAGAACCATTGGGGTTCCAGGGATAACCCCCGGGGTTGCCGTCAGGGCCAACATAGCGGAAGATAACCTGCCTATTCTCCCTAAGTTTCTGAAGAACTGCTGGGTCTCTGGGGATGAACTTGCCCTCGGCGTGAGCCACTGGCAGGTAAAGGGTCTCCTTTATCCCTCTGGTAAAGATACATTTGTCAGCATTAAAGGGCTTTAGATAGACCCATCTGTCCTCGAATTTTCCCGAGTCATTGCCGCTGAGGGTGGCCTCTTGGAGCTCGGCCGGGCCGGAGGTCGCGGGCAACAGACCCGCCTTGACCAGCACCTGGAAGCCATTACAGATGCCGATGACCAATTTCCCTTGCTGGATAAAATCTTGAATTTGCTCTTTCAACTTGTATTTCAGCTCGTTTGCCAGTATCTTTCCCGCCTCAATGTCATCCCCATAGGTGAATCCTCCAGGAATAGCCAAAATCTGGTAGGGGGAGAGTTTCTTCTCCCCGCGAACCAGTTGGTTTATGTGCACCAACTCAACGACTGCTCCTGCCCGGCAGAAAGCATAGCAAGTTTCGTAGTCACAATTTGTTCCAGCAGCCCTCAGCACCACAACTTTCACTTCGCTTGGCATCTTCTTACCGCTTCTCTTAGCTTGGCAAGTTGTGTCTCCTCAAGGATCGCCTTTTTGAAAGCCAGAGTTTCCAGAACCTGGAGTCCCTTTTCCTCCAACTTTTTCCTCAACGAATCTCTATAGCCTCCAGCTAAACTGCTGACAAATGTCACTGCCGGCTTATCGGTACAATTTTGCAACTCCTCGATGTAACTTATCATCGGTGGGGCAGGTCTCCTAGACCAGATGGGAGCGCCTATGACCAGCAGGTCAAATCCTTCCAGGTCGGTCACTGCAGCCTCCACCGGTGGTTTTCTTCGAAACACCGCAGAGAGCAGTTGCGTGAACCGGTCGCGGTAGTTTTTGACAGGTCTCACCCTGGCGATGCTGACCTGTTGGTCACTGAGGAGTTTCTCTACGTCCTGGGCAATCTTTTCAGTGTTGCCGGTATCAGAGTAGTAAGCGATTAGAATCTTCATCTTTCCACCCCCTGTTTTTACCACCTCAAAGGGGTCTGCCACGCCTGTTTAAGCTCCTTTATCCCGACAGAGACAACGACATTGCCCTTGAGTCCGCACACCTTGAACTCTTTCTTCTCAGTTATTCTTCCTATTTGGCTGAAAGGAGAGCCGGCCATTATCTGTTCAAACTTACCTTGATATTTTGGCGGAACCTCAACAATAAAGCGGCTGTTGGATTCGGAGAAAAGTAGGGTGTCGTCTCTCACGGGCGTGCCATCGGTGGGAACGCACCTGAGGTCTATCTCCATCCCCAGGTCGCCGGCGAATGCCATCTCGGAGCAGGCTACCCCAATACCCCCTTCAGAGCAGTCGTGGCAGGCCCTCACTAGACCAAACTCAGTCGCCCGGCTCAAGCTCTCCATCAGCCGTTTTCCCTGGAATGGGTCGACCTTAGGTACCTGGTTTCCGATCCACCCCCGTATCAGATAGTAATGCCCACCCCCCATCTCATCTCTTGTGGTTCCCACAACATACACCAGGTCTCCTGGCTCTTTGGCATCCATAGATATGGCACGTCTCACGTCCTTCATAACTGCCACGGCGGAGATCAGCAGGGTGGGGGGAATGGAGATGGTGCCATTCTTGGTGGAATACTCGTTGTTCAGGCTGTCTTTGCCTGAGATGAAGGGGGTTTCATATGCCTTTGCCATCTGGTAGCAGGCCTGGGCAGCTCTGACTAAGGCGCCTAAGTTCTCTGGCTTCTCCGGACTTCCCCAGCAAAAGTTGTCTAGAAGGCCTACCTGGCTGAGATTTCCTCCTACAGCGATTATCTGCCTGAGGGCCTCGTCTATTGCTGAGGCGGCCATCCAATAGGGGTCGATGAGTCCATAACGGGGATTGATGCCGTTGGAGACGATTATGCCCCGATAGGAGTCCAGGCGTGGCCGGACTATGCAAGCATCGCCTGGGCCATCACCGAAGGCTCCTACCAACGGTTTCAACACGCTGCCCCCCTGAACCTCGTGGTCATACTGCCGGATAACCCACTCCTTGCTGCATACATTCCAGCAGGAGAGGATCTTCTTTAAGTAAACAGTGAGATCTTCCGGGTCGGGGAAGCAGGGTTCCTGGAAAAGGGGTCTCTTCCAGGTGGCCTTCTTTTTGGTTGTGGGTAGACCGTGGTGGAGAAACTCCGTATCAAGGTCAGCCACGGTCTGGCCCTGGTACCGGAGGCGAAGGCGCTTGTCAGCCGTGAACTGGCCGATCACAGTGGCCTCCACATCTTCACGGGCGAATATCTCCAGCAGCCGGCTCAGATTCTTCTGGGGCACAGCCAGGACCATTCTTTCCTGGGCCTCAGAGATCCAGATTTCTGTGTAACTGAGCCCTTTGTATTTAAGGGGTACTTTCTCCAAGTCCACAGTGGCCCCGGTCTCGGCTCCCATTTCACCCACTGCTGAGGAAAGCCCTCCAGCACCGCAGTCAGTGATGGAGTTGTATAGCTTTTCGTCCCTGGCCTGAAGCAGGGTATCGACCATCTTCTTTTCCATTATGGGGTTTCCGATCTGCACCGCCCCGCTGGAGATCTTTTCTGACTCTTCAGTCAGTTCTCCAGAGGAGAAAGTGGCACCGTGGATGCCGTCTCGGCCAGTTCTGCCACCCACCAAGACTATGAAATCACCGGGGCTCACCTGTTTCTGACAGGCCCATTTGGGTATGAGTCCCAGATTTCCACAGTAGACCAAGGGATTGGCAAGGTAGCCCTCGTCGAAGAAGATAGAACCGTTGGCCGTTGGTATTCCCATCCGGTTCCCGTAGTCTCTGACTCCAGCTACCACTCCTTTCATAATCCGCTTCGGGTGCAGCACTCCCTTGGGCAATCTTTCGTGGGGATAATCTGGGGGGCCAAAGCAGAAGACATCGGTGTTCAGGATAGGTTTGGCCCCAAGGCCTGTGCCCAGGGGGTCTCTGATTACACCGCCGATCCCCGTGCCCGCGCCCCCGTAGGGCTCTAAAGCCGAGGGGTGGTTATGAGTTTCAACCTTGAAGCAGACGGCGTACTCCTCGTCGAACGAGATGATGCCAGCGTTGTCCTCGAACACAGAGATACACCACGGCTTGTTCAGCTCTTCAGTAGCCCGGAAGATGGTAGACTTCATCAGGTTGTCAATCACCTTGCCCTGAAATTCGATCAGACCTTTAAAGGTCTTATGGACGCAGTGCTCAGACCAGGTCTGCGCTATGGTCTCCAGTTCCACATCGGTAGGATTCCTCCCCAGCCGGCCGAAATGGTTCTTGATAGCCATCATCTCCCCAAGATTCAAGAAAAGCTGCCTTTCCTTGCTTATTCTCTCCAAATCGGCGTGGTTAGCACCTAAGAGATCTACATAAGATACTCTAAACTCGTATGCTGCAGAGGGGAAGGAGACTCTTTCCCCTTTTTTCACAACGTGCTGGATGACCCTGTTGAGCAGAAGCTTTTCACAGATAGTGTCGATCTGCTGTGGGGAGAGCTCTCCACGGAGCAGATATCTGCGGGCGGTCTTGACCGACCGAACCCCTTCGATCCCCATATCCCTTATCCCCTTCTTGGTGCTCTCTTCTACCGGATCCATAACACCCGGGTTGTAAGCCACTTCTATTGTATGAAGATCTGTCCTCCAGTCGGTTCTTCCTCTTTCCCGTCTCTCTTCTATTTTTTTTCTATAGCTGTATTCCTGGGTTACGCTATCGCACAGGAGGTTCTCGCATATCTGGACTATCTGGGGTTCAGACAGGGTGCCTTCGATAAAATAGATCTGGGTTATTCGCAACTCTCTTACCCCTTTTATGCCGAGGTCTTCTATGTCTTTTTTGACACCGTCTGCTAAGGCATCAAATATTCCAGGTTTGGTGCTTATTTGGACCTTCCAGAGCATAGGATTCTCCTTCTTTTCTACAGTTGAAATATAACTCCAAAGATTTTGGGTGTCAATGGAATTTTGAAAAAACGCCTCCATAGGGATAACTGGAGGCGTTTATATTTGAAGAGACTTGAACGGCGGCAAACCCGTAGTGTGGAGGCCTGTTTTCTGCAAAGATGAAAAACTGCGGGCCTTACGCCTGCGTGGGGGGCTGAACCCATCCCTATATGAGGAACAGGTAGCGCACCTTAAGCACTGCTATTCGGGTCTTGAGCTTCATCTTCCCTTCGGTATTGTCCCTGGTCTCGTTGTAGGCAAGGTAGGCCCAGCTTTTGGGCAGGAAGTTCCAGGAGAACAAAAGGTTCAGTCTGTGGATATCCTCTGCGAAATTCGGTTCGCTCCACAGTCTGAAGAACAGGTCCTTGCGCAGAGTATACTGCATCTGCGGATGCAAGATCCAGTTTAGCTTCTCTACTGAACCACCCGGGTTGAATTCAATAGTGTTGTTCACATCGAATCCCAAGTTTAAGACGGGATTGACCTGCCATTCCACATAGAGTCTTGCATAAGCTGAGGGTGCAAAATAGCCCCTTCGATAGTTATAGCTGCGGGAGCTATATCCCAGGTTGATGCTTCCAGCCACAGGCTTTGACCAATCACTCCAGATATTACAGCGAAGGGATCGCGAGGTGAACTGCTCTCCCATCTCATAAACTCTCCCCAGGTAAGGGTTGAGGTAGAGGCCCCAATTGTTCGTGAATCTCAGGACGAAATCGCCAAAGACGCCGCGTTCTGTGCCGGGTTCACCGTGCTCTTTTACGAAGACCACTCCCACCGGAAGGCGGATCTCCCTGAAGATTCTCTTGTTGTAAAATAAGGGGCCGCCATTGAGGTGATAGTACTTCCTTCCTCTCCAGGGGGCGAAGCCAACCTGGCAGACATCGAAATCCTTATCGATGTTTTCGTAATAGCTGTAGATGTAGAAGTTCCTGATCCCCCAGCGGAATTTGCGCTTGGCAGCATAGCCCTCTTCTGCCCCCTTTCTCTCGGCTCTGGCACCCTGAAAGCTGAGTTGAAGGGTCTTTGTTCGTATGGCACCATCGATGTCGACGACGCGGTTGAAATCGTGCTCTGCATCCTTGCCGGCGTAAAGGATGGCCAGGCTGGAGTTCTCCAGGATCTGCCGCTGGATTCTGAGAACCGAGAAACGGCTTTGGGGTTCTACCACAGTGGTCTCCTTGCCTGGGTACTTGGTGTCTCCAGTGACAGCGCCTATGGCTCCGACCTCAAACCTCCCGAATTTGCCGGTAAACTTTAAGCCGCCCAGGATTGGTACCTCTTTACCACCCGGGAAGCCTTTTGCCTATCCGTCTGGAATAGAAGAGCTCGAATCCTCCTGGCGGCTTGAACATCTCGGCAGCCTCTGTGAAGAAAGGTCTCCGTTCGTCAAGGTAAAGTTCGTACTTTGAGAGGTTCACCTGGTAAGGGTCGGCCTCAACCTGGGCGAAGTCCGGCTTTACGGTCAATCGAAGCCCGGATGCAGGCGTGGGATACCAGGCCAGGTCAAAACCTGCTTGTAAGGAGACTGAGGGGTTTTCATATCTAGTTAGGACTACAGGGTAGACCTCTAAATGAAGCCCAGTTTTTCCTGGATGAATTCCTACAAGTTTACCTGCCCTGGAGACCCGAAATCCTTCCCCTCTCTTTACTGCCCTCCACCATAAATCGGTGCAGAGATTGGCAGTTATCGGATAGACCCAGGTGGAGAAAGAGCTTTCCATCCGGAAGTCCTTCAGGCTAAGGTAAATCTTGACAAACGCCTCCTGAGTGAGATCCTCCGCATCCTCTCGATTCCCTGTAAATCGAAACGCCACATTGTAGACACTATCTTTGCAGAGGTAGAAGAGCTTCTCGGGAGAGGTGTGATTGCCTTTTTTGCAGCTCTGGATAAGCTCTGGGTCAATTCCGGTTTTCATACATTTCCCCTTTTGCTTTCCATAAGATTAGACTGCAAAAGATAGCACTGGTAACGGATTTTAGCCGCCAATTCGAAACTGTACCCGCGAGGTTCAGGTCGCCAGTGGGGCACTCACATTTCTGAAGCCGAGTGGAGGGTTATTTGAGGTTAGATGCGTAGTGGAAAGAATTTCTTTGTACGCAGAAATGGAGACCAGGATTCTTCACCCTTCCGATTGAGATATTTTTATGCTCCCATTGGTTGTCCCAAGCTCAATCTTTCCCTCACCTGAGCCTACAGTTCCCTCTAAATAGTTCCTCCTCTGGGAGATCACCTCCATCGGAATGGCACACCTGATACTGCCGTTTCGGGTAGAAGCCACTACCTTTATGGAGACACCCTCTGGTAACTGCAACTCAATGCTGCCGTTCAGGGTGTGGAGACTGCCCTCATCTCCTTTTCCGAAAGTTCTAATCCGGGCACGGATACTGCCATTGACGCTCTTGATGGTCACTGGGCCTCGAACACCGAGCAGATTGACACTTCCGTTGACTGTTTTTCCATTCACTGGGCCACCGACGTCCACAAGCTTGATGTTCCCATTAATAGTCTTCACCCGTGCTTCCCCGGCGATTGCAGAGAGACAAATATTCCCGTTTTTGGTATTCACCTTCGTTTCCCCCTGAACTGTCGAAACGGTGATGTTGCCGTTGGCACCTTCTACCCAGACGGACATATTCTCAGACAGTCGGATCTGGTAGTCGACGCTCCAGTGCCATCGCCGATGAAGTCTGGACACGTCCGTGGAAATGCCCAACTTAGGTCTCTCACTGGTTGAAACGGCAATCTCAATCTGATCTAAACGCCTCTGAGCCTCCTGCTCTGACCAGGCCCTCACCTTCTTGGTTGCAGTCAACATCAGCTCCCTCTGGTCAGAGCCCTCGATGGTCACCTCTCCGTTGTGATTGGTGAGCTTCAGATGTGTGTAACCTGAAGTGTCCAGAGATCTTGTCTCTTTTTTCTCGAAGCTCTGCCCGCCGGTCAGCAGGCCTAATATGGAGTCTAATCCGCGCATAATACGCCCCTTCTTTCATATCTTAGAGTTGAACTCTTTCACAAAAATTACTGCAATGAGACACCTAATCTATTAGATTACTGGTTCTTGGATAGAAAATCTAAAGGTTTATAAGCGGGAGTTGAAGATTCAAGTTCCTGTTTTGAGGAGCTTTACCAGAAGAATAACCAGAAAAGGCAGCTTTCCGTAGGCGTAATATGGGAACAGGCTGGGGTGACCTGCGGAGTGAGTCCAGCACAACGCAGCGGTTCGCTTTCATTCAGTTGGCCGCTGACGGAAAGCGCAATTCCGTCCCCCTTCTGCCCAAAATGCCTTAACTCGACAAGTGGGGTCACAAGTGGCGTCGTTACTTTCTGAAAAAGCCCTGTTCATAGAGGTTCGCAAATGTACCGCTAAAAGTTTAGTTAGAAAAGACAGAGAAACAGGCGCACTCGAGGGTTACTCCCCTCTTTCGGTCGGCTCTGGTGCTTTGTTCTCGGGGAATTTCCCCCTCCGGGAGGCAATCAGATAGAAAACGACTAGGCCAAGCCCTCCGAAAAGGAGCACCATTCCGATCATGCCCCAGGCGCTCAACGACGGGAGAACATACATGGCCATTATGATGCCCAGCCCCACGGATAAAAGACAGATACCCCACCCTAAGAGACGAGTGGAAACAGGAACTGGTCTCCTTTTAGATTCAGTAGCTTGATTTCCCCACCGAGAAAAGGGAGTTTCATGTCTGTAAACAGCAACCGTGCCAGTTATTGTTAAGAAGATTATACCCAGCATAATGATGCCAAATATCCCTAAAACTATCAACCTTCCGATACCCATAGATGCTATTGCCGCAAAGAACCCCATAGTTTCTCACCTCCTCAGTATAAGTTATGTAAATGGTATACCAGCTTTAATACATCTCTCACATTCTCTTCCACACAGCGTAATGAATGCATTGGGTAGGCAGAGATGTCCAGAATCTGCTTCCAGGCCAGTCTGAGTTCCAGAAGAATTAGATCTTTCGTCAACTTCAAATTCGTGACTAACACCCGAATTAGAAACCCTGGCAAATTCTGAAGCTCTCCGGTGGTCACTTCCTCAACCGATTTGCGTTCTGTGAGTTTCTCGATCACCTCGTCGGCGAAACCGCACGGCACAGCCAGCATCGGGTAGCTTTCTGCCCCGTTCAGGATGGTCTTCTCCAGTGTTAGCTCTTGCGAACATCGGGCACAGCTCTCCAGATGCCGCCCGATCTTGGCAGCAAAGGGCCCACCCAGCTTCCCCTGCAGATAAGGTTTCAGCCACTGTCTGGTTTCTCGGCATCTCATTTAAGCACCTTTTTGAGTTTCTTCTCCAACATCTTCCTCGCCCGGAAAAGACGAACCTTCACTGTCCCAATTGGCAAAAGCAGGATATCTGCAATCTGTTCGTAGGAGAGATCTTGAAAATAATAGAGGACGATGATTATACGATATTTCTCTGGAAGTTCGTCCACAGCCCGATGCAGCAGGTTGTGCGTCTCCTGCTTTTCCATCTGCTCAAGGGCCGAAGGGCCAGAATCGGGAATTTCTCTGAATTGCTCCGACGGCGCCTCCCTTTTTCGGCAGCGCCTTCTCCTCCTGCTTCTTGCTATGCACTGACTGGAGACAATTCTGTAGAGCCAGGTTTTGAGGCTACATTCCCCGCGGAAGTAGGGGAGGGACTCAAATAGGTTCAAGAAACTCTCCTGGGCAGCATCCTTAGCATCTTCTTCATTGTGAAGCATCTGGTAGGACAGGTTATAGACCATTACCTCGTACCTTTGGATTATCTCCCGAAGGGTTTCTCTGTCGCCCTCCAGACACCTTTGAAGCAGTTCCGCATCCCTGTCCACAACTTGGGGCTCCACTTAAACAGATAGGTTCCACCTTCTTATTTAATTAGAGACCTCTGCTGAGCAAATGTTTCATTTTTATTCAAGCCAGATTTCCACGCGGTCGCTGCCCTGCTCGACTTCCACAAGCTTTCCCACTTCGCCCGATTCTACCTCCCGGAGGACCTGCTCTGGATTGATGCCCTTCTGGACCATCTGTTTGCGAGTATGGGGAGGGATAAATTTCATCCCAAACCGGAACAGAGAAAGCGGAATGTTGAGCTTGGCAATCTCTTTGCCTTTTTCGGCTACTCTGATGCGTAACCACCTGGCCTTTCTGGCCCCCTCCTCCTTGGACTGCGACTCCTCCAGAGCCTCGATGAGCTTAGCTGCCTCGTCAACGCTGATCTTACCCTCCTCTAGCATCTTCAGAATTCTCATCCTTTCTTCGTTCATCTCTGTCTCCCCTATGCCTGTTTAGCGGTGTAACATGGAGTTCAACTATTGTTAAGGCATGGTCTCTTGCCTTGTAGAAGTCCAAAGTTACGAAGGGATTCCTCAGTTTCTCTCCCGCTGTTCTCCTTTATCTGTTTCGAAGGCTCACATCTCCGCCTTGGGAGGTGAGGCTGATCTGGGCTCCTCCTCCGCCGAGGCTGCCCTTCAGTCTGTGCCGGAGTCTGTGCTTCCTCTTTTCCGCAACCTCCAGCGGAAGGTCAGTATGGACCTCGCCCCCCAAGGTTTCTATCTGGACATCAAAGGCAGAGTCAGGTGAGAGTTTCAGGGAGACATCACCACCCAGGGACCGCAGGTTAAGCCTGCCGTCCTTCACTGTGCCCATAGTGACATCTATGTCGCCTGCATGGCTGGCAACCTCCAGTGCCGGGGAGTCAACATTCTCCAATTTCACATCGCCGCCGGTAGCATGGACTTCTATCGCTCCTTCAAGTTGTGCCCCGCGGAAGTCACCTCCCCGCACCTTTGCCTTCAGCGAAAGGGAGACCCCTTCAACCGAGATATCACCTCCGCCAGAGGTGAGTCTAAGGGCAGAAATTGCTGGTGGGACTTCCAGTTCCAGGTCTGCACCTCCAGCAGATATCTCCACCCGCCGCTCATCTTTATCTATCTTGCATCGATAGAGAGCAGCCCTGAGCTTGAGTTCAGGGTCTTGGCTCCTGGAGATTTTGAGGTCACCACCACCGACAGTGATCTGTAATTCCGTTCCCTCGGAGACTTCTATTGTTCGCTCTGTTGAACCTTGGAAAGGAGCTTTGCCTGTAAAGAGACCACCTTCCCGTATCAATGCCCATTTTGGTCGTTTCTTCCCAAAAGGCCATCCTTCTCTGTCCCAAGGCCACCTCCGCTCCGGCTCCTCTTTGGCCACTCCCGGAATCCGGTTTTTCTTGCTCTCTTCTAAAGCCTCCAGAAGTTCTTCTGCTTCTTCGGCAGAGATCTTGCCTTCCGAAAGCATCTGTAAGATTTTTCTCTTCTCTTCGTCCATTGCCTTTTCCTCCTCGCTCTAACAATCTCAAGAAGATGGTGCTCGTAACGAACAGAGAAAAAAAGTGATTGCTTTTCCCTTATCTCTTCAGCGCCTTCAGCATTTGTGCTGCTTCGTTGGGACTGATCTTCCCGTCGTCAAGCATTTGCAGGATCTCTTGGCGCTTGATACGGCTCTCTGGCTCTTCCTCTGCCCTCACCTCGTAACCCAGCTCTCGGATCACCTGGTTGAGCCGGTTTCTAATGGTGGGGTAGGATATGCCCAACTCTCGCTCCATCTCTTTAATATTGCCCCGGCATCTAACGAAAATCTCCAGGAACCTCAAGCTGTCTGGCGAGAGCTTACAGAATGTGCAGGGAGAATAGTGCCCCTCAATCACAGTACCGCAACTTGGGCAGCTTAGCCTTGTTACTTCTAAATGTGCTCCACAACTGGGACACCTTTCCAGGATTTTCCGCATTTTCAGCCCCTTTTTCCATATTTGGAAAGCCAACTTTAAATATTAATACGAAGCACTAAAAATGTCAAGCAAGAATCGAGAATGTTCTAAATTTTTTAACGAACTCTGAAAATATTGTTCTCCCAGCTAAGTATATTGACTTTTCCGAATCGGGCAATTATCTTTACAAAGTGTGTGAGCTTGACGGTCTTGCTCGGATTCAGACAAAGGGTTTAGCGCCCTTGTTTGGTTTATATGGTGGGCTTCAACTATTTCATAAGGCTGAGAAGTATTAATGGGAGGGGAAAGATGGAGAAGCTATTTATCGGAGTGGATATCGGCGGGACAAATGTTGCCTCAGGTCTGGTAGATGAGGAGGGGAATCTGTTGCAGAGGGACAAACGGCCCATACTAGCCGATGTAAGCCAAAAGACATCTCTCAGGCAGATTGTAGATGGCATCCGAGCGGTAGCAGAAAAAGAGGGTATTTCATTGAAGGAGATCGATGGGATAGGGATAGGATCTCCTGGACCCCTGGACCCCTTCCAGGGGGTGGCCTTCTCTCCGGTCAATCTGCCCACCTGGGGGACTGTGCCTCTGAAAAGGATCATGGAAGAGGAGTTGAGTGTACCGGTCACCGTGGATAATGATGCCAATGTGGTGGCAGTGGGGGAGAGGTGGAAGGGGGCCGGCAGAGAGGTAGATGACTTCCTCTGCGTCACTCTGGGCACAGGCATAGGTGGCGGTGCTATCTGTGGAGGTAGGCTACTTCACGGATTCAACGGAAATGCCGTTGAGATCGGACACATAACTGTAGATTTCAACGGTCCCAGATGTGGTTGCGGTAATTACGGCTGCTTGGAGCTCTACGCTTCTGCCAACGCAATGGCGCGCCGCACCCGCCAGAGGATAGAAAGGGAGAAACCGGAGAGCCTCCTGACCGAGGTAGAACAGGTAACTAGTAGAACCGTGTTCGAAGCTGCCCAAAGGGGAGATAAGTTCGCCTTGGAGATGTTCCAGGAGACCGGCTTCTTCTTAGGAGTGGGATTGGTCACCGCCATCAATCTGCTCAATGTAGAGATGGTCGCTCTGACAGGAGGACTGGCGAATGCTGGGGATCTCATCTTTGAGCCGGTGAGACGCACCATCCTGGAGAGAGGATTCCCAGGGGTTAAGGAGAAGGTGCGGGTGATCCCCACCGAACTGGGAGAGGATGCAGCGCTTCTAGGGTCGGCTAAGATTGCCATCGATGGAGGTGTCTTCATTTGAAGTATCTTAGAACCTTGACAATCGGGTTATTCTGTCTGCTTATTTATGTATCTATCGGTATTGCAGAGACATTACCAGAGCGGACCGAGGTAAAATCCCCCACAGGGGCGGCGATCCGCTCTGCTCTGCTTCCTGGATGGGGGCAGTTCTACAACCGAAAGCCACTCAAGGGCTGTCTCGTCCTCTGCGCAGAATCCTTTCTTCTCACCGAGATAATACTGGAAACACGAGACTCCAATATCAGCATCTCGGACCGCCGGCGCAGAAATACCTTCATCCTTTGGTGGTCAGGGATTAAGCTGTATGCCATCCTAGATGCCTATGTTGATGCTCACCTATGCGGCCTGGGCAGAGAAGAAGGTATTCTGACCCTTGGTGTTATTCAAGACCCTGACGATTGCGGAGTTATGCTATTCTATCGGTTCTGTCTCTAATGCAGATTGCCGGACAGATATTGAAGGCATTGCGCCGTTTATGCAGGGTTATGCTGCCCCGGCGTATGTTTGCTATCCCTTATCACTTTGTTTTCAATCACCAGGCGTTTCTGAGTCGCACTGTGACGCTGCGCTGTTTGGACAATTGACACACTCTCAGCAGAGCCTCTATCCCTCGTTGCCGTAATCTCTCCCTTGTTTACCCCTCCCCACAGGAGAATATTTCCAGTTTGCCATTTTGACTCTTGACTGTCATTGTGGTAGCGGGCGTTGAACAATTGACAGACTGGAATCTATTTTCCCCGTGAAGTGATGGAAGCTTCTCTGCCCGCCCAAGCGCCCACAGTATTACCATAGTTGTTATTCGATTCGGGAGAGATTTGCCCTCTCTTGGATGTGGCACGGATCTTGCTCCAAATTGATATAGAAAATCAGGCAACCGTTCAGCCGGGAAGGGACCCCCCTGTCCCAAAGGTTTTAGCAAAAGGAGGTGATTGGAATGGCACTGACAAGATGGAGACCACTGAGAGACTTCCTAGACATCAGGGATGAGATCGACAGGATCTTTGACACCTTCCTGCCGGCCAGATTTGAGTCGGAATATCCTGCGACCACCACCTGGGTGCCCCGTGTGGACGTGGCTGAAACGGACACCGAAGTGGTTGTTACCACTGAGCTTCCAGGGGTCGACCGCAAGGATGTCAAACTGAGCATCGAGGATAATGTTCTCACCATCAGCGGCGAAAAGAAGCAGGAAAAAGAGGCCAAGGATAAGAATTACCATTGCGTAGAAAGACGCTATGGAGCATTCCGCCGGTCTTTCACTCTGCCGGTCAGGATTCAGGCCAACAAAGTGAAGGCGACTTTTAAAGACGGGATCTTAACCATCAATTTGCCGAAGGCGGAGGAGGCAAAGACCAAGGAGATCCCCATTGAAATTCAAGCCAGTTAACCTATAGTGTGCTGGACACCCAGATTCAGGTGTCCAAGTGTACACTAAAACCTCTGCTGGGGTTCCCTTCCCGGCGAGCTAAGGCCTGTCGAGGTTATCCCAGTGAAAGGCAGGGAATAGGCCGATGGAGTTGCCTTGTTCCCTGTCTTTTTATCTGTTGACCCTGTCGCGTTTTCCTGAATATACGGCTCTTTCGGTCAAAGGGAGGTTCGTCTTCTTTTTTGCAGATTTGGACAGATTTGACGGCTTGAAGACATATCCAGACATTATGATTCGGAGGTGAGAGAGATGGGAAAAGTGATTGGCATTGACTTAGGTACAACAAACTCCTGTGTAGCGGTGATGGAGGGTGGGGATCCAGTGGTGATCCCCAATGCAGAGGGGAGCCGCACTACCCCGTCGGTGGTGGGTTTCACCCAAGATGGAGAAAGAGTAGTGGGAGGAGCTGCTAAACGGCAGGCAATAACCAATTCCAAGAGAACTGTTTACTCCATCAAGAGATTCATGGGGAGAAAATACCACGAGGTTGCCGAAGAGATAAACCAGGTCCCATATAAGGTGGTCAGAGGACGAAATGATATAGCAGCAGTAGAAATTGACGGCAAAAGATACTCTCCCCCAGAGATCTCCGCTATGATCTTGCAAAAGATGAAGCAAACGGCGGAAGACTACTTGGGCCAAAAGGTAACCCAGGCGGTAATAACCGTGCCTGCATACTTTAACGACAGCCAGAGACAGGCCACCAAAGATGCAGGCAAGATCGCTGGGCTAGAGGTGCTGAGGATCATCAACGAGCCGACTGCAGCATCCTTGGCCTATGGACTGGATAAAAAGAAGAACGAGAAGATCGCCGTCTTCGACCTGGGCGGAGGCACTTTTGATATCTCTATCCTGGAGCTGGGTGAGGGTGTCTTTGAGGTCCTCTCCACCAACGGAAACACCCACTTGGGTGGAGATGATTTTGACCAGCGAATAATAGACTGGCTGGTGAGCGAATTCAAAAAACAGGAGGGAATTGACCTGCGGAAAGATCCTATGGCCCTTCAGAGGTTAAAGGAGACAGCAGAGAAGGCCAAAATGGAGCTTTCTACGCTCGCGCAGACCAACATCAACCTGCCTTTCATCACTGCAGACCACAATGGGCCCAAGCACCTAGATATAACACTCACCAGGGCTAAACTGGAACAACTGGTTGAGGACCTGGTGGAGAAGACGAGACAGCCCTGTCTTCAGGCATTGAATGATGCTGGACTCAAAGTCTCCGACATCGATGAGGTGATCCTTGTTGGCGGAGCAACCAGGATGCCTAAGGTTCAAGAGGTGGTCCGGGAAATATTCGGCAAGGAGCCTCATAAAGGAGTGAATCCTGATGAAGTGGTGGCCATAGGTGCTGCCATTCAAGGGGCGGTGCTCACTGGTGAGGTGAAGGATGTCCTGTTGCTGGATGTGACCCCGCTCTCCTTAGGGGTAGAGACCCTTGGGGGAGTGTTCACCAAGCTGATTGAACGCAACACCACCATCCCCACGCGCAAAAGCGAGATATTCTCCACTGCCGCTGACAACCAGACCTCAGTAGATATCCATGTGCTACAAGGGGAACGGGAGATGGCATCTGGCAACAAGAGCTTGGGACGTTTTATCTTGGACGGTATTCCCCCTGCTCCCCGCGGGGTACCGCAAATAGAGGTGACTTTTGATATCGATGCCAACGGCATACTCCATGTCTCTGCTAAGGATAAAGCAACCGGGAGAGAACAGAGTATCCGGATTGAGGCCTCCAGCGGCCTTACCGAGGAGGAGATTGACCGCATGGTCAAAGAGGCCCAGATGCATGCTGCAGAGGACAGAAGGAGAAGAGAAGAGGTTGATGCGCGTAACCAGGCCGACCAGACCATCTACCAGACTGAAAAGAATCTGAAGGAGATGGCTGATCGCCTGAACCCGGACGTAAAAGCCAGAATTGAAGCCGCGGTCGAGCGCACGAAACAGGCCCTGAAAGGCAAGGATATAGGAGAGATCAAATCAGCTACTGAGGCACTGAACCAAAGCTGGCACGAAGCAGCCGCCCAGATGTATACCCAAACGGCCCAGGGGTCCTCGACCGCCGGCACCACAGGAGAGAAACAGCAGACTGCTGCCCAAAAGTCGTCCGGTTCAGAAAAGGGTAAGGCTGTGGATGCCGATTTTGAAGTGGTTGACTAATGGCGTATGTCGATAGATAAAGGGGGCCAAGCAGGATCTGCTTGGCCCCCTTTGTGTTGGATGGCTTGGGCTCAGGTGCAAATTCCTCGCGCAAATCTCACCCTTTCTCGTCACTTTGATTAGAACTCCAGTTTTCCTCTCTGTGGAGATTTCTCATCTGGTTCGGGGAGTGTTTTCCCTGGGCCCTGGTGTAATGGGCAGGACTCAGTGGGTTCGGTGCCTCGGATAAAAACCTCCTCTCGCTTTCGGGGGCAATAGGGGGTAGCAAGCTTGTGACTCTGGGTACAGATCTCCAGGCTCACGACAGTTGGCGGCATTTCAAAATCCTCCACGGGCAGCTCCAGGGAGTCGCATGCTGCCTTCATAAATCTGGCCCAAACGGGAAGGGCTACAGCTGCAGCCGATGCATGTTCTTTGCCCAGAGGAATCTTCTCATCAAAGCCAATCCACACCCCGGCGACCATCTGGGGAATGAAACCGATAAACCAGGC
>Ga0164310_10000857_pt1 | contig 16724 bp, 14 predicted proteins | sample GuaBasSedimGuay1_FD_121795 | JGI IMG/M metagenome (GOLD analysis project Ga0164310, IMG submission 121795) | Subseafloor sediment microbial communities from Guaymas Basin, Gulf of California, Mexico - Guay1, Core 4569-9, 0-3 cm | ecosystem: Environmental > Aquatic > Marine > Hydrothermal vents... | reverse complement strand
TTTTTTTTTGAAAAAATCATCGTTATTTTGTTTTTATCAGTAAAAGTTTTAGATTGTTGTAATTGGTAGCGCTGCAGTAGAAATACAGCGCTACTGATTAATTCAAAACCTGCTAAAGCAGGTTTTTGATTAAAGGTAGCCACCGGATTCAATCTGGTGGCCACCCAAAAACAAAAAGCCACCTCTGCGGTAGCAAAGGTGGCTTGAGATAAATCCCCCTGAGCAAACTCACCGCACCAGCACCAACTTCCTCACCCGCACAAAATCTCCTTGGCCCTTACCCTGGCCAGCCTGCAGCCGATAGAGGTAAATCCCACTGGGGAGGATCTTCCCAAATTCATTCCTGCCATCCCAGACTACCGTGTGAGAACCTGCTCCTTTTACTCCCCCACCAGTGTCCTCACCCCCTGGACCAGGAGGTTGTAGATTTCCACGGTGACATGGCTAGTCTTGGGGAGGGTCAAGCCAGAGACACTTGTGAGAGTTGTACCAACTTCCAGATTTGGAAGCAGCTTAATAACAGTTTTGAAGGTCAAGGTGGAGTAAAAAAGTAACAACTTCAATCCGGGATTATTCCAAAACAAAAAGGTCCCTGTCCATAACAGACAGGGACCTTTACATCACACAACGAAGGGCTATGTTTTCGATACATTGGTTGCTTGAAATCCTTTCGGACCTCTTTCAACTTCAAATTGTACATGATCACCTTCATTCAACGATTTGAAACCGTCACCAACGATTGCATTATAATGCACAAAAACGTCGTTTCCGGATTCACGCTGAATGAAACCATAACCTTTGGCTTCGTTAAACCACTTTACGACTCCTTTTTCCATGAGGAATCACCTTTCTGTAAGGTTTTGTTTGATGCGTACAACCAGCTTCTTGCCCTTTCGTAAATAAGGATTACGTGTTGTGCTCACACCTTCTGCTCGCCCACACGCAACCACCAAATGTCTGCTGGAACGATCGTACAAAACCTTTTCACAGCATAACACTTTCTTTAAAGCGCAAAAACGGTGTACTGTTATTTGCTCGCCTCAGTGGCGAATTCCCAAAAGGGAACAAACTAATGTACTACATTGATTACCCAAAAGCAATAGTTATTTTACGTTTTTCAATATTTTTTTCTACTCCAAAGCGTAAACCTCTGGACGTCGATCTTTGAAAATATGGTTATGGGTAGTAAGCCACTTATCTCGCGCCGCTGCAGGATCAATCTTGATTACTTTTAACTCCTCAGTATCTGCTTTCAGACGAAAAAGTAAGTTACCTTTGGGATCGACAATTTGGCTTTGACCGATAAAGTGGAGTTCGTTCCGATCGCCTCGCTTTTCTGTTCCGATGCGGTTTGCTGTCATCGTAAAAACCCGGTTTTCGATTGCTCGAGTGATCATAGCATCCGGACAATAAGGCAATACCAAATTGGCAGGTTGACAAAGAATATCCGCTCCCTGCAAAGCCAGGGTACGCGCCACCTCGGGAAAAATCCAATCAAAGCAAATCATCAGTCCTATTTTGGCCATTCCGATATCATAGACACGAAAGCCCTTATCTCCTGGCTGAAACCACAGTTTTTCCTCATAGAATAGATGCACCTTCCGATAGTGCCCCAGATAGCCTTGGGGGCTAATCAGCACCGCGCTATTGTAAAATCCCTCTGTAGCTTTTTCCGCTATGCCAGCAACAATGTAACCTTGTTGTCTCTGTGCAATTCTTATCAAACGTTCTGTAGTATAGCCATTGGGAATAAGTTCCGCCTGATGTTCGAGTTCTTTCCTATCAATAAATTGGTATCCTGTATTGAACAACTCTGGCAGTACTGCCAGATCCCAGGATGTGGTTATCAGAAACTCCTCGGCTCGATTTACATTCATTTCTACCTTACCAAATTTCGGCTGAAATTGGAGAACGCCAATTTTCATCGCTTATTACTCCTAATTTAGAGGTTGGAAACTACTAAAGTTAATACCGGTACAATGTAAAGATTTCCAAGGAAATTGTCAATCAATTTTCTTGGCCGGTACAGGATTCACAACTTTCAATATTGGCCTACTGGGGGAGTTGAAATAAGGACAGATTTAAATTTCGCTTGACATTATCTTGAAATCCTCTTATTTTATATTGGTTACTGAAAAATCATCACCTAAAGATAAGGGCACTCTCATGGATAAAAAAATAATAAGTAGCTTGTTTTTCTTTCTGTTGTTAGTAATCGTTAGCATGGTTTGCACAGCTCAAGAACAATTTCCCCCACCTCGGATGTTGATTGACACTCCCACGGCTGGCATTTTAACACGAGGTAGCTATGATGTAACTTTACGTTTGTACCCACAGGGGGGAGTAATAGCATCAGTAGGGATCGGCCTATCTTCGCGCTTGCTTCTTGGCCTTTCCTATGGTGGCGAAAACGTTATCGGGGAAGGGAAAGTAAACTGGAACCCTGATCTGGGCGTACAGCTCCGCTATCGCCTCATTGATGAAAATATCGCCTTACCAGCTATTGTCTTGGGGTTCGATTCTCAGGGATATGGAGCTTACATCGATTCAACCAAGCGTTACACCGTCAAATCACGGGGCTTTTTTGCTGTTGCTAGTAAAAATTATGTTTTCCTTGGTGACCTTAGTCTCCACGGCGGCATTAATTACAGCCTGGAGAAAAGCGACGGCGATTCCGATCCTAATCTTTTCGTGGGCATCATTAAAAGCCTCAACCCCGATCTCGCTCTGGTTGCTGAATATGATTTTGCTCTCAACGATAACGAAGACAACGCACTCGGTTCAGGCAAAGGCTATCTCAACACTGGACTCCGCTGGACGTTCGCCCAGCAGCTTTACATTGAAATAAGCTTAAAAAACATCCTTCAAAATAAACACAACATACCTTACTCCAATCGAGAGATCAAAATTAATTATTATGAACATTTTTAGCCCCTTAATTATTAGTCGTCTCATTGCGCTACGAATCTCTTCGTAACCACAGCTAATCAGGGCTTCCTCCTAATTCCTCCATAGTACTGCCAATCAAATCTTTGCTTTTTGCAAAAATCTACCCGCCAACCTGGGGCAGGAGTTCGCAAATTATCCGCATAGTGCACAAAGATTATTAATAGCTCAGCACCCTCTGCGCCTTCTTTGCCTTCTCTGCGGTTGAATTGCGTTAAGGAATCATTGATCGGAAAAAAGAGTTGCTTTTGTGCAGAAAATCTGTTATTTTTGAATATTGATCTTGATTCTATAATGCAAAAAACGAGGAGGTGTAACCAATGGCTGAATGTCCAAATCTGAAGGATAATCTAACAAAGTGTAATTGTACTTATGAACCATGTTCCCGTAAGGGGCGCTGTTGTGAATGCTTATCTTACCACTGGCAACACGGCGAGTTACCAGCTTGCTTTTTTCCACCGGAGGTTGAACGGACGTACGATCGCTCTCTCCAGCGATTTCTTGCATTGCATACCAAGTAAAACCAAATCAGCCGTTACAAATGACAACACAATCCAAATTTGACACCGTGATTTTTGATTTAGATGGTACCATTGTCGACACCGCTTTTGATGTAATGACGTGTGTCAATTTAGTGCGTGAAGAGTGGGGATTATCTCCTATTTCATTAATCGAAACACAACAAGCTATTGGTCCCGGACCGCGGCGTTTTGTAGAAATGGTTTTGCCCCCTGAGCTATATTACCGCAGAAAAGAGTTCATGCAACGCTTCCGTAATTTGTACCAGAATCATCTGTTAGATCAAACCCAACTTTTCCCGGGAATAATGGAACTCCTTCAGGAACTGAAACGCGCTAAAATCAAAATGGTGGTGGCTACTAACAAACCTCGGTCCTTTTGCCTGGGCATTTTGAAAGGGTTAAATTGCCAAAGCTTCTTCAACTTTATTTTGGGACCTGAAGATGTGACAAATCACAAACCACAGCCAGATATAGTACTGAAGGCTATTGAGCTTACCCAATCCACTGTAAAACGTACATTGATGATAGGAGACACAGATAATGACATCATGTCTGGCCGAAATGCAGGAGTAAAAACATGTGCTGTAACTTATGGATATGGTTCAGAAAACTTGCTTCGGGCGTTGCGACCAGACTTTTTAGTTTCCCATCCTTCTGAAATCACGGCAATAATTTTAAACTGTCAAACTCAATAGAGCGCGATTAAATGAAAAGTTGGCTCATCTGGCTAATTATTTTTGCTGGGCTGCTATTTTCAATCACAATTACGTCCATTATAGCCCATCAAATTAAGAAAACTTTTTCAGCTAAGTACCAAAAGTATTTTTATTTATTGATTGCTCTTTACCCACTGATCAAAATACTGCAAAGTTTCGGTAAGCAGGGTTTTACTTTGAGCGATCCCTTTATGTTTTTTTGGTTTGTATTCTGGATTTTTTGCCTGGTTATGTTTTTTAAGACTAACAAACATAGAACACTACAACATCCTGACAATCAGAAGAGAAATGTGGAATAAGCGCAAAAACTTTGTCTTATTAATTACGGCCGCTGTTTTTTTTGTGCAGTGTGCCACTACTTCCCGGGGATTAAAAGAGCCGGGCAAAAAATACTCTTATTTAGTAATTGGCTCAGTAACAGTGGATTTGTTTCATTGCTATGGGATAACTGCAACAGTGCGTTATGGAATTGAGGTAGCAATTGTAGGTAAAGTATTGGTGAAAGGCGTACCTCAGTTCCAACGATACTGGGTAACTACTGATGATAGGGGTTATTTTGCTTTAGCAAATGTCCCCCCTGGTAAGTATGCTCTCAAAGGTTTTCGTGTACCAGTACTGGGAAATATCCAGATCACGGTGATAAACGAATTGAAAAATGCGCGCAGTAAATTTAAAGTCCAGAGGTCTCCTTACATTCCTGCCAAGGTTAATTACTTCAAATACCCTAAAGCTAAACAACGCATCGTGAATCTGCGCCACAATTATTTTCTCATAGATAGTGACAATTTGGTTTATCATCGGGAGTTTTTCCGCATTCAAAAATTCAGAACGGTTACCGGTGAAATTCTGGACGAACCTTCAGTAATAGATTATTTCATCCAACGGAATCCGCACAGTGGGTGGCTGAAATTTTTAGAAAAAAATCGATAGTACCCTCACTTCAACCTTGAATTACAGAAACATTACTATGATATTGAAATAGAGGTAGTCAAGAACAATCCGGGTGGCAAGAAGATGAAACCACGACGCAAATCGCGACAGGTGATCGTAGGAAAAGTGCCGATTGGCGGTGATGCCCCCATTACAGTACAGTCGATGACAAATACCAAAACTGAAGACATAGCTGCCACAGTGCATCAGATACTTCAACTTGAAGAGGCAGGCTGTGAGCTGGTGCGAGTGACTGTACCCAATGAGACGGCTGCTCAAGCTATCAAAGAAATCAAACGACAAATTCATATTCCATTGATTGCTGATATTCACTTTAACTATCGGATGGCGTTATTAGCCTTGGGAAATGGGGTAGACAAAATCCGTATCAATCCGGGTAATATCGGTTCACCTCAGCGAATAAAGGCAGTTCTTAAAAAGGCCAAAGAGCGCAATGTACCCCTACGGATTGGCGTTAATGCAGGTTCGCTGGAGAAAACATTATTAGATAAATATGGCAAGGTCTGCGCCGAAGCCTTGGTAGAAAGCGCTTTACGACATGTGGAAATCTGCCAGGATTTTGGGTTTGATGATATCGTCATCTCCATCAAAGCTGCTCAGGTACCGATGATGATCGATAGTTACCGCATGATCGCAGAAAAAGTGGATTTCCCACTGCATCTTGGGGTAACAGAAGCTGGTACCACGCGCACAGGTTCAATCAAATCCGCCATTGGCAGCGGTACATTACTGGCTGAAGGAATTGGTGATACTATCCGTGTTTCTCTTACTGATAATCCAATAGAAGAGATAAAAGTGGGATTTGAAATTCTTAAGGCACTAAACCTACGTAAACATGGCATTAACATTGTAGCTTGTCCAACTTGTGGTCGTTTAGAAGTAGATTTAATCAGTATTGTAAATCGGGTGGAAAAAGAACTGGCACGGTTTCAGAACAAAAGTTTGACTGTCGCGATTATGGGTTGTGTAGTGAATGGGCCTGGGGAGGCTCGGGAAGCAGATATTGGAGTGGCTTGCGGTAAACACTCGGCTGTAATGTTCAAAAAAGGGCAAATTGTGGGTAAAATTAAAGAAAGTCAAATAGTGGATTTTCTCATCCGCGAGATAGAAAATTGGCCAGACTATGATTCGGAAACCAATTGACAATAACCGACGTGGATCATGGAGATTAAACAGGTTTCAAAATTTCATAGTCAACAGAGGCATCGAAAATGGGATTGTCTGGGGTTTGGTCTTTGTGCCGCAGATTATCTTTGCATTGTACCACATTATCCACGGTTAGATGAGAAAATCGATGCAGTAGAATTTTCCCAACAGGGTGGCGGACCTGTGGCTACCGCCATGGCTACTCTGGGACGCTTGGGAGCCAAACCCGCCTTTTTGGGCAAAGTGGGTGGAGATCTGGCTGGGCAGTTCATTCAACAAGAGTTAGAAAAAGACGGAGTAGATACAAGTCTTCTCATTGTGGCTCCTACTGCCTACAGTGCCCAGGCTTTTCTATGGATTGATCGAGCTACTGGTAAACGGACGTGTGTACTCAGCAACAATCAAATACCAGAGGTAAAACCTGAAGAAATCAATCCTGAGTGGATAAGCCAGACAGGTTTTCTCCACATTGATGGTCGTGATGAGGAAGCTGCCCTTTTTGCTGCTCGGACTGCCAAGGAAAAAGGTGTCCCCGTAGTGATGGATGTAGGTAGTGTCCGCCGTCGGATGGAAGAATTCTTCCCCGTAGTAGACTATTTTGTTTGTTCCCAAAGTTTTGTGCAACAATTTCTAAGCAATTGTTCTCCTGAAAAAGCTGTTGCTACAATAAAAGCAAGAGGTCCAAAAGTAGCAATCATCACTCTTGGTGAACAAGGTTCTATCGCGTTTGATGGAAAGAATATCTACTTGGAACCAGCATTTAAAGTAAAAGTGGTCGATACTACCGGTGCAGGGGACGTTTACCATGGTGCCTTTATCTATGGACTTTTGCAAGAGTGGCCTTTACCTTTGGTACTATGTTTTGCCAACGCTGTTGCAGCGCTCAAATGCACAGCACTTGGTGGCCGTAAAGGCATCCCTACTCTTACAAAGGCAGTAGATTTTTTACAACAATCTCGACAAAATATGGATGAACAGTTTCGGCAATTGTTGCAAGCAGTTGTCACCAGGGAGGAAAGACAATGATAAAATGGGTATTTCTTGTGGTAGTTTTTGTTGTAAATTTAAGTGCAAGTAGCTGGGCTCAACAGAAAAAATCGAAATCCTCACAGTATTTTGTCAAAGTTGCCAGCGAAAATTTTCGTATTGCTCCAAAAGGTAAAATCATTGGCCGCCTGCAGGCTGGTACTAAGTTGAGGGTGTTATCAGAAAAGGGAAACTGGTTACAGGTACAGGTAGTGGGTTGGATTTGGAAACCCTCGGTTACTACTGATTCTACAGATGTTGTGGGTTTTAAAATGCGTGCTGCCCATATCTTAGTAAAAACTGAAGCAGAAGCTCTCCATATCTTACAACAGCTTCGCCAAGGAGCAGATTTTGAAGAGTTGGCAAAAAAATACTCTCTCGATCCTAGTGCTCGAAAAGGAGGAGATCTTGGCTATTTTGGCAAAGGCGAACTATTAAAAGAATTTGAAGAAGCGGTGTTAAAATTAAAACCCGGTGAAATCAGTGGTGTAGTAAAAACTCCTTTGGGTTATCATATTATTAAACGGATTGAATGATGGCCTCTAAAAAAACCAAAAATCTCCGCTTCACAAATTTGCTTCTTCCATTGCTTCTCTAATAGCGCAAATAGAAATATTTTATGCTTGATTTTAGTTTAATTTTTTAGTTTATTACATAAAAACAGCTCGATATAATGGAGGAAAATAATGATTAACACGCTTAGAATATTTGATGAACTAAAAGAAACGATGGAAGCTAAAGCTGCTCAAAAAATCGCTGAAATTATTGGAATGCTCTACGAGGACTTTCAGAATACCGTAACGAAAAAGGAGTTTAATGAGCTTAAAGATATTGTTGGCGAACTGGCTGAAGCTCAAAAAAGAACCGAACAACGAGTAAATGAACTGGCTGAAGCCCAAAAAAGAACTGAACAACGAATAAATGAACTGGCCGAAGCCCAAAAAAGAACCGAACAACGAGTAAATGAACTGGCCGAAGCTCAAAAAAGAACCGAGGAGGAATTGCGGAAACTTGTGCAAGATCATCGAGAAACCAGACGACAGCTTGGTGGACTTGCCATGGTTGTTGGCTATACTCTTGAAAATGAAGCATATAAAGCATTACCCAGGTTACTTAAAGAAGATTACAATATCTCAGTTAAAGATAAGTTAAGACGACAATATGTAAAAGACAACCAGGGGAAATACATTGAGGTCAATATTGTTGGCAAGGCTTCTAAAAGCGGCAAAGAGATTGTAATCGTGGGTGAAGGAAAAAGTCAACTTTCAAAAAATGATATAGATAGATTCAGAAATAAAAAGTTAACCAGGCTCGAGGGCGTATTTAAAGAAATGTTTCCTCTCTTGGTCACTCACATGACAACAAACCCTGATGTAGAAGAATATGCCAAAAAGAAAGGGATAACCTTATATTATTCTTACGATTTCTAAGGTGTAAATAAATCGAATCCGGTAACCGGCTCGGCGTTCCCGATCCTATTTCAAAATCTGTCCATTAGTAATTTTTTCATTAAGATTTTGAATTACATTTAACTTACTGCAGATGATATTTTGATTTTTTTGTTGCACATTTATCGTTTACTGCGTATATTTAAAAGCAACCAAGAGAAAAAACGGAGTTATTTGTGATCGTTAAAACTTTTACATTGAAGCACGTTTCTCCCCAGGAGATATTACGCCGTGTTCATTCTTCGGGCATTATCGGATATTTATTCAATTGGGGATATTCTATTGACGAAACCCAGCAGAGTATTACCTTTACCATTCGTCATGGTGGGGGAAGCTTTGAAGAAGAGGAACAGAAGGTAGCAAAAGCACTGGAAGATTTTATTTCAGCAATTGACGTAGAAAGGTCCACCTCATAATCAGGTAAGCTAATTCATTCTGCTTAAAGAAAAGAGATTTTCTAACAAACTTGAATGGATATTTTAGGAAGGAGAAAAATCAATGACATACTGGCTTGTGATTTTAGCGTTGTTGGTAATCCTTGGTGTTTTGATATTTTGGTTATTTGGTTGGAAAAAACCGGATCAATTAGTTTTGATTGAAAAAAAAGGGCGGGTTACTCTGTGGCAACATCGTCTTTATCCAAAAAAGTTATGTTTAGTATTACCTGCCACCATGCGCACTGTACCAATAGAAGTGACTGCGCCGGCACGGGGCAAAATAGACGTTGTGATCAAACTTGCTGCTACCTTTTTCCCTAATCCAGAGCAAGCGCACAATTTGATACGTGTTGGGGGTTGGTCAATAGATGCGATCGATAAGGTGTCAGGAGAGTTAAAAGGCACCTTGCAGGGAATGGTAGGTGAAATTGTGGAGCTTCACGACGTTACTAAAATTACCTGTGACAGTATCGGTTCGGAGATCAAGAAGCGTTTAAAGGAAGTAGAAGCAAATTTAGGTGTCAAAGTTACTTCTGTTATGGTTTACTCTGCAGAGGCAGCAGACAAAAAGATCGCTGATGCTATTCGTCAGCAAGAAGAGGCAAGAATTCAGGAAGAAGCAGAAAAGGTTAGTCAGGCAGCACGTATTGCCCAAACTAAAGCGCAGATTGAAGCAAATGAGCAAATTGCTGAAGCTCGTCATGCTTTAACGATAAAAGAACTGAAATTACGTGAAAAACAGGAGGCTTTGCTCGCTGAATTGGAACAAAAAAAAGCAGAACAAGAAATCGAACGACGTCGGTTATTTCTGGATTTGGAGCGTGAGGAAGTAAACTTGTTAACCCAAAATCCTTCCCTCTTGCTGTTGACTCCACAAGTGACCCGATTGGCCGAGGCCAGTCAGCAATTAAAAAGCGCAAAAACTGTAGTATCGGTCTCTTCCGATCTGATAGAATCATTGCCTCAGCCATTCCAGAGTTTTCTGACCTGGATTAGTCAACAACAAAGTGGAAATGATAAGAAAGAACTAAAAAAACAAACCAAATCTTCCTAAAGAGCATGACAAATTTTAGAATTAATCAGATAATTACAACGACTTCAATTGCACTACTATGAGCTGATAAATAAGTATGGCCAACCTTAGTCACATATCCTCACAGCCTTCAGCAACCCAATCGGTCTCAACAAAGTTTCCCTTTGAATTGCGTAAGGTTCGTCCTTCCAGAATTGCAGAGATAAGTAGAACTGCTGCCGAGGCTAATGTACCAAAAGAGCAAAAAATTGAGTTTCATATCGGCAATCCAATACAAGATGAGTATTTAGACCGACTTTACAATTTGTTAATTAGCGGAATCGACTTTGAACTAACTCAATTAGAGAATTCCCAGACCTTATTGCAAGAATTCTTACAAGGGTGCGACACCCCAAAGCTTCGGCAATTATGGGAACTCATCTTCGCTACTGCTGAAAAAGCGATAGCCTACATGCCAACTGGAGGCTACAGTCCCAAAGCTCCGGGAACACTAATTCGACAATTTCGCAATTGGCTCCTTGCGGGTCAAGATGAGGCACTGGACTATTCCATTGGGGAAAATGGACAACCAACAGAAATAGCCATTGTCAGTGGTGGCCCCCAAGAAGCACTTAAACTACTATTGCAAGTAATTGAGGAATATCTACTAAACGAACGAAAAAATATTGTAGTAGCCTCGGGATCTCTGGATCCAGCAGTATGTCGTGCTTTCAAACACAAACTTTTTGCAGTACCCGAAAGCAGTGACGATATCCTATCTGAGGTTGAATTCCTACTTCGTCAATGGCAAAATCAAGTGGGATTTGTTCTGGTGCGGAAAATATATCCCGAAATTGTCCGCAAGGAACTGGCCCGGTTGGCACTGGCTCATCAGGTAATGATTATTGAAGCAAACGATGCTTCTAACGCAGTCAGTTTAGCAAAAGAAATCGGGCTGGAGGGTCAGAATGATCGTGTATTACGCATTGTCTCGCCCCAAGCTATCGACCCGCGTTTGGTTTGCACTGGCGTCGCTTTTTTAATGGGACGATACGATTTCGTCGAGGCTCTTAATTTAGTCCATTTTAAAAAGAAAGGTACACCCTCTGCAACAGAAATCAAATTACTTAGTTTCTTATTGAATGAACTGGGACAATTCGATGAAAAACGTTGGAATAACTTAGGCAATACAACAAGAAAATCAAAGCAAAATTTCCCTATTTCTTCTATTGGAAATAATAATCCTGAAAATAGTCACGAGGAAGTATCAGCGGCATCCCCCACCCCAATGGGACTGAAACAATTTTTCCAAATAGCTCAAAATGTCGGTCGGTACACTGCTGAGGTAGTTACTCGGGTAGCAAACATTGCTTCCCATCTTAGTGAACGTTGGGAAAACAACCCCAATTTGACAGAGGGAAAGTTACTCTCAGTTCCAACCCGTTTGAGTGCGCGGCATGATCCTTTTGCCGGTTTGTCTGCTTCTGAAGTAGTAGAGGAATTCTTTTCTCATTTAGACGACCCCCATTTCTTGGCTCATCTGGATCAGGCTTTTCTGGCAGCATTTCAGCAGGTACATCCCCAATTTAATGCCGACTGCATAGGCAGCCTCAGTGGATCGGCACGGATGGGGTTAAGCACTATGGTAGAAGCCTGGGGATTACGTGAAGCGCTCATTACTGATCTTAGCTGGTCCGTTGAGGATGCTTTTCCTAAAACCATAGCAGTACCTCTGGATTCGGACTTACGACTGAATGCAGAACGAATGATCGCCGCGGTGCAATCTCGATTGGCTACTGACCCCCAGTGGCCAGAATACGGCGTGGTAGTAATTAACAATCCACACAATACTACTGGCAGGATCAACAGTGAAGATGCTATTGCTAAAATTTTGCAATTTTGTTTGGAAAATGGAATCCGGGTTATCGACGATCTTTCCTATTTCGATGTAATCATTGCTAAACCCGAAGAGCGTGCCGCCCGGTTACCAGTGAAAAGCTGTCGTGAAATTGCCAACGAGATGGTACGCCAAGGCCAACTTTCTATCACAGCAAGTACAAATCTTATTACCATTTGCTCTATTTCCAAAACAGACTGTAAAGCAGGTGCTCGGCTGGCAGTTTACGAAATATTGGATGAAAAATTGCGCAATAAGTTTGAACAGGCTTTGCACACAGTTGAGAAAAATCGCATGGCGCTGCTTCTATCGTATCTGTTTTATCGACGTGGTTCAGAAAGAGTTCAACAATTTTGGGCTTTACGAGATCAGCGGATGTGGCAGCGAATGGAAGCTCTGCAAAATGCTGTGAGCGAAATATCAACAGAAGAAAATCCCTTTGAACTCACCGTGATCCCTGCAGAAGGAGCAATGTATCCACATTTGCTGGTAAAACGAATGCCATTGTATGTTTCTATAGATAAAATTGCCTCATCTCTGGCAGTTAAAGGCATCGGTCTTATTCCGATGACAGCTTTTGCTCGCAGTGAAGAGAGTTTTGAATATGCGAACCGTTGTTTCCGATTGACTTTAGGAGGTACCCTCTCGGCCAACAAAATGGCAGTTAAAGTCCGTCGCCTGGTTACAGAACTTACTCGCCAAGTTCGTCGCGAGGTTGAACATTATACCCTACACCGCCTTCCCAAAAATGGTGTCCTTTCTGAGCTGGTGAAACATCCCGACGTTAAAGCCAATCTCCAACGTTACGAAACTCAACTAAATAATTTAATCGAGCAGATTTACCAGCTGGTAGATGCACATTTTCACAAATGGGCACCCCGATCACAAATAGACAAAATTAAAGATTATCGTGAATTTGTTGAAAAATATCTCCCTGAACGTCTTGAAGTGCTGCGTGTAAAATTGCATGATTATGCCAAACTGTATTGTTGCTTTCAGTTGAAGTTTGCTGAAGGGAAAATGAGACAGGAGGTACTCCAACGTTTTTACCTTGAATTAGAAACTGAATCAGAGGAAATCAGGCGCCGACGTTTTCAGACCCGATTGTTTGACCGTACTGTTCACCCTACTCAAATCTACTCGTTGCGAGTAGAAGAATTATTTTTGAATATTGTAAAACATATTCTTTACCCTCAGATTTATTCCTTCCCCGGTCTTGAACAAATAGCTTATGAGTTGGTGCAAGAGTACTTTGGTGAGAATGTAGCTATTTCTTCGGAACGAGAGGCTGATGAAGCCATCTGTGATATCGAAGCGCTTGCTCAGGCCAGTGATTACGCTTTCTATTTCAGCAATAATAAATTGGAGCTAATCTTATCGCTCTGGGGCGATTGGGACGGCAGTAATCGGCCCAGTGGCCAGGGACACACCCTGGTATCTGGAGCACTGATTGAGAACGTGAAACGCCTTTCTTCACTGATTGAGTATTTCAAAACCAAAAATCTGCTTAGTTCCGATGATCTAAATGTATTAGCTAAAATCGGAAATATTGAGAGTTTCATTGCGGGGTTCAAGAGCACCCTGAGAAAAATCACTCACCTGACCAGCCAACTGGAAGCGAAATATATCCAGCTATTGCCTTTTGCATTGCCCACCAGTCGGACCAAAAAACTACTACGACGTCTTGGTCTGGCTCGCGATCCAATCAAGGAAATGTGGAAGCATAATGACCGCAATGAACGTCGGATGCGTGCCTATCGTCAGCAGCGTTCTGCGGAAATGCGCCGCTTGTTCATAATCAATACTCAACTGACTGAAATAGCGAAGAATGTAGTTTCACGTTTGAATGTCAAAGATTCTGATACCGAACTATTTCTCATTCTTCAACACTACAAGAATCCGTTGCGGCAGTTTTTTCTAACTCCCCGTATTCATCAGAAAATTATTACCGCTCGGGATCAATTTAATGTAAATACCACTGTGTACAATCTGGTGGAATTAAATCGCCTGGGGGCTGAGCACGGATATCCGGGAGTGGTGATGAGTGTGCAAGTCAGTATGGCTAACAATCCAGATGCTATTATCGTTCTGGACAAAAAATTGCGTAACGAGCGGGAACGAGTAATGCGGGAACATAAAGGATTGACTCTGCCACATATTCGCATTGTCCCGCTTTTTGAAGAAATTGAGGTTTTAAACCATATCGAAGAGTTTTTGGAACCTCTGTGGGAATATTGTCAAGAGAATCGTGCACTAGGGCAAAGTACATCGGAGCGTTTCTACGAATTCATTGGAGAATTTTTCATTGCCGGGTCCGACCTGAGCCAACAGGTGGGGCAATTGAAGGCCTACTCCGTTTATCAACAAAGTCGGGAAAAAATCTACCGGTGGCTATGGCAGAAGGGATTGTTAGGAATGCGCAATTTTGAGTCTGGCCAGAAAAGTTGTTTGCGGATTAAATTTGGTTCTGGAGAGGCAGCACAAAGACAGTCCGGATACTATGACCCTAACGCTGCCCAATTAGTTCTGCGCGTTCAGGATGTTTCTCAAATCAAGGAAATTTTTGATCTGGAAAACCGCGCCTGGGTTGCTCGTGCTTTGCAGCAGGCAAGGTCTCCGTTAACTGGAATTCTTCATCACAGCGATTTCCGCACTTTTCAATCCAATCTGATGGAGACATTACGCCGCCTCTCTGCAGAGGAGCTGGCCAATGTTCTTCATCACATCCAAGTTAAACAAGCTTCTTATGAGTCGCGTTTGTGGCAAACTGCCACAATGCTCAGAAGTACCCGACGACGATCTCTGGGCGAAATACCTACTCTATCAAACCCAACGCAATTCGTAGATGACCGCTGGAAACAGTTGGAAATTGTGGTTAGACGCGCCGAAACTACCACTTTCCAGGAGTTTGTTGAGATAGCCCGCAATAATTTTGTGCAAATTCTTTATGGTAAGCCAGAAGACATGGTCGGTATTCATGTGATCTCCTACTTTTTGTCTCGCACATTGCTATCTGTGCGGGATCGGCCTGGTATTCGGCCAACTCGCGAAACTGGTGGCGAGCGCACTCGGCAAATTGTGGAACGGCTTTCGGGAACTTTACCCCTTGCTACACACGGTACCTTGTTGCGTGCCATCGAACATAACAAATCTCAAACCTTCGTTCTTGGTTTTAACCAGCTCTCAACCGGTGTTTTCCGAGCAATTAAAGAATTTATTGACAGTCAAGGACAACGCAGCGAGCGTATTGAATTATTGCAAAAATTTGTTTTCCCCTTTATCCCTGTGCGCGATCTGCTAAAAAGCCTGCGTCTTTACCACGATCCAGAATTGACCTACACTCGACGCGTAGCTCGTTCATTTCCTCCTGGAAATAGTGCTATCAGAGTCTTGGAAGAGGACAATCATGTTATTGCCGAAATTCTACCGTTATTACAGCAATTCCTGATCTATCAGCAAGGATTGGGAATAGCTAAAATAGGGGAAAATGGCTATTTGGAACCAAAATATCTCCGTTACGTTCGCCCAGACCTGGCGGTATTAATGCAAAAAGACTTGTTCAACACTGACTTTGATTCTTTTTTAGAAAGTTCAACCCTTACCCCAAAGGAAAAAGCCGAGTTCCAGCAAGAGTTTTCTAAACGTATCATCATTAAGAATGTTCGAGCACAAATGTGGCAGTTGCTGGAGAATCCAATCAGTGAACAGGTATGGAGGTTTATGGAACTGGCTCTGGCGATAAAAACTTTGCAGACCGATAGACAGGTAGTCGGTGTAGGGGAAGCTACTGTTTCCAAAAGTCAGATTGCCAAGTTAGGTGTCCAGGTAAATGAACTATTGCGCAACGTGGCTGATGACAGCATGCGGCAATTTCTGATTACCGCTGTGCAATTCTTAATGCATCTACCAGAAAGTATGGAAGAAATTCCTGCTGAGGTATTCAAGGCTCTCCGCGATGTAGAAAAAATCCTAAAGTTAGAAGAAGAAGCATTGACCAAACCTCAACAGAAATACCTAATATTTCTGTTCTTCAAAATCGCTCGTACTGCCGGCGAAAGCGGATAAGAGAGCTGGTGATTACCAATCCTGCCTGTTCGCTCAGTTTTTTTTACAATTTGAGAAATAAGAACCTGGAATTAATTTGAGCAATGCTACAACTCAATTGTAAGAGGGGTGATATGTTAGCTAAGATACTTTCGGCAGCAGTGTTAGGTATTGACGCCTACATGGTAGAAGTGGAAGTTCATCTTGAGGGGATGACGCCATATTTTGGGATTGTGGGTTTACCTGATGGAGCAGTAAAAGAGTCTCGAGAACGAGTACAGGCAGCAATAAAAAACTCTGGTTTTCGCTTTCCTCTCAAACGAATCATCGTCAATTTAGCCCCGGCAGACATTAAAAAAGAGGGATCGGCTTTTGATCTGCCAATTGCTGTGGGAATTCTGACAGCTTACGGTCAGATACGTCCAGAGAAGCTCTCGCAGTATGCGCTTCTGGGAGAGCTATCTCTGGATGGAAGTCTTCGCTCAATTCGTGGTGGATTGCCCATCTCAATTGCTGTCCGCGATGCTGGCTTGGCGGGCATCGTCCTTCCGAAAGAAAATGCTAAAGAAGCTGCCATGGT